>Ga0335069_10006989_pt1 | contig 16320 bp, 14 predicted proteins | sample Lox_Sample_11_FD_206714 | JGI IMG/M metagenome (GOLD analysis project Ga0335069, IMG submission 206714) | Soil microbial communities from Loxahatchee National Wildlife Refuge, Florida, United States - Lox_Sample_1.1 | ecosystem: Environmental > Terrestrial > Soil > Wetlands | place: USA...
GCAACCGTACGGTGAACGAGCACTGCAACAATCCGCACGGCAAAGCCGGAATACTTGTAGAAGGCCAGGGCACCGATGATCGCCGCGCAGGCGGCGCCGAACAGCCGGGGAGTTCTGCCGGCTGAGAGAAGTATCGCGGTGAAATAGGTCGCAATCGCCAACACGATGATCGGTGCCATGCCGGCGGGACCGGCGAAGTGATAGTGGAACACCGCGCTCACGAGGAGAAGCCAATAGACCTTCAATCGTGGCGGACACAGCCAATACATGGGGATGGCGATGGCGATGAAAATCCAGAACCACGGCTCCAGGAACAGCATGCGCCGGTCCGCTACCGGAATGAGCTGCGCCGGTCAAATCACTTGCTGCAGGAGCATGGTGACCGCACGTGCGAGGACATCGGGCGCCACGATCGAGAGGGCGATGGCGTGTTTGCGCACGGATGATCCGATCTGCTGCCGCAATGAAGCAGATCCACGATGGGGGCTATTCGCTACTCATGTTGCCGCTCGGGAGGACGATCACCGCTCCGTTCGGTCTGCGCTGTTGCTGTCCGTTCCGTGGCGGTCTGCCGGGTGCGCTGCCGGGTGGATTCGATCTCCGACAGCAAGGCATCCAAAAATGGGGCGAACCTTTCGGCGAGCTTGCGATGGCCCGGAGCCGAGACGTGCAGGGAGTCGACGAAATCCTCCGGCGCGAGGAAGTCATGCAAGTCTAGGTAGGCGAATCCGGCTGCCTTGGCCTCTTCCGCGAGCCACAGATTGTACTCGCTCAACGCGGCGTTTGTGAACCGAACATTGTAACAATCGTCTACGGGTTCGTGTGCAACAGGCCAGTTGACTATGGCGACGGGAACGCCGGTGGAATCGCTGACTTCCTTGAGGTACGCAAGAATGTTCCACTCTTGCCAGTGATTGTAGAGATGCCCGGCTTCCTCCCTTGTTTTGGCGCAATCATAGTGTGTCTGCCGTCCGGACGTGTTGATCGCGCTATCCCGGAGGCTCGGTAGCAGGTAGTGTCGAACTCGGTCGGCATGCTCGCGTGCCAAGGTGCGGACGAAGGCGCCGATCTGCCAGAGCGGTTGAGCGCGTGAATGCTCGGGACTCGGTGTCGTGAGTACCGTTCTGTAAATCTGTAGCGGCTCTGCGAGGCCGGCGGGGCGCTCGGAGGCAAATTGGAGAGCCAGCGACCGATTGCCGTCGAAAAGCCTGACGATTCCGGGCAACCAGCAGGGTGCGAAGTGATCGAAGTCGGATAGTGTGGGCGCGTACACGATCGCGTCAGGTTGATAGGCGAGCGAGGCGCGCATGATCAGCGCGTCTTTGACCTGAAAGCTCCCAGCGAAACCGAGATTGAAGACGTATGCGGGACCATCGCTTCGATCGAAGTGTTGGTTGAGTAGGTAGGAGAGGGTCTGTTCGGTGGGGAGCGGATATCCGAATATCGCGCTGTTGCCGTACAGGAACACCCGCTGTTCGCCGGGATGTCGAGGTGTGTGCCAGCACACCTCGTGCTGACGCAGAGCGAGTTGGAGCCAGCTCACCGAAGGAGCACCGGGTAGCTCATGCAGCCGGCTACCACCCTCGAACAGCGGCGGCAGGCAGAGACTCGGTCGTTCGGCTGCGGCGGCGGCGCTCGCCAGTACGAGCGCCGCAACGCTAGAACGCCACGTAGATGAACTTCGGCGCATCGTTGTTCCACAACGCGAGAACGGCCAACAACATGAGCGCGTACAGCAGCACCGTGATGCTGCGTTTCACCAAGATCCACACGACCGCAACGCCTCCGAGGTCATTTTGAATACCGTGGTGATCGGGTAGAAGAAAAGCAACCATCCGTAGGTTACATAGGTGTAACAGACCGCCCACCCGAGCAATCGGTGCCGCCAACCATCGCTGAACAGGCCGGGTCGAACGCGCTGTATCCCGGCCTCAATGGTCAGGCCCATCCCATGGTAGACGCCCCACAACGCAAAGTTCCACGCGGCACCGTGCCAGAGGCCGCACAAGAGCATCGCCGCAAGCAGGTTGAACGCCCGGTGGGCGCGGTTGCCGCCGAGGGGAATGTAGATGTAGTCGCGAATCCACGAACTCAGACTGATGTGCCAGCGCCGCCAGAACTCTTGCAGCGTGGTGGAGAAGTAAGGCCGGTTGAAATTCTCCGGGACCCGCATGCCGACGAGCTGCGCCAAGCCGATCGCGATATCGGAGTAGCCGGCGAAGTCGTAGTAGATGCGGAATCCCTGGAGCACGGCGAGGGTCGCCACGAGCGGGGCGTTGAAGTGCGGCGCCGCCTCGAAGACCTTGACGTACTCCACCAACAGATCGGCGATGCAGACCTTCTTGAATAGCCCGAGGATGACACGTTGCGCGGCCGCCGTTACTTCGGTGAGGTCGGGTGTTCGCGGCGCCTGCAACTGCGGAACAAAGTCCGGGTAGCGCTTGATCGGGCCGCACGCCAAGGTCGGAAAGAAGCCCGCGAACACGGCGAAGTGGACCGGGTTGCGAATCGGCTCGCGGCGATTCACGCGCACTTCGTACAAGTAGTGGATGAACTCGAAAGTGAAAAACGAGATTCCCAACGGCGCCGCCGGGGAATGCCACGTCCGCATCCAAGCCGGCGCACCGAGCCGGCTCATGTTCAAGGCGATGGCCAAATTGCCGAGAAAGAAACCGGCGTACTTGTAGAACGCCAGCGCACCCACCAGACTGGTGCATCCCAGGACAAACGCCCAGCGGGTCCGGCTGGCGGCGATGCCGAGTCCGGCGAAGTACGTCAACGCCCCGAGCAGCAGAACCGACGTGAGGCCGGTGAGCCCGGCGAAGTGGTAAAAGAATACGATACTGGCAATCAACAGCCAGTGACCTCGGAGCCGGATCGGGCACAGCCAGTAAAGCGGTGTGGCGGCCGCGGCGAAGATCCAGAACCAGGACTCCAGAAAGAGCATGAGTTCAGGCCGAAGGCGGGCAGCTTCCCGGCGTTCTTCCAGCCGGACGCCACCCGATCACAACCGGCGCGCGTCTCGGTACTATGCGCGATCAGTCGAAAGCAAGCTAATGTTGGGCCGGTGCCGCAAGATCTTGCGAAATCGGAACCTGCCGTGTTATCCGAACAGGACATTGAGCGGACGAATGAAGGTATTGGTGACGGGATCGAGCGGGTTGATCGGCTCGGAGGCGGTGTTGTGGTTCGACGGACAGGGCCACCGCGTTCTGGGCGTCGACAACAACATGCGCGCCGATTTCTTCGGACCCAAGGGCGACACCTCGTGGCGCTTGGCCCGCCTGCGCGAGAGCACGCGCCGCTTCGATCACAGCGCCGCGGATATTCGCGATCGCGCCGCCATGTTTCGGCTGTGGGAGGATTTCCGTCCCGACCTCATCATCCACTGCGCCGCGCAGCCGAGCCATGACCTCGCTGCGACCCGGCCGCTCGACGACTTCGACGTCAACGCGGTGGGCACCGTCAATTTGCTCGAAGCCACGCGCCGCTTCACCCCCGAAGCCGTCTTCATCCTGATGAGCACCAACAAGGTGTACGGCGACGCGCCGAACTACTTGCCCCTGGTCGAGCAGGACACGCGCTACGATTACGCCGATCCGAACGACTACAACGGGATCAAGGAGACGTTGTCGATCGATCAGTGCTTGCATAGCGTCTTCGGCGCCAGCAAGGTGGCGGCGGACGTGATGGCGCAAGAGTACGGCCGCTACTTCGGCCTGCGCACCGGCGTGTTTCGCGGCGGATGTCTGACCGGGCCGAGTCACTCGGGCGTCGAACTGCACGGGTTTCTCAATTACCTGGTCAAAGTCGCCAAGGCGGGCGAGTGCTACACGATCTTCGGCTACAAGGGCAAGCAGGTGCGGGATCAGATCCACAGCTACGATGTGATCCAGGCATTGTGGGCGTTTGCGCAGAATCCGAAGCCGGGGGAGGTCTACAATCTCGGCGGCGGCCGCGCCAACAATGCCAGCGTGATGGAGTGCGTCACCAAGCTCGAAGCGCTGACGGGTCGAAAACTGCAGACCCAGTACGTCGAGCAGAACCGCAAGGGTGATCACATTTGCTACATTTCGGACCTGACGAAATTTCAGGCCCACTATCCGCACTGGCGCCTGACCTATTCCTTGGATCAAATTCTGGAGGAGCTGGTCGCGGCTTGATGCTGGGATTTTCGACGGAGCGCTGGCGAGGTGCGGCCCGCGTGAGCGACGGCACGTGATGAAGCTGTCGGTCCTCATTCCTGCCTACAACGAGGAGAACAATCTGCCGGAGACGCTCGACGGCATTCTCGCGGTGCTGCGCCGCGAAGCGATTCCGTTCGAAATCGTCATCGTCAACGATAACAGTCACGACAACACCCGCGCCATCGTCATGGAGCGTTTCTCGCGTGATCCCGAGCTGGTGTTGGTCAACAACACGCCGCCCGGCGGCATCGGCCGTGCCATTCGCGCGGGCTTGCGCCACTTCTCGGGCGACGCCGTGGCGATCGTGATGGCCGATCGCTCAGACTCTCCGGAAGATCTCGTGCGCTGCTACCGCAAGATGCTGGAGGGCTACGACTGCGTTTTCGGCTCGCGATTCCGTCCCGGCAGCCACGTGACCGCGTACCCGTTCGTCAAGTTGGCGATCAACCGTGCGGTGAACCGGATGTTGCAGGTGTTGTTTCTCACGCCGTGCAACGACCTGACGAACGCGTTCAAACTCTATCGGCGCTCCGCCATCGAAGGCATCGGACCGCTGCAGGCGTGTCACTTCAACATTACGATCGAGCTGTCGCTTTCGTGTGTGATTCGCGGTTACCGCATCGCCGAGCTGCCGATCGACTGGTGCGGACGCACCTGGGGCGTGTCCAACCTGAAGTTACGAGAAATGGGGCGCCGCTACCTCGCCACGCTGCTCAAGATCTGGTTCGAGCGCATGTTGATCTCGGACGATATCAGGGCGGAAACCGCCAAGGGTCGCAGCGCGGGACAGATCGGGGAGACGGTGGCGCGCTCGCTGTCGGTTGGTTCGGACGCCGAACAAGCGCACCCGCAATGATGACGCCCCTCGCTTCCGATCGCGCCCTCGCCGTGCAGCTCTCATGACACCGAAGACGATTTTGGTTACCGGCGGCGCGGGTTTTGTCGGATCAAATCTCGCGCTGCACTTGAAGCGTCAGGACCCGGCTTTGCGTGTGGTGGCGTTCGACAACCTGCGCCGGCGAGGCTCCGAACTGAATCTCCAACGACTCAAAGACGCCGCCGTCGAGTTCATTCACGGAGATATTCGCGAGCCCGAAGACCTCGACGGGCTACCGGCAGCCGACGTGTTGCTCGAATGCTCGGCGGAGCCGTCGGTTCTCGCAGGCGTCGGTGCGTCGCCGGCCTACCTGCTGAACACCAACCTGGTTGGCACGCTGCATCTGCTCGAATATTGTCGCCGACAGCGGGCGCGGATGGTCTTTCTGTCCACCAGCCGCGTTTATCCAATCGCCGCGCTCTGCGGGCTGCGACTGGACGAGGCGCCGACGCGATTCGAATTGGCGGCGCAGCAGGACGTGCCGGGGGTCAGCGCGGCGGGGTTCAGCGAGGGGTTCCCGCTCGAAGGGGCGCGTTCGCTGTACGGCGCGACCAAACTGGCGTCGGAGCTGTTCATCACCGAATACGCCGACGCCTATGGCCTCGAAACGGTCGTGAATCGCTGCGGCGTCATCGCCGGCCCGTGGCAGATGGGCAAGGTCGACCAAGGCTTCGTGGTGTTGTGGCTCGCGCGCCACGTGTTCGGCGGCGCGCTCAGTTACATCGGCTTCAACGGGAGCGGCAAACAAGTGCGCGACGTGCTGCACATCGACGATCTGTGCGATCTGGTCACCCGGCAGTTGGCCGACTTCGATCGCGTACGCGGTCAACTCTTCAACGTCGGCGGTGGGCGCGCGATTTCGGTTTCGTTGCGCGAGCTCACCGAGCTGGCGCAACGAGTGACCGGCAAGACGATTCCGATCACACCAGTCAGCGAGATGCGACCCTTCGACATTCCTCTGTACCTCTCCGACAGCACGAAGCTGCAACGCGCACTCGGATGGAAGCCGAGTCGCGGCATCGAGCGGCTGGTCGACGATACCTACGCGTGGCTCCGCGATCACGCGGGCCAATTGGCACCGATCCTCGGCGCGTGACGAACGGTCGCAGCGGCCGTTCGTGGCTAGGGCGAAGTCTTTGGGAGGTCTTGCGGGCCGATCAGCAGCGTCGCGACGCGGCTCCGCGGCCGCCGGCGGGCGGCCGCGAGTGCGGCCGGGTTGGGTTCAACGAAGTACACCGAATGACCGTCGACGACGTTGGTTGGATAGGTCAACATGAAGATCCCCGCGCAACCTGGAAATTCAAAGTTGGGATCCCAATCGATGGCGGGAAACGGTTCATTGATGAGAAAGACCGGTTGACCGCTGGGCCTGCGCGCGATGATCGCCGCGATTCGTTGTTGCACGGCTTGAACATCGCGCCGTGCCTGATCGTGGTGACTCAATGGCGGGGCCACGGTTAGGTACAGCGCGACCATCGACGCCAGCCAACCGGACAAGGCCGCGCGCCGTAGCCAAGGTCGCAGCGCCACCACCGTGCCGAGTTCGCTCAACAGAAGGCAGAACACGACGGCGATCACCGCGGTTCCGACGTAATGATAGCGCGGCGTCGAGGCTTCCCATTCAATCGAGGCATTGATGATCTCGTAGAACGGACCGCGCCCGGCTGCGATGATTCCGTAGGTCGCGACCGCGCTCGCGACGAAGACCAAAAGCCGGCGCTTCACGGCGCGAGCCGATCGAACCAGCACAACGAGTACGCCGCCGGCGCATACGGCGGTAACCACATAGTCTTGAAGGCCGAGCGTGCGCAGCGTTCGCCAGCCGTCCGCTCCCAATCGGATGCCCGTCCCGAAACCGTAGGGGATCGCCACGCTGCCCGTACCGAAGACCAGCAGTGTGCCGAACATTGCAGTGACGGCGTGCCAGTGACTGAGGTGCTGCACCAGCGCCGGTGCCCCTGCCGAACTTCCAGTCAGTCGTTGGTACAAGGCGGTGAACCCAGCCAGCATCGCGGGTGCGACCACCACGAGCGGCGCAAACCATCGCGTGAGCCGCCTGCGCTCAGTTCCCGGTGGCAGCAGGACGAAAACGACGAGCGGGAACACCATGGCCAGAGCGATGCCGATGCCGAAGCAGGTGATGCCAGCGACCAGCAGCAGGTACCACCCGAGGATTCGACGGGACGAAATCGTTCGTCCCGCCGCGATCAAGCTGACGAGATCGGACATCACCCATAACCAGACGGTGCCCACCAGGAGATGACCGTGGAGCGAGTACCAGCCCAGCGAACCTTCGTTGACCGGGCAGACACCCCACAACGTGGCGCCGAAGCACGCGACCTCCGAGCTACCGGTGAGCCCGCGAATCAGCCGGAACAAGAAGGCGACGTTGACGAGATGGGTCGCCAAAACGCAGGCGAAGTAGGGTTGTGGATCAAGATCGAAGGCGTGATGGAGAAGATAGAAGATCGTGTTGCGAACCAGGTAAATGTGTCCACCATGAGGGGTGAGAACGAATTCACGCCAGCCAGTGTTGACGATCTGGTACAGGTGAAGGAAGTCATCTGCCCAAAAGTAGTTGCGCAGTACCGGGCTGTAGACGACCGCCGCGAATCCGACGGGAATCAGGGCGAGCCGAGCAGACGACGGCACCGGCGCCCAATAACAAACCCCACCCGCGCGAACAACCAGTTGCTGGGTGCGGATCTCTCCAGGTAGCACGGGCAGGAATCAGTTGACGTATCCGAGTGCTTTGAGCCGTTCGCTGGTTGCCGGGTCGATCGCGTGGCGACTGGCCGTTGCGACTCCGGATCGCGCGGCCCACTCGCCGCGCAGTGACTCCAGCGATTGGGCAAGCACGTCCGGTCGTGAGCCCGCGAGGTTCTGCCTCTCACCCGGATCGGCGGCGAGGTCGTAGAGTTCGTCGGGTTGCTCCCCGTTCGGGAACTCGATGACCTTGAATCGATCGGTACGCAACGTCCGTTGATCCGGTCCGGATGCGACCGATCCGGCTATGACAGAAGCCAGGGGGGCTGGGCCGGAGGGTGCTGCAGATGCGGAGAGCCAGGGGGCGAGACTGTTGCCGGCGTGGCCGGCGCGTGGCAACCGCAGCAGCTCCGCGACGGTGTCGAACAAGTCGACGTGACTGTTGAGGGCGTCGATCGCGCGATCAGTAGGCAATCCGCCGGCGGGGTGGATGACGAGCGGGACATGGATCAGTTCTTCGTAGAGAGCGTGGCCGTGTCCATAGCGAACGGAGGTCTGGCGGTCGTCGGATGGGAACATCTCCCCGTGATCCGCAGTCAGAATGAACACGGTGCGGGCCCACCGCCCGTGCTCGTTGATCAACTGAATCATCTGCGCCACCTCGTCGAGTGCATGACGGACGTTGTCGCGGTAGAGCCGTTCGAGCGGCGGCAGCCGCTCGCCCACCGGGTCGGGCGATAAGCCCACCTGCGGTTGCAGCGGCTCGTGCGGTTCCATCAAATGCAGCCAGAAAAACAGAGGTTGAGCGTTGCCGGCGAGGGCGCCGAGTCGATTGGCGAATTGCACCCGCACGTCTTGTGCGCGCAGCAGGACCGGCGAGTTCGGGGTGACTTTCAGCCATTGGAGCCATGCAACGAGCGGCAGCTTCCAGCGGCCGCCGTCAAGGAGATCATAGCAGTCGAATCCGCGCCCGAGCCCGGTCGATGGAAGCAGGAAGACGTTCGCGAGGATGGCTTCGGTTCGGTATCCCTGCGTGGTGAGTTCTTCCGCAAGCGTGCGTGCGGAGTCGACGAGGGGACTGACTGAATCGCTGATTTCCGCGCCCGGGTATCGTTGGAGACCGTGTCCGGCGGGGTGGAGTCCGGTCATGATCGATCCGACGGCGGGGAGGGTCCACGGTGCGGTGGCGATGGTGTGCGAGAACCATGCGGCACCGGGCACGGCGGCTGCAAAGCGCCGACCCTCCTCCGTTTCGTGCACCACCGCTCGGAACACGTCGTCACGCAGCGTGTCGATGATGACGAGCACGAGGTCCGGCTTGTCAGCCGGCTCGGTCGAAGTGGCGTGTGTGATATAGGCAATCCACGCAACCGAAGTGATGGCGATGACACCGAGCGCAAGTTGCAGCCGCACCCGCCGGCTCGCGCGCGTGGCCGCCGCAATGGTCGCAGCCGACAGTAGCAGCGCGGCATCGCGGGCGAGTGCTGCGGGGGCAAGCGGCGACGCTAGAGCCATCGCGCGATTGAAGGCGGTTCCAATCGCTATGGTTAACCCGCCGAGCGCCGCAGGCAGGCACTCGCTATCCCGACTGGCGGCTCGACGTAGCAGACTAATCCACACACCGTATGCGACCATCGCGGCCACACCGGCGCATGATCTGAGTAGCCCGGGGTACGCGGAACCATTGGTTGCCCGCGCAGCCGCTTCGTACACGGGAACCGCGTATAGCATCGCAACCACGGTGGCCGCTGTGGCCGCGAACGAACGGGTCGAGCGGCCGCGCACTCGATCAAAGACGGACAGCAATATGACGCCGCAGACTCCGACGAGTACGTGTCCCGCAGCATCGTTGGGAATGATCCGTATGCTCGGCCCAAGCAAGAGGCGCGCAATCAAAAGCGATAGGGTGTACGTGGCCAAGCCTGCAACGACGCCGGCGGAGCCGGCAACAACCGCGTGGCTCCGCATGATTGTCGCGACCGGGGAAGTTGGCTGAGCGTTCATTTGAGTCGGTTAGAGAGTCAAGAAACGTCGGCATGAAGGCCGAGGCCGTTCCCACGACAACAGAGCGCATCGCCTCGCCGGTGGGAGAATCCATAGCGGTAACTTAGCGGCAGGCGCAACCGGTGGCCGAGGCGCGAACCCGCGGTACTTGACGCGACGCACGCGTTGTTTGATGAAGCACCAAATCCAAGTTGGAGATCATCCATGCGCTCAGATATCAATCGCATCCCCGCGGTGAAGATCCTTACGGCGAACCACTACCCCGATGAGCGGGGCTTCCTCTTGCAATCGTGGGTGAAGAAGGACCTCGACGCCGCCGGCATTCCGTCGGAATTCAAACAGGCCATTCAGACATTCTCGAAAAAAGGCGTCGTGCGCGGGTTGCACTTCCAGTGGGACCCACCGATGGGCAAGTTGGTGCGGTGCATCTCGGGGTCGGTGATCGATGTGGTCGTCGACGTTCGGCATGGATCGCCGACGCTCGGTGACCACATCGCCGTAGAGCTCAGCGGAACCAACCATCGCGTCATCTGGGCGCCGCCGGGCTTTGCGCATGGGACATTCGCGTTGCAAGACGACACGATCGTGCTCTACGAGTGCTCCGGCGAGCACGGTCCGGGCCGCGAAGGCGGAATTCTGTGGAACGATCCGGATCTCGGCATCTCTTGGCCCGACATCGCGCCGATCGTATCGGCGAAAGACCGCGAAGCGGCCACCTTGTCGCAATGGCTCGCAGACCCGCGCTCGCAGCACTTTCGCTTCGCTCGTCAGTAGGCTGATCCGCCGAGCGGCGCGGCTCCGAACCTGTCGCGACGGTAATCGCCGACCGCGCGGGCGACCGTGTGTAATCGTGCGTACATCGAGTCCGGCCGCCCGCGCAGTGCGTACGCCAGATTGAAGAGGACGACCGCAATGCGCCGAAGGCTGCGCTGCGCCGCCCCGCCGCAGCCATGCGTATCCATTAGCAGCAAGTGATTGCGGGTGGCGTAGTACGAACTCAGGGTGGATTGGTCCCGGGCCGTCGAACCCTTCCCGCGGTGGTACACGCGGGCACGCGGTGCGAATCGAACAGCGAATCCCGCACTGCGTGCGCGCAAGCACAGGTCGACATCCTCAAGATAGGCGAAATAGCGTTCGTCGAATCCGCCGAGCCGCTCGCACACGGCCTGCGTCAGCAGCATCGCGCAGCCGCTGACGGCGCTGACGTCGCTGCCCGTGTCGTATTGCCCGGTATCTTCTTCCCCGAAGCCGATTTGGTACAGACGACCCGAGCGGAGATTCACTCGCAGACCGGCGGATTCGAGAATGTTCGGGCGGTGCGTTTGCAGAAGCTTCGCTCCGACGACCCCGACCGTTGGGTCCGCCGCTGCCACGCGAGCAACCTCCGCCACCGTGTCGGGTTCAACCACGGCATCGTTGTTAAGCAGAAACACCAACTGCGCGCCCCGGTTGAGCGCGTGTCGTATCGCGAGATTGCATCCGCCGGCAAATCCACGGTTGTCCGGCGATCGCAGGTAGTACGAATTGGGCACCAACGCGGAGAGCTCCGCAGCGGAAAATTCCGCGCACCCGTTGTCGACCAGGACCACCGTGAGGTGAGGAGCAACGACCGTGGTCAACGACCGCAGACAGACGAGTGTATCCGCACGGCCATTCCAATTGAGCACGACGACAAAAACTGGGTCGCGAGCCGGTTCGATTAAGGGCATTGGACGCAGCGGGTCCGTGGTAGCGCGGTCGATGCCGGCAGACGACCGCTATTTGACCTACTGCGAGATGTGTCCCTTGGCGCGCAGGTACTCGTCCAGCGCGTCGGGCCACGGACGCAGCTCCTGCAGGCCGGCGCGCATCCAGGCGCCATGGTCGAGGACTGAGTAGGCGGGTCGAGTCGCCTTGGCACCGGATTCCGCGGTCGTGATCGGTGACAAGTCGACGCGCATTCCGCAACGACCGAAGATTGTTTTCGCAAACTCATGCCATGAACACTGGCCGGCGCTGGTGACATGAAAGAGACCATAGGGGACGCTGCCGTCTCGGTCGATCAATGTCGCCACCGCCGCGGCTAAATCGGCGGTGGCCGTCGGCGTCATCACCTGATCGTTCACGACCCGCACCGGGTTGCCACTTTTGCCGAGCCGAATCATGGTTTCGACGAAGTTGCCGCCTTTGCCGCTCGCGCCCGCCAGCCCATACAGCCCGGTGGTGCGAATTACATAGTGACGCGGGCACGCGGCACGAATCAGCAGCTCGCCTGCAAGTTTGGAGACGCCATAGACGCTCAGCGGGTTCGAGCACGCGTCTTCGGTGTATGGTGTGCGGCTGCGGCCATCGAACACATAGTCGGTGCTGAAATGAATGAGAGTGAAGTTCTGCTCGCGCGCCAAGCGCGCCAACTCGTACGCCGCCGTCGCATTGACCGCAAAGGACATAGTTGGCTCGTCTTCGCAGACGTCGACCTTGTGAAAGGCACACGTATTGATGACGATATCGGGTCGCAGCGAGGTGATGACAGTGCGGACGCGATCACGGTCGCAGACGTCCAGATCGGCGTGCGTGAACGGCGTGAGGTCGACCCGACGCAGCGCGGTTCGCAGGTCCGTGCCAAGTTGCCCGTTGGCTCCGAGCACCACCACATGTCGCATGGCGGTGCTTCTAGCAAAAGCGGTTCAGTGAGACTAGTTCGCGAATGTCGAGGGTCGTCCAAGTCCGCGTTGACAGTGTCGTTCAGAATCGTTTAGGGTAATCACTGGTTGGGTACCCACGTGGATCGCGCGGATGCGAGATCGACCCGGCGTTGAACCAGCCAGCGAGGAGCGACCGATGAGTTTCAGTGCGCGGAAGGTGCTTGTCATCGGCGGGGCCGGCTATGTCGGGTCGGTGCTGGTCGAAGAGTTGCTGAAGCGCGGTTACGCCGTCAAGGTCTTCGACCGCCTGATATTTGGGGACGAGGGTCTGCGTGCGGTACGTGATCGCGTCGAGCTCGTCACCGGCGATATGCGGGCGATGGAGCCCGGGATCTTCGAAGACGTGATGGCGGTGGTCAACCTCGGGGGGCTCTCGAACGATCCAACCGCAGAGTTCAATCCTGCCGCCAACTACGAGATGAACACGGTCGCAACCGAGCAAGCGGCCAAGCAGGCGAAGGAGGCGGGCGTCCGACGCTACCTGTTGGCCTCAACCTGCTCGATTTACGACCGGGGTGTCGAGGACCTCGACGCCGATCTCATTCTGGATGAGACCGCCGATGTGAGCCCGCGCGCCGCGTACTCCAGCTCGAAGTTCGAAGCCGAGCGGCGGCTGTTGCCGATGGCCGATGAAACATTCTGCCCGGTGATTCTGCGCAAGGGGACCGTCTACGGCTACTCGCCGCGCATGCGCTTCGATCTCGTGGTGAACACGTTCGTCAAAGATGCGCTGACCAAGGGCCGCATCACCATTCATTTTGGCGGGGAGATGTGGCGTCCGTTGGTCGACGTCCGCGACGTTGCGCGTGCGTACATCGCCTGCCTCGAAGCCGACGAAGCCAAGGTTCGCGGGCAAATCTTCAACGTCCTGTATCGCAACATGCGCATCTCGGAGCTCGCACTGCGGGTCAAAGAAGCCCTCGCCAGCCACGGCCTCAACATCGCCGTGGCGCCCGACTACGGCTACGAAGGCGTGCGCAACTATCGCGTGTCGGGTCGCAGGATCGAAACCGTGCTGGACTTCAGACCGATCGTTTCGATTGAGGAATCCGTGGCCACGTTGTTCGAGCGCTTGCGTGCTACCAGCATCAGCGAACTGGAAAATCCCCGCTACTACAACATTCGTTGGCTCAAGCTGCTGGAGGAGGCGGAGCAAGTGCTCGGGGTTCCCGGGGCCTTGTTCGGGGTCCCTCGCCGCGGAGAACGCGTCGGACGACCGGCGTTGCGTGTCTCGGCCTGACTCACGCGCGCTCGGGATTGTCTCATCAGTGCATCGCTGCGGCAGCCGTCCTCTGATCAGACAAGGTGTGTCGCGGGCAAATGTCGTCAAGGCTAACGCGTACGTCGTTCGGGTTGGCTGCGCTCCTCGCGATCGCGCCGGCGTGCAGCCAGTGTCATTGCAGTGAGGATTCACCGCCCGCAGTGCTGGCGCCGGCACCTGAGCAAGAGAAGGTTGAGGCCCCGGCGGTTGGTGGCGGACCCGCCGCGTCTGGCCGAATTCAGTTGTCGGCACCTCCCCAAAAGTTGGATCTCGATTCCCGCACCCTCCGCCCGGGCTCCGGCCAGTCGGCAGCCGGCGACAGCGGCAGTGATGACGACGCTCAGGCGCCCTCGCTGTCGATCAGCGCCGACCCGCAGAGCGGTGGGGCGCCGCTGACGGTTCATTTCGTCGCCGAAATCGAATCGCCGCGGAGCGACATGCAGGTGCACTGGGACTTCGGCGATGGCACCAGCGCATCCGGCCAGGCCACCGTCGACCACACCTACGTCAAGCCGGATGATTACACCGCGACCTTCACCCTCACCTGGCACGGCGACGCGCAGGAAGATTCCGTCGACATTCAGGTCAGCGAGGCGGCCTTCGACGTTGACGTTGAGGTCGATCCCGATTCGGGTCCCGCGCCGTTGGCCGTCACCTTCACAGCCAGTGTCGACGAAGACGACGTTCCGGATGTGGACCGGTTCGAGTGGGATCTCGGTGATGGTTCAAAGGACCACGGAAAGTCGGTACGCCACACCTACCGAGCGCCGGGTACGTACACCGCGGTCGTAACTGCCTTCAACGGCGCTGGCCAACACGGCTCAAAGGAAGTCGAGATCGAGGTGACCGAGCCCGAAGATCCTGCGCCGATCGAGAACGGCGACAGTTGACCGCGGCGCGTCCGCAGCCCGAAGGAGTCACCCCACCCGCGGAGCGATCGCGATCGCATTCTTGGTGGTGCGCTTGATGCCGTACATCGCGGCGTCCGCCGCGCGAAAGAGTTCCTCGGCACTCCGCGCGTGATCGGGATAGGTGGCGACGCCGAGGCTCGCGGTGACCATCGAGATGTCGACGCCGTTGCCTTCGAGCGTGCTCGACGCCTCGATCGCCTGACGAATCGACAAGGCGATGCTCATCGCCGTGCCGGTATCGGTGCTCGGTAACAACACGACGAATTCGTCGCCGCCGAAGCGGGCGGCAATGTCGCCGGGCCGGACCATGTGACCGATCATCCGGCCGATCATCGCGATCGTGCGACTGCCGACGAGATGCCCGTGAGTGTCGACGACGGTCTTGAAGTTGTCGAGATCGAGCACCAGCAGCGACGCCGGTTCGTTGGCGGCCTGCGCCTGCGCGATCGCATCGGGCAGCGCGCGGTTGAAGCGGCGCGTGTTGCCGAGCCCGGTCAGATCATCGGTAATCGCCGCTTGTTGCGCTTGCCGATACAGCGAGGCGTTCTCGATCGCGATCGCGGCGTGGTCGGCGAGCGTCTGCACCAAGCGCTGCTCCTCGGCGGTGAACGCGCTGCCATCGACCTTGTTGATCACTTCGATGACGCCGAGCAGCGTGTCCTTCGACACCACCGGTACGCACAGCAGGCTGCGGGTCGTCAGATGGGTCTTGCTGTCGACGCCGGCATAGTGGCGCGGATCGCGGGCGACGTCCGGAACGCAGGCGGCTTGTCGATGCTGCGCTACCCAGCCCGCGATGCCCTGGTCGGCGCGGATGCGCAGCCCGTCGACCACGCCGGCTTGCAGTGTCCGCGAGGCGGTGAACGTCAGCTCGCGCCCGGCCGCATCGCGCATCAGAATCGAGCAGGCTTCGCACGGCACCGCGGCGCTCACGCGCGCCAACACCGCGCGCGTGGCGTCTTGATCGCTCGCCAGGGCGTCCGCGTCCAACGATTGCCCGACCCCCGCGGCGATGGCTTCCAGGCGCTGCTGATCGGCTTCGCTGAAGCTGACTGCGCCATACGGGTTGACCGCCTCGATCACGCCGACGACGCGGTCGTCGTGTCGCACCGGCACGGCAAGGATGGCGTGGGACGAGAACTGCGCCGCGACGTCGATGCCGGGGTAGAAGCGCGGATCGCGGTCGGCGCGGTTCACTCGGGCGCTGCGGCCAGAGCGCGCGACCCAAGTGGCGATGCCTTGATCGCCTGGCACTCGCATGCCGACGATCGCATTCTCGCGCAGCGTCTCGGTGGCGGCGAAGACCAACTCGTTGCGCTCGCTGTCGTACAGCAGGAGCGACAACGCTTCCGCCCGGGTGTGGAGCTTGATGCGGTGGAGAATGATCCGCAGGATCTCGGAAAGATCGAGCGTCGAGATCAACGCCTGGATCAGCTCGTTGATGGCCGACAACTCGGCAAGTTGTTGCGCCAACGGCCGCGCCGTCGATGGATCCGACATCGCGGCCCGCTTAGCACACGGCGGATGGTGGTGCTACCGCGTGAGTGGTGAGTCGTGAATCGTGAGTGCCCGGTGGAGAAGGGCGGGTGCTCCGCCAACTCACTACTCACGGCTCACCACTCCCCGTCAGATCACTTCCTGCTCGCGCAACCGTCCGATGTCTTCCCAGCTATAGCCCAGTAGTTCGGTG
>Ga0335069_10006990_pt1 | contig 16318 bp, 12 predicted proteins | sample Lox_Sample_11_FD_206714 | JGI IMG/M metagenome (GOLD analysis project Ga0335069, IMG submission 206714) | Soil microbial communities from Loxahatchee National Wildlife Refuge, Florida, United States - Lox_Sample_1.1 | ecosystem: Environmental > Terrestrial > Soil > Wetlands | place: USA...
TCGTTGGAGGAGTGATTTTCAACTTCACCGAAGCGGCCTTCTTCCGGATGATGGCCCCGGTATGGATCTTCCTGCTGCTGGCGCTGACCTCTCCGGCAGCTTCGTTGACGCGAATAGGGAAGAATATGGCCGAGGCGAAAACGGCGAAACCAAAAGACTGTGAGATTACTGAGGTCGGCGTCCTTGAAGGCGCCGTGTCCATTCAGGTTTAGTCGAGATTCTGCAACCCAACTGGCTGAGCGCGTAAGCACACGTCCGAGGCGACTCTAAGGGACATGACCGGACGGCTTAGGGCTGAGTGAGGAAAGAGTAGGGAAGTATGTACTTGCGAGTTTTGTTTCAGCGAGTCAGGCTCAATACAATTTCTTAGAGAGCGTATACGTTGCGTATGGGAAAAATTGTATTGCGGTTCATAATTCGCGCTGGGCTGGTTTTCGGACTTCTACTTGTTTCAGCGGGCCTTTGCGGCGCCTCGACACTGTCAGCCAAGTCCTGTTCCCTCTCCGATGTGCAGGCTGCATGGACGCAAGCAGTTGACGGCGACGTTGTGCTGGTGCCTGGCGGGAATTGCAGTTGGACGCAGCCGCTCAAACCGCCGTGTTCGTCATGGACGCTCCAGGGCGCGGGCGCTGACTCCACGGCAATTACGGTAAACATTCCCAGCGGTTGGGGAAACAATGCTGTCTTTCTCGACGGGTGTTCCGGGAAATCGGTGAGAATTACCGGCATCACGTGGAATTATCAAAGCGCCGATTCGACGGGAATGATCTATTTCCACGGCGGGAACGGGCTGTCGTTTCGTTTGGATCACAATACTTTTCAGTCAGCCCCAAATTATGGGAGATATCTCTGGGACAACGTGCCGTGTGTGGCTCCCGGATGTGTCATCGATCACAACACGATTACGAATGTGGCGGCCCTGGTTGCGGCGCAACTGCCCTCCGATGGCGGGGACAATTTCGCCGGCTTGACCGAGTGGCAGCAGGCGATGAAGTTCGACGACGGAAGTGAAGTATATTTCGAAGACAATTCCTTCACCTTCAACAACTTCTTCAACAATGACATGATGGACTGCTCGAATGGCGGCCGGTATGTCTTCCGCAACAACACGGTGAAAGGAAATCTGATCTTCAACCACGGCTATGACAGCGTTGCCGAAAGCTGTCTCGAAATGACGGCCTACCAGAACACGATCGACGGCGCGGGCAAGGCTCAGGCGGCTGTCTTATATCGTGGTGGTACGGGGGTGGTCTATTCCAACATCCTGAAGAACGCGGTGCAGAAGAACTTTCTCGTCACGAACTACCGTTCCAATAATTCGGGTCAGAGCAACATTCACAATCCATTTTGCGGCGGCAGCAACCCCATCGACGGAAACATCTCGAACGGGTGGCCCTGCTACCAGCAGATCGGACGGGGCAGCAGTTCCTCAACGCCGGGACTGGCACTCTTTCCGCTCTACGAATGGGACAATTGCAAGACGAACCTGGGCTGCACCGGAACTTCCGATCAGGTCACGATTGACGTCTACAACAATCAAGGCGGCAGCGTCGACCATACGTTCCAGGATATCGTTCAGAACCGGGACTTCTACGATTCTGTTGCTTCTTTTAAGGGAGACAGCGGGATCGGCGTGGGGCTAGTAGGTGATCGGCCAGGCACTTGCACCGCTTTGGTGGCCTACTGGGCAACCGATACATCAACGCTCTATCAGTGCAGCAGCAAGAATACGTGGACAACCTACTACACTCCCTACACCTATCCTCATCCCCTGGTGTCACAATCTCCCCCAAAAGGGCTCAAGGTACAGGCCCACTGAGCTTGGCAGTTTTGAATTAATCCGGCGCGGCACCCAAATTGCGGATCGCGGACGACTCGTGATTGGGCCCGGCAAACAACTCCTTTCGATGACCAGCTTGCGTATCCGGCTTTCCGGCCACCGACAGCTTTTACGGCTGGTGTACAAGAAACCCCTGGACCTGGGTGGTCTCGGACCGGTCGTTTCGTTTGCTTTCGACGACTTTCCGCGCAGCGCATATACGGAGGGAGGAAACATCCTGCGTACCTATGACGGGCGCGGCACCTACTATGCCGCCGCGGGGCTGGCAAACCAGGTCACCGCGTTTGGGGAAAATTTCCGCCTGGAAGACTTGTATTCGCTGACGGCTGAGGGCCACGAGCTGGCGACGCATACGAATCATCACGTGTCGGCCCATGAGTTGGGGACCGAGGAATATGTCCGTGAGGTTCTGGAAGGAGTGAGCGCTCTCCAAAGAAACCCAGGGCTCAAGGTAAGCGGCAATTTTGCCTATCCCTTTGGCCGCGCTACGGCAGCGAGCAAGAGGGAGGTTGGGAAAGAGATGCGGAGCTGCCGAGGAACGCTTCCTGGAATTAACGGTGCGATTACGGACCTGAATTTTTTGTCGGCCAACGCGCTTTACGGGGACGAGAGCAGTCTCGGCTCCGCAACTGGCATGGTGGATGCGGCGGAGCAAGGTCGGCATTGGCTCATTTTCTATACCCACGATGTTCAGCCCAGCCCATCTCCCTATGGCTGCACACCGGGGCTATTGGAAGCGGCGGTCAAGATGGTCAGCAAGCGAGGAATCAAGATCTGTACCGTTGACGAAGTTCTTTCTACCGCACAGCAGTCATAAACACAACAACAGGAACAAGCAGGTTATAAAAGCAGATATGGGTCAGCAGTTTTCCATCCGGCCGTTCGATACGAACGGCTTGTTTCAGTCCAACGCCTCCGCGCATGGCGCCGCCATGCGGGAACGCGCTGTACGCAGCGTTGGGGTCACGCTGCTTTCCGGCGGTTTCACGCTTGCGATCCAGATCATTTCGACGGTGGTTCTGGCTCGCCTTTTGGCGCCGTCCGATTTCGGTGTGGTGGCCATGGTCACCACGTTCAGCGTGCTGATTGTCGGGGTTGGCCAGATGGGGATTCCCGAAGCCATCGTGCAAAGGGAAAAAGTCGATCATCGGCTCGCGAGCAATCTCTTCTGGATCAATGTTGCGGGGGGAGTGGTTCTGACGGCAGCATTTGCCGGCGCCGGTTCCATTTTGGCGCGGCTCTATCATGACGTCCGCGTTGCTCACGTCGCGGCCGGGACATCGTTGACCATTCTGCTCACGAGCGTGTCGGTAGTGCACATCGCCTTGCTGCAGAAATCCATGCGTTTTGCCGCGGTCAGCGGCAACGATATTGTCGCCCGTGCGATTTCGGTTGCGGTTGCCGTCGGGTTTGGCATCCGCGGCTTCGGATATTGGGCACTGGTGGCTGGAGCCGTTGCTCTTCCACTGTGTCAGTCTATCGGCGTCTGGATCTTGTGCCGATGGCTGCCGGGACTTCCCCGCCGGCAGGTCGATGGTACAGGTTTGGTCTCAACTACGTCACCCGGAATACAGACAACCTGCTGATCGGTGCGCGCTTCAGTGCACTCGAACTCGGTCTCTATAAGAAGGCCTATGACCTCTTCTCTCTGAGCGCCAACCAGTTTGTGCATTCCCTGACCATCGTCTTTGTGTCGGCGCTCAGCCGGGTGGAGAAACACTCGGAGGAGTACCGAAAGAACCTGCTCAGCACGCTCACGGTCATGGCTCTTTTCGGGATGGGGTTGGCCGCCAACCTTACCTTGATTGGAACCGATCTGATCCGTGTTCTCCTTGGTCCCGGATGGGAAGAATCGGGAAAGATCTTCATGTTTTTCGGGCCCGGCATCGGCGCCATGATCGTTTACCACACTCATGGCTGGATCCATCTTTCGCTCGGGCGTGCGGATCGATGGTTCAAGTGGGGATTTGTTGAGTTCGCGGTTACCGTATCTCTCTTCTTCGTTGGCGTGCACTGGGGCCCGCCAGGTGTCGCGATTGCCTGGACGGTTTCGTTTTGGCTGTTGCTGCTTCCGGCCATTGCCTATGCCGGAAGTCCAATCGGGTTTGGCGTCGGCGCATTCGTCAACGCAATCTGGAGGTATGTTGTTGCCTCTTGCGTGGCCGGGGTGCTCACCGCATGGGCCGTTCAAAATAGCACCGCTCTTTACCGGCTTTCCGGAGTTCCTGGCGCGGCATTGAGGGTAGTTGCAGTTTCGGTTGTGCTCTACCTTCTGTACTTTGTCTCTGTCATTGTCCTGCACGGAAGCTTCGAACCGATCTACCAGGTAGTAGGACTCCTGCGGGACATGCTGCCATGGAAGCGGGGCGGCGTTGGCTTCAGCGAGGCGGGCGACGGAACGGGGGCCGAGATGGGACGGGATCTGTTGTTCCGCTCGCAGTCGGAAGAACTACCCAAGGTGTCCATCCTTATTCCTGCCTACAACTCGGAAGAGTGGATTGCCGCCACCATCAGGTCCGCACTGGGGCAGACATGGCCGAACAAAGAAATCATCGTGGTCGATGACGGTTCGAAGGACAATACCCTGGCGGTGGCCCGGCAGTTCGAGTCGGCACAAGTCCGCGTGGTGACGCAGGTCAATCAAGGCGCATCGGCAGCGCGAAATGCCGCTTTCTCCATGAGCCATGGAGAGTACATTCAATGGTTGGACGCTGATGACATTCTCGCGCCTGACAAGATCGAAAAGCAGATGCAGCTTGTGACGCAGGGAATTGGGGAACGCACACTCATCTCCGGGCCGTGGGGCCAGTTTTGGCATCGGCCCTATCGTTCCAGGTTTAAGCCGACGTCCTTATGGTGCGACCTCAAGCCCGGTGATTTTCTTCTACGCAAGATGGGCGACGGCGTATTTCTCCAGACCTCGACCTGGCTCGTAAGCCGGAAACTGACGGAATTGGCTGGTCCATGGTCGACGGCCCTCTCCGTGGATGATGATGGCGAATACTTCTGTCGCGTGCTGCGGGTCAGTGACGATGTACGGTTTGTTCCCGAGTCGAAGGTGTTTTACCGTTATTCAGGCGCACACGGTTTGAGCTACATCGGCCAGAACGACAGGAAGCTGGAGTCTCTGTGGCGATCCGTTCAGGTGCACATCGATTCCATGCTCGCCATGGACACCAGCGCGGCAGCCAAAGCCGCTTGCGTGGAATTCCTGCAGACGAACCTGATTTACTTCTACCCGACACGGAAGGATATTGTTGAGAAGTTGCAGGCCATGGCGCATGGACTGGGCGGGCGCCTTGTCGAGCCGCAGTTGGATTGGAAATTTGCCTGGCTGAAGACATTGTGTGGCTGGAAAGTGGCCACCCATGCGCAACTCTTCCTGCCGCATATCATGTGCTCCATGATCCGGTCCTGGGACAAGGTAATGTTTAATATCGACTCCCGGAGACCCGCCACGAAATCTGGAGTCAAGCTGGAAGTGAGTCATACGCTGTACGAATCCTAGGTGCGGGCCGCAGCGCTGTTTTCTCAGGTCCGGTAATCTGGTGCTGACGCGTATCTTGCAAGCAGAATGAAACAGGTCATTCAAAACTTCAAAACGGGAGAACTTTCCGTGGCGGAGGTTCCGCCGCCAGCGCTGGCGAGCGGATTTGTTCTGGTGCGGAACCAATTTTCGCTGATCAGCTCCGGAACGGAGCGGTCGACGGTTTCGACGGCGCAGGCCTCGCTGATCGGCAAAGCGCGGCAGCGGCCGGATCTTGTCCGGCAAGTCCTCGACAGTTTTCGCAAAGACGGGTTTGCCGAGACGTTGCTGCGAGTCCGGACCAAGCTCGAAACGCTGAAGGAGCTGGGCTACAGCTCGGCAGGTACCGTACTAGCTTCCCTGGATACGGAAGGAAAGTTCAAAGCCGGAGACCGCGTGGCGTGCGGAGGGGGAGGCTATGCCTCGCATGCGGGCGTAATTGCGGTCCCGCAAAATCTGGTGGTGAAAGTGCCATCCGACGTTGAACTGGACGTGGCCGCGTTCACGACGCTCGGGGCGATTGCCATGCAGGGCGTCCGGCAGGCCGAGCCACGGTTAGGCGAGTTCGTCTGCGTGATTGGTTTGGGACTTCTGGGGCAGATCACGGCGCAGATTCTGCGTGCGAACGGATGCCAGGTCTTCGGTGTAGACACAGCCGAGCCGATGGTTGAGTTGGCGGCGAAGCTCGGCTGCCACGCGGCGCGCACGCGGTCCGATGCAGGCTTGGAGTCTGCCTTTACCGCTTTCACCGGCGGTCGCGGGTTCGATGCCGTCCTGATCACGGCAGCGACGCAGTCGGCGGATCCGGTGGAACTTGCGACCAGCATCCTCCGGCAAAAGGGCGTCATTGTAGTCGTGGGCACGGTGCCCATGAACATTGCTCGCGAGCCGTTTTTCTACAAGAAGGAACTAGAACTCAAAATCTCCTGTTCGTATGGCCCTGGGCGCTACGATCCCGCCTACGAAGAGGAAGGTCACGACTACCCCTATGGCTATGTGCGGTGGACCGAGAACCGCAACATGGAAGCCTTTGTCAGGCTCCTCGAAAACCGAAGCGTCGATGTGCAGCCGCTGATTACGCATGTTCTCGACGTCGAGCAGGCGGAGAGAGCCTACGACATCGTGACGGGGAAAGTTTCGGAACGTCATCTGGGCATCTTACTCAAGTACTCCGAAGTAGAGGAGAGACCGGTCGCCCGGCTGCCCCGAGTGGCCGGCGGTTCTCCGGCGAAACCCAGGATTGGGTTCATCGGCGCGGGCAGCTTCGCGCAGAAATCTCTGATTCCATTTGCAAAGGCTGGTGGAGAACTGTTGTCCGTCGTAACCACGCGCGGGGTGACTGCGAAGAGTGTTGGCGAGAAGTTCGGCTTCGGCACACACTCGACGGATGCCAACGATGTACTCGCGAATCCGGCGGTAAATACGGTATTCATCGCCACGCGGCATGACAGTCACGCCCGGCTTGCGGCAGCGGCGCTCGAAGCAGGAAAGAATGTGTTTGTCGAGAAGCCGCTGGCGTTGCATGCAGAGGAACTGGCGCACGTCGCGGAACTTGCCCGGCACAGCGATCGCCGCCTATTGGTCGGGTTCAACCGGCGTTATTCGCCTTTGGCGCGTGAAGCCCGCGAAGTGTTCGCGCATATCGCTGAGCCGCTAGTAATCAACTACCGTGTGAATGCAGGTTTCATACCAAAGGAACACTGGACGCAAACGACGGAGGGTGGCGGGCGCATTCTGGGTGAGGTTTGCCACTTCGTGGACCTAATGCAGTTCCTCACGGGCTCGGAGCCGACCCAAGTCCATGCCATGTCTGTGGCCGCGGATAATGCGCAGATGCCCGATCAGGACAATGTTGCGATTTCACTGCGTTTTCAAAACGGGTCAGTGGGGCAGATCATCTACGTTGCCAGCGGCAACAAGATGCTGAACAAGGAGAGGATCGAAATCTTCGGCGGCGGACAGAGTTTCATCATCGATGATTTTCGTTCCGGTGAGCATTATTCGGCTCGCTCCCGGCGGCGCATCAAGCTGCCCGGCAAAGGACATCAGCAGGAAGTGGAGGCATTTCTTCGGGCGATCCAAGAAGGGAAGCCGTCTCCGATTGCCCTGGAATCGCTGGTGCTGACGACCACGGCAACATTTGCCATCCTCGACTCCTTGCGAACCGGTTTGCCACAGGTGGTGACGGCGGCGGTAACCGTTGGCTTGGGACCAGGAGCGGCGGCGTGAACATTCGAACCCTTGATCCGCTGCGGGAAAGTAGTTGGAGTGACTTGGTCGCACGCCACCCGGCTGCCTCGGTTTTCCACGAACCAGGCTGGATTGAAGCGCTGGTTCGTACCTACGAATATGAACCACTGGTGCTGACGAGCACACCGCCCGGGGAGCCGCTGCGCGATGGCTTGGTCTTTTGCCGTGTCAAGAGCTGGATTACGGGCACACGTCTCGTATCGCTCCCGTTTGCCGACCATTGCGATCCCTTGCTGGAAGCTGGCCAGCGAAAAGAAACGATGCGGGCCTTCAAGGCATGGCTTCATTCCGAATTTGGCCGCGAGAGATTGCGTTATGTTGAACTAAGACTGAGAACGGATGGAAGCGATCAGCAATTCAAGAATGGGCAGGGCTACTGCCTCCACACTTTGGACTTAGACCGCCCTCTTGCCCAGGTATTCTCGGGATTACACCGGGATTGTATGCAGCGGCGGATCCGGCATGCCGAGAGGATGAGTCTGAAATATGAGACCGGCGATAACCAAAGACTGCTGCATGATTTTTATAGCCTCGTGACGATAACCCGCAGGCGTCATGCCTTGGTGCCTCAACCCTACGACTGGTTCCGCAATCTGCTGGCGTGCATGGGGGACAAACTGCAAATCCGGCTGGCGCGGAAGGATGGCATTGCCATCGCTGCGGTACTGACGCTGACTCATCGGTCCACGGTGGTTTACAAGTACGGCTGTTCGGATGCCCGCTATCACCGGCTTGCGGGGATGCCGTTTCTATTCTGGAAACTCATCGAGGAAAGCAAGGCCGCTGGGGCGGGCGAAATCGATTTAGGGCGGTCCGATCTCGACAACAATGGGCTGATTGTCTTCAAGGACCACCTTGGCGCGAGAAAGACGCTGCATCATTATTTGGTTGATTGTCCGCGGAAACGGAAGTATCGCCCGCGTCAATGGGTCCGGGAGGTGGCGCGCCGGGTCGTGCCGCTGCTGCCGTCGCCGGCGTTGCCGCTGGCGGGAAGAATCATGTACCGGCATGTGGGGTAGGCGCAAGTTCATTCAAGTGGGCTGCCTCACTGTTTTGGCAGCAATTGCAGTCGCGGGCTTTTGGCCTTTTAGCGTTCCGCGGAACAACGTGGTTTGGCTCACAGATCGAAGCGGGCTGCGCTTTGGGCGGCACGGAGTTGTCTATAGTTCGGGCGCCCTCCCCGCCAGTCTCTCGTCGGCGCAGGCATGCAGTCTGGAGATTGCGTTTCGTCCGGCGGCGACTGGCAAGGACGGCACCATACTGGCGTTCGACAGTTCCCCCGATCCGCGAATGCCGTTCCAGGTCAAACAGGTGGGAAGCAGCATCGCGCTCCAGCGTTATGCCGTCGAAGGCGAGGGCGAGATACGGTATCCGTGGTCGAAAGTGGATCGCGTGCTACAGGAAGGTAAGCCGGAAGTTTTGGCGGTCACCTCGACCGCCCAGCGCACGAACGTCTACGTGAATGGCGCGCTGGCAGCCGGTCTTGAGGGTGACGCCATGAGCTGCCGCGATCTCAACGGTCGTTTTGTTCTTGGGAACTCAACCACGGACAACGGTTGGACGGGTGAAATTTACGGACTCGCCCTCTTTGACCGCGAGCTCCTTCCGCGGGAAGTGCAGCAAGAGTTTTCAAGTTCGCTAGCGAACGGGAGTCTGGGGCAGAGCAGTCAGGCGCTGGCGTTTTACGCGCTCGATCAGAAGGACGGTCAGACGGTCCGGAGCAAGACGGGCGGCCCGGATTTGTCGATTCCAACTCGCTATGAAGTTTTGCACCCGGCACTGCTGAACCCGATCTGGTCGCAGTATGCGCATCAGGGTGCGTTTTGGAGGCGCTGCTCAGTGTGGCAAGACATCCTCGTCAACGTCGCAGGTTTCGTTCCGGTGGGTTTCTTCTTTCTGGCCTACTGCGATCTGGTAAAGCGGAGCCCGCATGCGAGCGCGAAAGTGATTTTGTTTGGCTTTCTGCTGAGTCTGACGATTGAAGTCGTGCAACGTTTCTTGCCGACGCGGGATTCAGGAATGATGGATCTGGTTACGAATACGGCGGGAACGGCGTTAGGGGTCGGGGCCTTTCGATTGATCTGGGCACGTTCGCGACAATTTCGAGAGTGGTGTTCAACGAACTGAAGAAGTGCAAGTAAGAAGAATGTCGAAAAAATACAAGGTCGGGGACTGGGTTGAGGTTCGCAGCAAGGAAGAGATTCTGCGAACTCTCGACGCGAAGGGGCAACTGGATGGAACTCCCTTCATGCCAGAAATGTTCCAGTACTGCGGCCAACGTTTTCAGGTTTACAAACGGGCGCATAAGACATGCGACTACAGCACAAAATACCCGTACCACACGCGCCGACTGGCGGACACCGTACACCTAGAAACACGATGCGATGGCGCGGCCCATGATGGATGCCAGGCCGGCTGTCTGCTTTATTGGAAACACGCCTGGCTCAAGCCGGTGGGGAAGAATTCCGCAGATTTAAGAGGAACGGGATCGGCCGCTTCGGCAACAGCCTCAGGTTGCAACGAGGCCGCGATTTGGAACAACACCAAAGTTAGCGATCCCGCCGGCGGAGCGCCCACCTATGTATGCCAGATCACGCAAGTGCCTTATGCGACGACGCCCCTGGCCTGGTGGGACATCCGGCAATACTTTCAGGATTACGCTTCGGGTAACAGCAGCCTGGGGAGCATTCTTGGTTCTTTTTTCTATTCAGCGTATTACCACCTGAGCCAGGCCGGCATTGGCCTTGGGGGAGGGATGCGCTGGCTCTATGACAAGGTCAGCCCGAAGCTTGGAGGCACGCTATTTCCACGGAAACCAGGGCTGATTCCCGACGGAATGCCAACGCCCAAGGGGAGACTGGATTTGCAACCGGGGGAACTGGTACGGATCAAGCCGCACCTCGAGATTTTGAAGACCGTAGGTTCGGACAACCGGAACCGCGGGATGTACTGGGATGCCGAGTTGGTGCCGTACTGCGGCGGAACTTATCGCGTGCTCAAGAGCGTGACCAAGATCATCGATGAGAAGACGAGCAAGATGGTCGACATGAAGAACCCTTGCATCATCCTGGATGGGGTGGTGTGCCGGGCGAAATACAGTGACTGCCGCTTGCTCTGCCCGAAGGAGATGTATCCGTATTGGCGGGAAATCTGGCTGGAAAGGGCAGAGGCGAAAGACCCGCAGGCCTCGCCAAGTTCGGGACTATCTTCTGAGTTGTCCGATGCGCAGGAAATGGAGAGGGCGCAACGATGAGTGCCGCCTCGGAACCTCTCGTTAGCGTGGTGACGCCGGTCTATAACGGCGGGCCTTATCTGCGGGAGTGTATCGAAAGTGTTCTGGCGCAGACGTACCAGAACTGGGAATACATCCTTGTCAATAACTGCAGTACCGACGACACGCTGCAGATTGCTGAAGAGTACGCGCGGAAGGACCGTCGCGTTCAAGTTCACAGCAACGACAAGCTGCTCGAAATCATTGCCAACCACAATCGGGCGTTTCGGCTGATCTCGCCCGAAAGCAAGTATTGCAAGCAGGTGTCGGCGGATGACTGGATTTATCCGGAGTGCCTCTCGCGCATGGTTGCAGTCGCCGAGGAAAATCCGTCGGTGGGCTTGGTCGGCTCGTACCAGCTCAGCGGGGCAGGCTCGGATGGCAGGAACTGGTGGGTACGTTGGGCGGAGTTGCCTTATCCAAGCCCGGTGACATCGGGGAAAGAGGTCTCCCGCTCGCAGTTGTTGGGAGGTCCTTACGTCTTTGGGACGCCGACATCGTTGTTGTATCGGTCGGATCTCGTAAGGGCGGGCGATTCCTTCTTCCCCAACTCTTCGCCGAACGCGGATACCAGCGCTTGCTACCAGTGTTTGCGCAACACTGACTTTGGATTTGTGCACCAGGTGCTCTCTTACGAACGGATTCATGGGGCGGCGGCGAGCGCGGAATGCCGGTCACTGAACGCCTTCGAGTCGTCGCGGCTGTGGGATCTGCTTGAATATGGTCCCAGTTTTCTTACGCCCGAGGAGTTGAATCGGCGAAAGAACGAAATCCTCGCCGATTATTACAAGTTTCTTGGGATCAGCGTGTTCCACTTTCGCGACAAGGTGTTTTGGGAGTATCACAAGCGCAGATTGATGGAATGCGGCGTGAAGTTGTCGCGCGCGAAAGTGGCAAAAGCGGCGCTGGTGAAGGGATTGGACCTGGCGCTGAATCCGAAGCAGACGGTGGAAAAGGCGCTTCGGCCCCGGCAAGCGGGCTAGCAGGTATCTCGGAATGCAGGGCAGACCGCAATTCACGGCGATTATCCCGACTTTCAATCGTGCTTCGATTGTGGGCCGGGCAATTGACAGTGTTCTGGCGCAGCAGTACAAAGCGTTGGAGATCATCGTCGTCGACGACGGATCGACGGATGAGACGGAAAAAGTTCTGGAGTCGTACGGGGATAAGATTCGCCGCTTCCAACAGGCGAATGCGGGTGTTTCCACGGCGCGGAATCGCGGAGTAAAGGAAGCGCGCTGCGACTGGATTGCATTCCTCGATTCGGATGATGCTTGGGTGCCTGAGCACCTGAGCCGGATGGTGGAGGCGATTGAAGCTACGCATGGAGGTTCCGCTCTTTATTTTGCGGACCTCAAAGTCGCGGACGAAAACGGCGAAACGACATATTGGCGGAATTGCAATTTTGCGATTCGCGGGCGGTGGCAGGTAGCGAGCCGCGGAGAGGAGTGGACCTTTCTGCGAACGCAACCGATGATGCTGCAAACCAGCGTGATCTGCAGGGCGGCATACCTGGAACTTGGCGGCCTGGCCGAGGAACTGCGCACGCGGGAAGATACACTCTTTTTCTATGAATTGAGTCTTTCGCACGCGATTTGCGCCGTTTCGGGATGCGGAGCCATCCAGCATGCGGATGCGGCGAGCCGGTTGACTCGGGCCCACGACGGAGATTCGCGGGAATACCGCGAGGCTACAACGTTCATGTATCGCCGGTTGCTGCAGAAGTTTGGTCCGGCTCGCCCGGAATGGCGCAAGCACTTTACCGAGTGTCTGGCGAGTGCCCACATCGACAGCGGTCGTGCCTGTCTTCGGAAGGGCGACTATTGGGGCATTCTCCAGAACCTCGCTGCGGCCTCTAGAGTGAGCCCGTCGACTCTTGCAACACAACTCTTCGATTCGTTAAGGCGCAAGTCTCGCTCGTCCGAGGCTACGGCGATTCGCGCGCATCAAACTGGAATCTGAATGGAAATGCCGATAGCACTCGATGTGGCGCTCCGCCGGCGCGAGGAAGCAGGCAATCCCATCCGCGTCGGAATGGTGGGGGCTGGTGCGTCGGGACGTGCCGTCGCTCTGCAGCTAGGTTCGCCGGTGCCGGGCATCCGGCTGGTTGCGATCGCGAACCGGACGCGAGAGCATGCCGAAAGAGCGCTTCGCGAGGCCGGTATCTCTGGATGGGAATACGCGAAAGCGCCAGATCAAGCCGCAGCTGCGATTACTAGCGGCAAAGCGGTTGTCGTCGAGGATCCGTCCGTTCTGACACGATGCGATGCGATCGATGTGCTGATCGAGGTGACCGGTACGGTCGAGCATGCCGCTCGCGTGGTGGCCGATGCGATCGAGCACGGCAAGCACGTTGTTCTGGTCAACGCGGAGCTGGATTCGCTGCTGGGGCCGATCCTAAAAGCGAAGGCCGATGAAGCTGGAGTTGTCCTAACGCATACGGACGGAGAAGAGCCCGGCGTAGCCATGACGCTGGTCCGTTATCTCCGGTCGCTCGGACTCCATCCGGTGGCGGCAGGCAATCTGAAGGGGATGGTGGATTACTACAGGACCCCGGAAACGCAGAAAGCATTTGCGGAGAAGCATGGCCTCGACGCGAAGAAGACTGCATCCTTCGCCGACGCCACCAAGCTCTCGATGGAAACGACGGTTCTGGCCAATGCGACTGGTTTTCAAGTAGGCCGCCGCGGCATGTTCGGTCCAGCGTGTAAACATGTCAGCGAAATTGCTCCGCTTCTTCCCGCAGATCAGATGTTGCGTACCGGCCTGGTTGATTACGCGCTCGGTGCTGCTCCTTATACCGGGGCGTTTGTGATTGTGCACGAGGACCAACCACTGAAAAAGGCGCAACTCGCCTACTACAAGTTAGGAGACGGGCCTTTTTACGTTTTCTACACGCCGTTTCACCTGCCTTACGCGCAGATTGCTTCGACGATTGGCCGGGCGGTTCTGCACGCCGATGCGACCGTTGCACCCATGGCGGGCCCTGTCTGCGAAGTGGTGACCATGGCGAAGCGGGATTTGAAGGCTGGGGAGACTCTGGATGGAATCGGAGGATTCTGTGCCTACGGGCTGATCGAGAATGCAAGCACCGCTCGGGCAGCGCATGCGTTACCCATGGGTTTGTCGGAAGGGCGAAAACTCTTGCGCAACGTCGCGAAAGACGATCTGATTTGCTTTGGGGATGTGGAGCCCGCCGGCGAAGGATTTGCCGAGAAACTCTGGCGCGAGCAATTGGAACGCTGGCCGGCAGGGAAGAGGGAACCGCTTGTGACAAGCGATAGTTCGGCCGCAGCTAGCCGTTAAGCGGAGAGCCAGTCATCGCCGCGTGAAAATAGTACGCACAACATGGGGACGTCCAGCAAATTGAAAGGCAAGCGAGTCCTGGTAACAGGCGCGAACGGCTTCATCGGCGCGCACCTGTCCCGGCGACTGTGTCTGGAAGGAGCCGAGGTCCACGCGGTTTATCGGACGCAGCGGCCGACGGACGCAGAAGGGCAACGCTTGTGGCAGGCAGATCTGGCGTCGGTTGACGCCGTGCGGGAGATCATGGGCAAGGCGGAGCCTGAGGTCGTGTTTCATCTCGCCAGTCACGTGAAGGGCGCGCCGGGACTCGAACATGTGCTGCCGACATTTCAGAGCAACCTGCAGAGCACGGTGAACTTGCTGACCGTGGCGGCGGAAACAACCCGTCCTCGGGTGGTGCTTACGGGCTCGCTGGCCGAGCCGGAAGTGACAAAAGGCGAGATGTTTCCGGTTGCGCCGTATGCCGCCGCCAAATGGGCATCGACCGGCTACGCGCGCATGTTCCATGCGCTTTACGGCTTGCCGACGGTCAGCGCGAGAGTGTTCATGGTTTACGGCCCGGCGCAAATCGACCTGACGAAGCTGGTTCCGTACGTGATCCTTTCTTTGTTGCAAGGGAAGGCGCCGAAGATCACGGGCGGCCACCGGTTGCTCGACTGGATTTATGTTTCGGATGTGGTCAATGGGTTCCTGGCTCTTGCCGATGACCCCAAAGTTCTCGGCGATTCGGTGGAGTTAGGCTCGGGAACACTGATCACGATTCGTGACATTGTAGAGCGCGTGGCCCGGGAGGTCGGTAACGGGATCCACCCAGAATTTGGAGCGTTGCCGGATCGGCCGATGGAACCGACTCGTGTCGCGAAGACCGACGAAAGCTTCGCCAAGATCGGCTGGAAACCGGAGGTTTCGTTGGCAGAAGGAATTAAGAAGACGGTGGAGTGGTATCGCAAGGAATTCGAGCGCACTCCGCAAGCCTACCAGTTAGTAAATGCTTAGAATTTGTAGTCTAACTCGGCACTAGTAAATTAGGGAGGAAGTTTGAGAATGGAGCAAGTCGCGATCTTAGGTACGGGAATGGCGGGGTGGGGAGCCGCCTACCGGCTGCATTTGGAGGGAGTGCCTTCGATTGCATATGACAAGAACCCCTTCTACGGTGGCCACACGGCGTCGTTCAAGCACCCCAGCGGTTTCGTATTCGATGACGGCCCGCATCTTTCCTTTACTAAGCACGAACGGCTGGCAAACCTCTTCGCCGAAAGTGTCGAGCAGAAGTACGAAGTCATTCGCGCGCGTCCCAATAACTACTGGAAGGGTCACTGGATTAAGCATCCGGCGATCTGCAACCTCGCCGGCCTGCCGAGCGATCTGATCGTCAATTGCCTGAAGGACTTCATCGCGGCGCAAAAAGAGCAGGAGAACGGCGCGGGCGCTAAGCCCATTAAGAATTATGCCGACTGGCTGGTGGCTAGCTACGGCAAGACGTTTGCCACGACGTTTCCCATGGAGTACGGCTACAAATTTCATACGACAACTGCCGACAACATGAGCCTCGACTGGTTGGGGCCGCGGTTGTATCAGGCGAAGCTCGAAGAAGTGCTGGCGGGGGCGGTTTCGCGCGAGACGCCGCATGTGCACTATGCGGACTTCATGCGCTATCCGTCGTATGACGGGTTCATGTCGTACCTGAAGCCGATTTTGAAACAGACACAAGTGCTGCTCGATCACGACGTGGTGCGCATCGATCCCGCGGCGCACAAGCTTCACTTCGCCAACGGCAAGGTCGCGTCCTACGACGCCGTGATTTCTTCGGTGCCGCTGACCGATTTGATCCCGATGATCGCGGGCGTGCCGGCAGATGTACTGGCCGCGGCGAAGCGCCTGGCGTGTACCGGGTGTGTACTGGTCAACCTGGGCGTGAATCGCACAGATTTGTCGGAAGGGCAGTGGACGTATTTCTACGACCGCGACGTATACTTCACGCGCCTCAGTTTCCCGCACATGTTTTCGCCGCACGTTGCCCCGCCGGGGTGCGGAGGCATTCAGGCGGAGGTCTATTTTTCCGAGAAATATCGGCCGCTTGCCTGCACTCCGGAAGAATGTGTTCCGAAGGTCATTGCCGACCTGA
>Ga0335069_10006991_pt1 | contig 16318 bp, 18 predicted proteins | sample Lox_Sample_11_FD_206714 | JGI IMG/M metagenome (GOLD analysis project Ga0335069, IMG submission 206714) | Soil microbial communities from Loxahatchee National Wildlife Refuge, Florida, United States - Lox_Sample_1.1 | ecosystem: Environmental > Terrestrial > Soil > Wetlands | place: USA...
TTCGGACCGCATCCTGCGCGCCATGAACCGTGGCCACACGGCCGAGGACTATCTGAAGCTGATCGAGCGCATGCGGGCGGTGCGGCCCGACATCGCCGTGTCCGGCGATTTCATCGTCGGCTTCCCCGGCGAGCGCGACGAGGACTTCCAGGCCACCTTGGCCCTGATGCGCACGGTCGGCTACGCCTCGGCCTTCGCCTTCAAATATTCGCGCCGACCGGGCACGCCGGCGGCGGCCATGCCGGGCCAGGTCGCCGAAGAGGTCAAGGACGTGCGCCTGGCCGAACTGCTCGCCTTGCTGGAAACCCAGCAGCGCGCCTTCAACGCCTCGCAGGTCGGGCGCACCCTCGATGTGCTGTTCGAGCGGGCGGGCCGCCATCCGGGCCAGATTCTCGGCCGCAGCCCCTATCTGCAGGCGGTGCACGTGCAGGGTCCGGAAAGCCTGATCGGACGCATCGCGCCGGTAGCGATCAACGCCGCAGCCTACAACAGCTTGACCGGCGAGCTGCAGCCGGTGTTCGCGTGAGCGCCTCGGGCGAGGAGTTCGTGCCGTTGCCCGACGCCGCCGCGCGCGCCGTGTCCGGTCCTGGCAGCCGCCACGCCGCCCTGTTGGAAGACGCCTTCGATATTCTGGTCGAGACGCCCGGCGGCGGGGTGTCGCTGCGCGGGGACGCCAAGAACCGGGCGGCGGCCAAGCGCGCGGTGCGCACCATCGCCGAACGCGCCGGCGCCGGTGCGGATGTGGGCGAGGCCGACGTGCGGGTGGCGATCTCGGCGGCGCGCGCGGGCGAGCCCGGACCGGGCGGCGCGGCCCTGCCGCTGGGCAAGCGCGGGCCGATCGTGCCCAAGACCGCCGCCCAGGGCGCTTATCTGGATCTGTTGTCGTCTCATCCGTTGGTGTTCGGGCTGGGTCCGGCCGGCACGGGCAAGACCTTCCTGGCGGTGGCCTATGGCGCGGCGCTGTTGCTCAAGGGCGAGGTCGATCGGCTGGTGGTCACCCGTCCGGCGGTGGAGGCGGGCGAGCGGCTGGGCTTCCTGCCCGGCGATCTGACCGAGAAGGTCGATCCCTATATGGCGCCGGTATGGGAAGCGCTGTCGGACATCCTAGGCCCCGACCAGCTGCGCCGCCGCCGCGACAAGGGCGAGATCGAGGTGGCCCCGATCGCCTTCATGCGCGGGCGCACCCTGACCCAGGCCTTCATCGTGGTCGATGAGGCCCAGAACGCCTCGCGCCTGCAGATGAAGATGGTGCTGACGCGGCTGGGCGAGGGCGCGCGCATGGCGGTGACCGGCGATCCCAGCCAGGTGGACCTGCCCAATCCGCGCGACTCCGGCCTGGCCCACGCGGTGGGCATACTGGACGGGGTCAAGGGCGTGGGCGTGGCCCGATTCCGCGCCGAGGACGTGGTGCGCCACCCCTTGGTCGAGCGCATCGTGCGCGCCTACGACGCCGACGCGGCGCGCCAGGCCGGCCTATCGCCGGGAGCGCCGGATTAGGCCGTGATCGAGATCGAGGTCGAGGATCCGGCGTGGACCACGGCGCTGGCCGAGGCGGAGGCCGTCGTTCTCGCGGCCGCCCAGCGCGCGCTGGAGGATGAGGGCGGCGTGGTCATCCTGCTCACCGACGACGCCTCGGTCCAGGTGCTCAACGCCCAGTTCCTCGGCAAGGACAAACCGACCAACGTCCTGTCCTTTCCCGCGCCGGCCAACCCGGAAGGCCACCTGGGCGATGTGGCCTTGGCCTATGGCGTGTGCGCGGCCGAAGCCCAGGCGCAGGGCAAGACGCTCGCCGACCATCTTTCGCATCTGACGGTGCATGGCGTTTTGCATCTGCTAGGCTACGATCATCAGGACGACGGTGAAGCCGAGGCCATGGAGGCCTTGGAGCGGACCATCCTCAAGGGGCTGGGCATAGCCGACCCCTACGCCGAACGGCCCTAAGGAGCGGCCACAGCCTTGACGCCCAGCGCCGACGATCCGTACCCCGACCCGTCTCACAACGCCTCCCCCAGCGTCAGCCGTGGGGTGCGCGCGGTCCTGCGCCGCTTCCGCAAGGGCAAGGCGGACGCGCATCCGCCCCTGCCCGCTGCGCCGGCCGCCCCGTCCCACGCCAGCCCGGCCCAAGTCGACATCGTCGACCAGGCCCAGGCCTTCAAGACGCTGCGCGTGTCCGAGGTGATGACGCCCCGCGCCGACATCATGGCGATGGAGATCTCCTCGCCGTTCGAGCAGGTGGTGCAACAGTTCGCCGAGGTCGAGCACTCACGCATGCCGGTCTACCGCGAAACCCTCGACGACCCAGTGGGCGTGGTCCACATCAAGGATGTGTTCAAGCTGCTGGCGGAGGAGGGCGGCGGGCCCTCGCCGGGCGATCCTGTGCTGCACCGCTTGCGGCGCGACGCGCTCTATGTGCCGGGCTCGATGCGCGCGGCAGATCTTCTGGTGCGCATGCAGAGCACCCGTATCCATCTGGCCCTGGTGATCGACGAATTCGGCGGCACCGACGGCCTGGTCACCTTGGAAGACTTGGTCGAAGCGGTGGTGGGCGACATCGCCGACGAATACGACGAGGCCGGGCCCGCCCTGGTCGAGTCGCGTCCGGGCGGCGCGTTCGAGGCTGACGCCCGCGCGTCGCTGGAGGCGCTGGAAGAGGCGGTGGGCGGCGCCCTGACGCCGGACGATCTGGCCGAGGAGGACATCGACACCGTCGGCGGCCTGGTCTCGGCCCTGGCCGGGCGCGTGCCGCAACGGGGCGAGGTGATCGCCCACCCCGACGGCTGGGAATTCGAGATCGCCGACGCCGATCCGCGCCGGATCAAGCGCGTGCGCGTGCGCCGCCCGGCCGCGCCCCTGGCCGGCCCGATCGCCGAAGCGGACGCGTGACTGCGCGCCAGCGTGCGGGCGCGACCGTAGGCCTGGCCCTTGCCGCAGGGGCGGCCACCGCGTTCGCCCATCCGCCGTTCGGGCTGTTGCCGGGCCTGTTGGGCTACGGCCTGCTGCTCGGCCTGTTGGAGCGCGCCGACAAGGCCCGGCCCCTGCGCTCGGCCTTCTGGCGCGGCTGGCTGGCGGGCAGCGCCTATTTCCTGATCGGCTGCTGGTGGGTGGCCGAAGCCTTCCTGGTCGACGCCGCGGACCAGGGCTGGATGGCCCCGTTCGCCGCCGCCCTGCTGGCCATGGGCCTGGGCCTGTTCTGGGGCGCGGCGGGCGCGCTCTACGCCTGGTTCAAGCCCGAGCAGCCGCTGTGGAAGGCGCTGGTGTTCGCTGGAGCCTTGGCGGCGATGGAGTGGCTGCGCGGCCATGTGCTGACCGGCTTTCCGTGGGATTTGCCGGGCGAGACCTGGGCGGCGGGCTCGGCGCCCTCACAGGCGGCGTCGGTGCTGGGCGCCTATGGCCTGACTTGGCTGACCCTGGCGGCGGTCGGCGCGTTCAGCGTTGCCCTCTTTGGCCCGCGCACCCGGTCGAGCCTGACGTGCGGGTCTTTGGGCGTCCTGGTCGTGGCCGGGCTTTATGCCTTCGGCGTCCATCGCCTGGCCCACCCCGCCCCCCCTGATCCGGCGGCGCCCCAGGTTCGCGTGGTTCAGGCCGACGTGCCCCAGACCCTGCTGGAGGACGAGACGCGTTTTCCCGAAATCCTCTCGCGCTATCTGCGCCTGACCGTCCAGCCCGCCCGCGTGCGGCCGACCATCGTGATCTGGCCCGAAGGGGCCCTGCCGGACTCGGCCAACGACATGATGGACGCGCGCTCCCCGGTCGGCCCGGCTGTGGCCGGCGCACTGGGCCCGGACCAACTGCTGCTGATCGGCTCCTACCGCGTGCTGGGCCCGGCCTCGGCCCCGCAGTATCGCAACAGCCTTCTGGCCCTGCGCCGCCAGGACGGGCCCGAGGGCCCAACGCTGGCGCTTAAGACCTTCTACGACAAGTACCGGCTGGTGCCGTTCGGCGAGTATCTTCCGCTCGACAGTCTGCTTGGCCGGCTGGGGATCAAGAAGCTGGTGCACGTCGGCGACGGCTTTTCGCCCGGGCCGCCGCCCGCGCCGATCCTGGCCGCTGGGGCGCCGCTGGTTCAGCCGCTGATCTGCTATGAGGCGCTGTTCCCCGGCTTCACGCGCCAGGGGGCCGAGACCTCGGGCCTGCGGGCGCGGTGGATCGTCAACGTGTCCGACGACGCCTGGTTCGGCGTCACCTCCGGCCCGTGGCAGCACCTCAACTTGGCCAGCTACCGCGCGATCGAGGAGGGCCTGCCCCTGATCCGCGCCACGCCCACCGGCGTTTCGGCGGTGATCGACGCCTACGGCCGCGCCTCGCCGGACCTACGCCTGGCCATTGGCCGGCAGGGCGTGATCGACGCGCCCCTGCCCCCCGCGCTGGCGCCCACGCTCTACGACCAGTTCGGCGATCGGATCTTCGCGGTGATGCTGGGTCTATCGGCGGTGTCAGTTTTTCCGCGCCTGCGCCGCGGCGCGGTCCGCTTGCGGACATAAAGACATCTTTATATGGTGCGGCCGCGCGTCGTTCGTCGCGCTAACGTCAGGGAGACGCGTTTGACCCGTTCGTCGTACATCTTCACCAGCGAAAGCGTGTCCGAAGGCCACCCCGACAAGGTCGCCGACCGCATCTCCGACACCGTGGTCGACGCCTTCCTGGCGCAGGATCCCTACGCCCGGGTGGCGTGCGAGACCCTGGTGACCACCAACCGCATCATTCTGGCCGGCGAGGTTCGCGGGCCGCAAGGCGTGGTCGAGAGCCTGGAGGAGAAGGTCCGCGCGGCGGTCAAGGACATCGGCTACGAGCAGGAGGGCTTCCACTGGAAGACCGCCGACTACGCCTGCTATCTGCACGCCCAATCGGCCGACATCGCCATGGGCGTGGACGCGGCGGGCAACAAGGACGAGGGCGCCGGCGACCAGGGCATCATGTTCGGCTACGCCTCCGACGAGACGCCCGAGCTGATGCCGGCCACCCTGCAGTACTCGCAGAACATCTTGTCTCTGCTGGCCAAGGTGCGGAAATCGGGCGAGCAGAGCGGCCTTGAGCCCGACGCCAAGAGCCAGGTCACCTTGCAGTATGAGAACGGCAAGCCGGTGCGGGCCACCTCGATCGTGCTGTCGACCCAGCACAAGGAAGGCCTGACCCCGGCCGACGTGGCCGAGATCGTGCGCCCCTACATCACCGGCGTACTGCCAGAAGGCTTCATCGACGCGGCGACCGAGTGGCACGTCAACCCGACCGGCAACTTCGTGATCGGCGGGCCGGACGGCGACTGCGGCCTGACCGGGCGCAAGATCATCGTCGACACCTACGGCGGGGCCGCGCCCCACGGCGGCGGCGCCTTCTCGGGCAAGGACCCGACCAAGGTCGACCGCTCGGCCGCCTATATGTGCCGCTACCTGGCCAAGAATGTGGTGGCCGCGGGCCTGGCCGAAAAATGCGTGATCCAGATCGGCTTCGCCATCGGCGTGGCCAAGCCGCTCAGCTTCTACGTCGACCTGACCAATGGCCAGATCGACCCGGCCAAGCTGGAGAAGGCCTTGCCCGAGATGGTCGGCGGCGCCACGCCGCGCGCCATCCGCGAGCACCTGGGCCTGAACAAGCCGATCTACGCCCGCACCAGCGCCTACGGCCACTTCGGCCGCACGCCCGACGCCGACGGCGGCTTCTCGTGGGAGAAGACCGATCTGGTCGATGCGTTGAAGGGGCTGGCGTAAGGGCTCTAAGCGTAACGGGCTCGCCGCCTAGGCGGGTTCGAGCAGGCAAACAAAAGGCCCGGCGGGGAATGCCGCCGGGCCTTTATTTTATTGGGCGCTACCGCGACGCGTGCGGGTCGCTGCTTTAGCGGCGATTGCCCATGAAGCTGAGCAGGAACTGGAACATGTTGATGAAATTCAGGTACAAGTTCAGCGCGCCGTAGTTGGTCATCACGCCGAGCGCCGCCTGGTCGCCGCCCATCTGGTAGTAGGCCATCTTCAGGCGCTGGGTGTCGTAGGCGGTCAGGCCCGCGAAGATCAGCACGCCCAGCACGTTCACGATGAACACGATCCCGCTCAGGTGCAGGAACATGTTGACCAGGCTGGCGATGATGATGCCGAACAGGCCCATGATCAGGAAGTTGCCCATCCCGGTCAGGTCCTTCTTGGTGGTGTAGCCCACCAGGCTGAGGGCCCCGAAGGCGGTGGCGGTGATGAGGAAGGTCGTGGCCACCGAGGCGCCGGTGTAAACCAGCATCCAGATGCCCAGGCCCGCGCCGATCAGCGACACGATGGTCCAGTAGTAGATGCCCGAGCTCTTGGGCGTGACGTTGCGCATGCCGAACGCGCCGAACAGGATCACCGCCAGGGGCGCGAAGCGCAGCACGGTGCCCAGCAGGGTGAAGCCGACCAGTCGGCCGCTGTCGTCGACCACGTAGAACAGGTCGCGCGCCGCCGGCAGGGCGGAGGTGACATAGGCCAAGGCGGCCGACAGGATCAGGCCCGCCGCCAGCTTGTTGTAGACGCCCAGCATGAACGCGCGCAGCCCGGCGTCCACCGACATGTCGGCGCGAGCGGCGAGGGGGCTGGTGAAGCCGCGGTTGAAGTCGCTCATAGAGTTCCAAACCCTTGTTGAACGCCCGTCTGGGCGCAGGTCAAATATCGGCTTCCTGATCTGGAAGCGCAAGAGCCTGGCCTTGAAGCGCAAGGGATTGCGGGACGGGCGCGATCACCCCCGACCCTAGCCGAAGAACATGCGCCACAATAGGCGGCCGGGAACGAGGGTAAACAGCCCCGCGCCCACAAGGCCGAAGTAGAACAGGCTGGTCATGCGCTTGCGGTGCTCGGCTACGTTGTGGCGACGGGCCGCCATCACCGCGAGCGGCAGTCCGACCAGGGTTAGCACGCTCAGGATATGGATCGGGCTGAACGATCCTGGGATCAGGGTGCGCACGAACAGCGAGGCGATCACCCCGGTCGTCATCACCACCGCGAAGGTCCAGCCCAGGGCTCGGTGCAGGCGCCGGCCCTTGGGTCCGGCGAGCAGAATGGCGCCGAGCGCCAGGCACGCCAGCATGGCCGCCAGATGCAACTGGATCGCCACGCCGGACCGCGACAGCAGGGTCAGGTCTGGCGTGTGCGGCCGCCAGGGCGCGAGCGCCGGCGGCGCCAGGCGGGCGCCTCCCAGCAGCAGATAGAGAGCCAGCAGCGCCGCGATGGCGACGACGATCACGACGCGGCCGCCCGGGCGAATTGACAGATGGGCGAGGGACGGCTTCATCGGGGTTCCCGCAATGACGATGGCGACCGCGATCAGGCCATGGCCGAGACATCCACACCCGCCCCGATGCGTCGGATGTCGTCGCGATTTCGTCAATGGCGGGTCTTGGCCGTTCACGCTTCGCGAACGACCGCCGTCCGCGCCCAGATCATCGCCCTGCTGTTGGGCGCGTTCCTGGCGGTGAGCGGGGCCTTCGACCCGCTGGGCCATTCCCTGGCGGTCCGGATGGCCTATTGGGCGACCACCATGGTCGTCACCACTTCGGCCGCCCTGATCCTGGGTGTCGCCCTCGACCGGCTGGACGTACTGGATGAACGGCCGCGCCTGCGCGCGACCCTGGCGGTGCTGATCACCGCCGTTCCCCTCACCGGGCTGGTCTGGGCCATCAGCGGCAGGTTCCGCATCATACCGCAGGGCGGCCTGGGCGATCTTCTGGGGCTGTTTCCGTCGGTGCTGCTGATCACCGCGGTGATGACCGTGCTGAACCAGATGGCCCAGCCCAAGGTCCACGCGACCCACGCGGCGTCCGCCATCGCTGGCCTCCCGCGTTTTTTCGAGCGGCTGCCTGCCCGGCTGCGCGGGGCGGAGCTCTACGCGGTCTCAGCCGAGGACCACTATCTGCGGCTGCACACCTCGCGCGGGTCCGAACTGATCCTGCTGCGCCTGGCGGACGCCATCGCCGAGCTGGACGGGGTCGAGGGCGCCCAGACTCACCGGTCCTGGTGGGTGGCGCGCGACGCGGTGATCGAGGCGCGGCGTCAGGACGGCCGGGCCTTGCTGACGCTCAAGGGCCAGCTGCAGGCGCCAGTCAGCCGCAGCTACGCCCGGGCCCTCCGCGCCGCCGGCTGGTTCTAAAACGCAAAGGGCCCCGACGCGCGGCGCCGGGACCCTCCATATCCGTGGCGGATTGGCCGCTTAACTCAGCGAGCCGTCGATGCCCTTGCAGGCTTCCATCAGGCCCTTAACCGAGTCAACCGACTTGGCGAACATCGCCTTTTCGTCGTCATTGGTCGGGAATTCGATGATCTTCTCCACGCCGTCCTTGCCGATCACCACCGGCACGCCGACGTACAGGCCCGACAGGCCGTATTGGCCGTCGAGGTAGGCCGCGCAGGGCAGGACGCGCTTCTTGTCCTTCAGGTAGGAGGTGGCCATGGCGATGGCGCTTTCGGCCGGGGCGTAGAAGGCCGAGCCGGTCTTGAGCAGGGCGACGATCTCGCCGCCGCCGCCGCGCGTGCGCTTGACGATGGCGTCCAGCTCGTCCTGGGTCATGAAGCCCTGGTTGACCAGTTCCGGCAGCGGCAGGCCGCCCACGGTGGAGTGGCGCACCATCGGCACCATGTCGTCGCCGTGACCGCCCAGCGTCCAGGCGTGGATGTCTTCCACCGACACGCCGGTCTTTTCAGCCAGAAAATAGGCGAAGCGCGCCGAGTCCAGCACGCCGGCCATGCCGATCACCTTGGTCTTGGGCAGGCCCGAGAACTGCTGCAGGGCCCACACCATGGCGTCGAGCGGGTTGGTGATGCAGATGACGAAGGCGTCCGGGGCGTATTGCTTGATGCCTTCGCCGACCGCCTTCATGACCTTCAGGTTGATGCCCAAGAGGTCGTCGCGGCTCATGCCCGGCTTGCGCGGCACGCCGGCGGTGACGATGCACACGTCGGCCCCGGCGATGTCGGCGTAGGAATTGGCGCCCTTGAGCACCACGTCGCTGTCGAACACGGTTGTGGCTTCGGCCAGGTCGAGCGCTTTGCCCTGGGGCGTGCCCTCCGCGATGTCGAACAGGATCACGTCGCCCAGTTCCTCGCGCGCGGCGATGTGGGCGAGGGTTCCGCCGATCATGCCGGCGCCGATCAGGGCGATTTTTGCGCGAGCCATGCAAGGCCTCCGAAGCTAGCTGTGAGAGACTGAAATGAGTTGAATTGTGCGCTGCGGTCTAGACCCGCGGCGGCTTCGCCGCAAGGGCGCGCGCGCGCCGGGCGCCGGATCGTGCATGGACGCGGGCGAGGAAGGCGTCTATGGACCGCGCCGCCCGAGGCTCGGCCGCGGGCATGTCGCCGCCGAAAGCCTCCAGCCTTGCTCAAATTCACCCTCGCGCCGGCCTTCCTCGCCACATCCGCGCCCCTGTGCGAGCTGAAGCTGTGCACGGCGCGGCTGCAGGCCGACGCACGTTGGCCGTGGATCGTGCTGATCCCCCGCAAGGCTGGCGCGATCGAGATCGAGCACCTGTCGCGCGTCGATCGCCAGCAACTGATCGAGGAGACGGCGGGCGCCGGCGTGGCGGTGCGCGCCATCGGCGCCGCGCTGGGCCGACCGATCGACAAGCTCAACGTCGGCCAGCTTGGCAACCTGACGCCGCAGTTGCATGTGCACGTGGTGGGCCGGCGGCAGGACGATCCAGCTTGGCCGGGCCCGGTGTGGGGCGTCGGCGCGGCCACGGCCTACAATACGCGCGCCCTGGCGGCGGCGGCCGAGGCGGCCTGCGGCGCTTTGGCGGGGTTCAGGACCGCGCCATGACCACCGGCCGCGTGGCGGCGGCGGTCTTGATCTGACCGGTCCAGCGCCCGTCCGGGGCCTGGGTCAGGGTCACGGTGCAGGGGCCCGCGTCCTGAAAGTTGAGGGTCAGCGCCCGGCCGACGCGGTCAGCCGCGTCGATGAAGCCCGAGGCGGCCGGACCGCCGGCTTGGCCTAGATCGCGCCAGGCCCCTTCCACCGGCCCGCGCCCGCGCCCGGGATCGGCCAGCTGGAACACATAGAGCGCCTTGCCGTCGGGATCGGTGAGGGTCCAGCGGCCGTCCAGGTCGCCTTGCCGCGCCTCGCGCGCCTGGAATGATGAACGCATGCCTTGATCGTAGCGTGTCGGCGGCTCGCCGCCCGGCGCCGTGTCCAGGGTCGAGGCGGCGGCCGGATCGATCTGCAGCGCGATTGGTGGTGTGATCGGGGGCGTCGGCGGCGCCGGCTGGCCGGGGCCGGGCGCGGCGGTGGGAGCGGGCGGACCCTTGGGCGTCACGGGGGCGGGCGGGGTCTGGGCGAGGATGTCGGCGATCAGGTCGCCGGTGCTGCGCGTCGTCGGCGGCGCCGGCGCCGGCGCCGCGGATGACGGGGATGCGTCGGCCGCCAGCAGGGCCAGGGCGAACACCGCACCGATCATCGATCCTCCCTTGGATTGTCCGGCATCATAGGAGTCCGACTTTTGCCGGTCCAGCGAGGCGCGATCAGCTTTGCGCGAGCGCCATTAGCCGTCTAGCTTCCTCCAGGTGCAGGCGTTCCGTCATGCGGCCGTCGACCTTGAGCACGCCGGCGTCGGGTTCGGCGGCATAAGCGGCCAGCACCCGCCGCGCCCACGCCAGCCGCTCGGGCGAGGGCGAAAACGCCCGGTTGGCCGCCTCGATCTGGGCAGGATGGATCAGGGTCTTGCCGTCGAAGCCCAGCGCCGCGCCCTGGCGGCACTGGCTTTCCAGGCCCTCAAGGTCGGCCAGGTCGTTGAAGGTCCCGTCGAACGCCAGCAGGCCGAAGGCGCGCGCCGCCATCACCGCCGATTGCAGCGCGCCCGACAGGGCCTCGCGCCCCGGCGTAATCTGGCAGCGCAGCTCGGCGGCCAGGTCGTTGGTTCCCAGCATCAGGGCTTCCAGACGGCTGGCCCCTGCGGCGCCGGCGATGGCGGGCAGGTCGATCACCGCGCGGCAGGTCTCGATCATGGCCCATAGCCGCAGCGCGCCGCCGCACATGGCCTCGGCGGCCAGCACCTCCGCGGCGCCCGCGATCTTAGGCAGGACCGCGATCTGGGCTCCCGCCTCGGTCAGGGCCTTGAGGTCTGCCGCGCCCCAGGGCGTATCCAGGCCGTTGCAGCGCACCGCGGTCTCGCGCGGCCCGAAGGCGCCGGAGCGCACGATCTCGACCGCCCGGACGCGGGCTTGCTCCTTGGCGCCGGGCCCGACCGCGTCCTCCAGATCGAGCACCACCACGTCGCAGGGCAGGGCGCGCGCCTTGTCCACCGCGCGGGCGTTGACCGCCGGCACATAGAGCAGGCTACGGCGGCGACGAAGGGGGTCGGCTCTGGCGATCATGCGGTGTCCCTTGGCGCCGGACCGGCAATAGGCATTATGCCTAGCCATGACCATGCGTTTTGACGAGACGGCCCGCAATGTCCTGGGCGGCGAACTTGAGCCCTGCTCGCGCAACCCGTTGACCGGTTTCTTCCGCAACGGCTGCTGCGAGACCGGGCCGGACGATCTGGGTCTGCACACTGTGTGCGCGGTGATGACCGCCGAGTTCCTGGCCTACTCGAGGTCGGTGGGCAACGACCTGTCCACGCCCCAGCCGGCTTACCATTTCCCGGGGCTGAAGCCGGGCGATCGCTGGTGCCTATGCGCGCCGCGCTGGAAGGAGGCGCTGGACGCCGGCATTGCCCCGCCCCTGGTGCTGGAGGCGACGCACGAGGAGACCCTGGCCATCGTGCCGCTGGGCGTGCTGAAGGACTACGCGGCCAAGGGCTGATCGCCGGGGCGCGCCGGCGCAGGCCTTGCCCGCCATTGCGCCTCGGGCGAGGCTGCCCGTGCATCTGAAGGACGCAAACTTATGCTCAAAGGCGCGTGTCTGTGCGGCGAGGTCGAGTGGACCTTCGACGCCGATCCCGGCTCGGCCACCGCGTGCAACTGCACCGCCTGCCGTCGCTACGGCGTGCTGTGGATCTATGGCCACGAGGGTGAGGATGTGGCGCTGCGCGGCCCGGTGCGCGGCTTCGCCCGGGGCGACAAGAAGCTGGAATTCCTGTTTTGCCCCACGTGCGGCAATCTGGCCGCCTGGCGTGGGCTGAGCACAGACAAGGACGGGCGGGTCCGCATGGCGGTCAATATCCGCCTGGCCGATCCGGACTCGGTCGCCGCCCTGCCGGTCGACCACTTCGATGGGTTTGCCGCTTTCGAGGACCTGGGCCGCGACGGGCGGTGCGTCAAGGATATGTGGTTCTAGCCGTAGGTCCGCTCGAGCCGGTAGGCCGAGCCTTCGTGGCCTAGGCGGCTGGAATAGAGACCGAAGCGGTTCACGGCGATGGCCGGCGCGCGCAGTAGGTTGTTGCGCTGGATCCAGGCGGCGACGCGCGGGGCGTCAGGGCGACGCAGATAGGCCAAGGTCACATGCGGGCGAAAGGCGCGGGGCTCGGGCTTCAGGCCGGCCTGGCGCGCGGCGCTCTCGCAGCGGCCGGCCAAGCGGCGTAGCGGCTCGCTGTCCTCGACGCCAGCCCACAGCGAGGTCAGCTCGCCATTGTCGGCCGAGGCGCCCGCGCCCCGCAGCGCCAGGGCGAACGGCGCGACCGCGATGGCGGAAAGGGCGCTGTCGAGATCGTCGGCCACGTCCTCGCGGACCTCGCCGAAAAAGCGCAGGGTGATGTGCAGGGCCTGGATCGGGCGCCAGCGCGCACCCGGCATCGGCTCTTGGCGAGCCAGCAGCGCCGCGCCGATCTCGTCGGGCAGCGCGATGGCGGCGAACAGGCGGATCACGGGCCGATCATGGGGCGGCGATGGAGCTGGACTGCCGCGCCGCCAGGCGTTCGGCCAGCATCCTCCGGCAGCGCAGCCACATCTCCAATCGCTGGACCGAGACCAGCCCGACCGCGAACAGCAGCAGGGCGTCGCTGACGGCCATGGTGACGGCTGGGTTGCGCGCGGTCGCGGCGACATAGGCGCGCAAGCCTAACCGCGCCAGGAACAGGACGGCGATGAAGATCATGCCCGCGACGGAGGCGCGGCTGGTGAAGCTGTGCGTGGCCGGATCCAGTTCGATGCGCGTGAAGCGGCCGCGCTGCCAGCCCACGGCGGCCCCGACCAGCGCCGACAAGACCAAGCCTGCGACGGTCGCGGCGGCGGGCTCGGGCTCGGCGGCGATGACAAAAGCGGTCAGGGCGATCATCACCGCTGGCATGATCCACAGGGCTTCGACGCGCAGGCGCCGCCCCCGCATGTTGCGGCGGATCACAAGGACCAGCGCCACAAGCATGACCGCGTAGCTGATCAGGTGGCTGGGCGCGGGCGTCGGCATTCGGGACTCCTGGAACGCAAGAACCGAGAGGTTAAGCGCCGGATCTCAGCGCCTTTATGACGAAGGGGGCGAGGCCGAAGGCGAGGGCGCGCACGCCGGCCGCGTTGGGATGGATGCCGTCGCCCTGGCGCAGGGCGGGGTCGGCCACGCCGGCGAACCAGTCGGCGTAGAGCGGCGCGCCGGTGTCGCGCGCGGCCCTGGCGAAGGCGGCGTCGAAGTCGCGCGCATAGGCCGCGCCGACCTTGGGCGGGGCCTTCAGACCGATCATGGCCGCGCGCACGCCCCGCGCCTTCAGACGCCGGACGATGGCCTCGAGGTTCTGACGCATCTGGTCGGGATCGGCGCCTTGCAGCAGGTCGTTGCCGCCCAGTTCGACCAGGCACAGATCTGTCCCCGCCGGCACGCTGAAGTCGATCCGGGCCAGACCGTCTGCACTGGTGTCGCCCGAAACCCCGGCGGGCACGATCTTGACCGCGCGGCCGCGCTTGGCCAGGGCGGCTTGAAGCTGGACGGGCAGGGCGTCAGCGGCCGGCAGGCCATAGCCGGCGGTGACGGAGTCGCCCAGCAGGACCACCGTCGGGACCTGAGCCGCCACGGCGGCGGGCGCGCTCAGCAATGCGCCCAGAGCCGCGCCCAGCATGAGCAGCACGGCCTCGCGCCGGACGATCGGGTGGATTTGCGGTGCGCTGCCCATGAACTGTCCCTATGTAATCGCTCCAGCCGGCCGCTCAACGCCTCGCTTCAAGGAATAGCCCATGACGCAGCCGACGCCTCTGGTCCTGGAAGGCGTGCGCCTGACCCTGCCCTCGGCCGCGGGGCCGGTCGAGATCCTGCGCGGGGTGGACCTGAGCGTCGCGCCCGGCGAGACGGTGGCCGTGACCGGGCCCTCGGGGTCGGGAAAGTCGTCGCTGATCGCGTTGGCTGCGGGGCTGGAGCGGCCAAGCGAAGGGACCGTGCGGCTGTTCGGCCAGGACCTTGGCCAGTTGAACGAGGATGGCCGCGCCAGGCTGCGGCGCGGGCGCACCTCGCTGGTGTTCCAATCCTTCCACCTTTTGCCCAACATGACGGCGCTGGAGAACGTGGCCGCGCCGCTGGAGATCGCCGGCCAGACGGGGGCCGAAGCCATCGCCCGCCAGTGGCTGGAGAGGGTCGGCCTCAGCCCCCGGGCGCGGCACTATCCGCACCAGCTGTCGGGCGGCGAGCAACAGCGCGTGGCCCTGGCGCGGGCCCTGGCGGCCGGACCGGCGCTGCTGTTCGCCGACGAGCCGACCGGCAACCTCGACGGCGCCAACGCGGCCCATGTGGCGGACATGATGTTCGACTTGGTGGCCGCCAGCGGCGCGGCCCTGGTTCTGGTCACGCACGATGAGGCCCTCGCGGGGCGCGCCCAGCGCCGCGCGCGCATGGACGGTGGGCGGTTGTCGGCATGAGCTGGCCCCTGTCTCTGCGCCTGGCCGCGCGGGAATTGCGCGGCGGCGTGCGCGGCTTTCGCATCTTCCTGGCGTGCCTGGCGGTGGGGGTGGCGGCGATCGCGGCGGCGGGCTCCACCGGCGAGGCGTTCCGGCGGGGCCTGGCCAGCGAATCCCGCGACATCCTGGGGGGCGACCTGGCTGTCTCGGCCACGCGCAATTTCACCCCGGCTGAGCGCCAGGCCTTTGAGCGGCTGGGTAAGGTCAGTTACGCGGCTGGGGTCAATGTCATGGTCCAGGCGCCCTCGGGACTGCGTCGCCTGGCCGATCTGCGCGGAGTCGACGGCCTTTATCCCTTGGCCGGGACCCTGGAGCTGACCGGGGCGGACGGCCGGCCGACCTCCTTGGCCAAGGCGACGGCGCCGGTGGGCGGGGTTCCGGGCGCGGCGGTCGAGCAGGCGATGCTCGACCGGCTAAACCTCAAGCTGGGCGACCGGTTCCTCGCGGGCGACCAGACCTTCGTGGCGACCGCCGTGCTCGGCGCCGAACCCGACCGGCTCAGCCGCGGCTTCCAGCTGGGGCTGCGCGTCCTGACCGGCCTGCCGGCGGTCAAGGGCGCGGGCCTGCTGGACTCGGGCCTGCGCCTGGCGACGGCCGCGCGCATCGCCATCGCGCCGGGCCAGGACCCTCGTCCCCTGCGCGCGGCGTTACGCCAGCGCTTCGGCCAAGGGGGCCTGCGCGTGCGCGATCGCTACGACGCCTCGCCGGGGGTGCGCGACCTGATCGGCCGGTTGGAATATTTCCTCAGCTTCATCGGCCTGGCCTCGCTGCTGGCCGGCGGTCTTGGCGTATCGGGGGCGGTCGGCGCCTATCTGGAGGCCAGGACGCCCTCGATCGCCGTGCTCAAGGCCCTCGGGGCCGAAGGCGCCCTGATCCGCAACCTCTATCTGGCGCAGATCGCCGTGCTGGCAGGGCTTGGCGTCGGCCTGGGGGTGGCGATCGGGGCGGCGGCGCCGTTCCTGCTGTCGGCCATCGCCGGCAAGAGCCTGCCCGTGCCGGCCCTGTTCGCGGTCTATCCCGCGCCCTTGCTGCGCGCCGCGGCGTTTGGGGTGCTGAGCGCGGGGGCGTTCAGCCTGATGCCCCTGGCGCGCGCCAGGGCGACGCCGCCGGCGGCCCTGTTCCGCCGCGACCTGGGCGGGCGCGCGACCTTCGGGTCCGAAGCGGTCGGCGCCGGGCTGTGTGCGATCGGCTTGGCGGCGACGGCTGTCGTGACGGCGCCCTCGGCGTTGGTGGCCGCGATCATGATCGGCGCGGTGGCGGCGGCGTTCGTCCTGCTGTGGCTGATGGGCCGGGCCGGGGCGAGCCTGGCCGGACGGTTGCGCGCGGGAACACGGGGACCGGTGCGCCTGGGCCTGGCCAACCTGGCCGGCCCGCACTCCGCCGCCCGCAGCGCCGCGCCGTCGGTCGGCCTGGGCGTCGCCCTGCTCGCCGCCGTGGTGCTGATCCAGTCAGCCCTGCTGGCTCAGGTGCGCGAGGTTGCGCCCAAGACCGCCCCCGCCCTGGTCCTGACCGAGATTCCGGCGGACCGGCCGGGCGCGTTCGACGCCGCCGTGGCCCAGGTGCTGGGT
>Ga0335069_10006992_pt1 | contig 16318 bp, 22 predicted proteins | sample Lox_Sample_11_FD_206714 | JGI IMG/M metagenome (GOLD analysis project Ga0335069, IMG submission 206714) | Soil microbial communities from Loxahatchee National Wildlife Refuge, Florida, United States - Lox_Sample_1.1 | ecosystem: Environmental > Terrestrial > Soil > Wetlands | place: USA...
TCGTGTCGTGGATTACGCAATGTGTCAATAAATGCGGCGGCTTGCCGTGAACTTTTCTTCCCTAACGTGAGGTATCTTCCTGTGCCCGTGGAATTTTCTGAAGCGCCGGACGATGTGGTCGCAATCGTCATGCGGCAGCTACGTGCTCACCATCACGACCTTGTAGAAACCAAGTGCGTCATTGGCGTGCTGATGGCTCGTACCGAAGATGGTTCGCCAGCAGTCAAGTACCACGGCGCGCCCGCGCTCGCCACCATCACAGTGGTGTCCGCCCGCCACCGGGTGAAAAAGAAGTGCGATGCGGAGATCCTGATCGACGGCGGCGAGTGGGATAAACTCGACGACAAGCAGAAAGCCGCGCTCGCGGATCACGAGCTTTCACACTTGAAACGAGTTGAGTACAGCGAAAAGACGCTCGCCAGACTACGCAAAGAGAACCCCGATGCGCCGGCGTGGAGGTTGGACTGCCACGGCCGACCGCGACTCAAAACAATTCCCGCCGATCTAACGCCGGGCGACGCATTCGCCGAGGTTATCGAGCGACACGGAGAGTCAGCCGTCGAGTTCCTCGGCGCAAAGCGATTCCACGAGTTTGCGAAAGCGGCCATGCACGGTCGCTTGGCGTGAGTTTTCTTTCCCTAACGGACTGCCCGATGAAAAAGGCACGCTGTTCACTCTGCGGTGTGGTCAAATGGTTGCACGCTTTTCAACTATGTAAACCGTGTTATCGCGATCATCCAGAAGTGGTTCGGCAACATAAAGCCAAGCGAGCAGCACGAGAACCGACCGCCGAGGAACTGGAATCGCTCGTCGCGCAGCAGATGGCAAATTTGCCGTCGTGGTGGAACAAAGAGAAGTTAGCGGAAGCAGGCGCTTTGCCGCCGCGTGAACCGAAAGTCTACAAGCTAGTGAAGTGTACATGAACCTCGATTTCGACGCCGAGTTTGAAGCGGCTCTCACTCCTTCCGAGTCGCGGAAGCGAGCGGAGATCACAGCGGAGCAGTTCGCCGCGCTGCCGTGGAAGAATATTCCCTGCGGGTATTGCACGCTCACACTCACCGATGGTTCGCTCAAACGATTTCGCATTCGCCTGGAGCGCGGCAAATTCTGTCCAGGGCATCGCACACTGTCCGTTCACCGCGCGCCCGCTATTGCCGAGCCGCCGCACGAGGAACGCATCGAACACGAGTGGGAAACGCTGGCACTAATCGGCACGGGTGGGTTGAACATCTTCAAACGCTGGCGCAACGAGTGGGAAGGTCGCTGGTGCGAGGTGATCTGGAAGCTGCTCAACGGGCAAGATGCGCAAGGCTACGCGATTAACTTTGAAGCACGATGCTGGGCGACTATGAGAGCGTTGACAGACGAAGACGGGCGGCGAACTGGCTTGTGCAAGACATGGCGGAAACGCTTCAATCTCTAACTATGGGAATACTTCAATGTGCGCTATCACCGACCTCTTGGAGCGACTAGCTACTGCCAAGAAGGAGTATCAGACCAAAAAGTCCGCTTACGAGACAGAATTGAAAGTCGCTGAAAGCTCTCTGGAGAATTTCGCGAACGAACTGCTGAAACTGATGGGCAGTCAAGCATTCCTCTACAAAGGCATGGCAGTTTGGTTCGACCATTGCCCTGGGAGCAGCTTTACTAAGACATCGGACAGACTTATTATGTCGCCGCTACTTCCGTTGCCAAGCGACAAATTGATGGCAGATTGCATCTCTATAGTGGTGCAAACCCCTGCGGATCGTTAGGGAGAAAACCAGTGCAAGAAGAAAACTTTATCATATGCATTGTATTAATTGGATCGATCATTGCCCACCTGTTGCTCAACTTGTGGCATACATCGGAGGTCAATCGGATCAATGCTGAATTTTTTCAGAGAAGAAGCGAACGAGAAGAAAAACACGAACAGCGAATCAAAGAGATCAATGCAGAGCATGAGCAGCGAATTGAAGAGATCGAGAAAAAGTACCGAGCGCGCTAGGAGAGAAAAATGCCAGCGATTTATGTCTCAAATGATAGCTATACCGATGGTCGCCCATGCCGAAAGTTGGGTAATGCGAAACGAATGGGATTAGTAAGACCGGGAAAAGAACAAGAGTTTTGCGGCTTCCGGTATGACCTCATCGAGCAGATGCGAACTTTACGACAGTGCGAACGCAATGGTGGCGGCTCATTCAACCTTGATAAATTCCAAGACTGGCTTTTGGAAATCATGTATCAGCCAAGCTCTTGGCATAAGGGCGTTGTGTCAGAGAAAGCTCGTCTTGGGCTTGCATGGCTTGGGTTAAAAGTTAAAGACCTACCGGAATTGTATGAAAAAGGTCATGGTGTGTATGCGCTCGGAACTGTAGTAGTGTGGGTAGATCAAGATGGCGGAATTAGTGTTGTTTTCTTTAAGACTCAAGAGCAAATAGATAAGTTCTTTGAAGAATTTAATCACATCCTCAAAGAGAGAAAGTGATGCCCACCGCTCGCCTTCATACTGGCGACTGCCGCACAGTTCTCCCGCGACTTGCAGCGGCATCGTTTGACTGCTGCATTTGCGATCCTGTCTATCCCGGCATTGTTCGCGAATACGGAACTTGGAACGAGGAAGAGTGGTTTGATCTGATGAACGCAATTGTCCCGCAAGTGCGTCGCGTTCTCAAGCCCTCCGGCAGTGCGGTCTTCATCCTCCAGCCCAACGCGGAGAAAGCCGGTCGGATGCGACTCTGGCTCTGGGAGTTCATCACAACATGGGGCCGCAAGTGGGGCTTAGTGCAAGATTGTTACCAGTGGAACTACGCGCAACTGCCATTCGGTGCCGCAACGACCTGCGGGCTGATGCGGTCGAGCGTCAAATACTGCGTGTGGCTCGGCAACCCCGATTGCTACCGCAACCAAGAGGCGGTGCTGATCGCGGAATCAGACACCAGTCGCTACCGCCGTTCAATTTTGCGGAACGCCAAAGCGACTGGTTACACGTCGCCCTCGGCATCCAAGCGACGCACGGACACACCGCGACTCAATCAAGCTCGTTGCTACTCGGCCGCTAAGCGGCGTGGCGGGGTGACGCCGTTCAACCTGATTCCGGCGACGAACACGAAGAATGCACCCGGTGAGACTGGCAGCGGACACCCGGCGCGCACCTCGGAGGATGTGGTGCGATTCTGGATTCGCTATATCTGCCCGCCGGGCGGTAGCGTGCTCGATCCATTCGCGGGAGCCGGAACGACGCTCGATGTTGCAGTGGAGGAAGGGCGATCGGCGGTGGGCATTGAGTTGTGTGCGGAGTATGTCGCGGCGTACACGAAGGCTGTTCTCAAACGCGCTTAACGTTAGGGAGAAAAAGTGTCAAACCAACTCGGCGGAAGTAAGGAACTGGTAACTGTTCACCGGGCACTCCTCTGTTTCAGTCCCATGCTGTCGCATCCAGAATTCTTGGCGACGGATAGCTATGTGATCGACGCGCAAGTTGAGGGCACCGGCTATAGCCCAAATGAAATGGGCTTGATTCGAGGGAGTGGCTTTGCGCCAGGGCTATATCTCTGGATTGGTCGTGTGTACCAGCGTATTTCTGGACTCGCTGAAGACAACAAGCCGGAATCTGTTCGCATCGTTCTAGCGAGGGACGAGCGACCGCACGGCGATAGCGATTTCTGGAGGTTGGAATTTGAGGGCAATTTGCAGAAGGCTCTCGGTGATACAACGAATGAACTCTTCCGAATGAAGCCAACTGAAAAGCCCATACCGTATCGTTTAGCCGCAGTGAAGTGATCCCATTCAGGAGAAAGTCATGCTGACGACCTGCTTTCAATGCAAGTATTTCAGTCCGCGCAAGATAGCGACGGCTGATCGTGTTTGCACCTACTGGTGCCCGCGATGCGGCTCCCTCACCAAGACAGAAGCCAAATGCCTGGACAACGAAAAGGTGATTGACCAAGAGCATCCGCAGATCAATACCTGCCGCCAGTGGATCAAGCCAGATTTCGCTAGCAAGGGCGAGAACGTGGAGCGGGTCTTACTCGATGTGCTCACGCTTATCGCGCCTGACGAACTGCCTAGCAAGATGGAAAGCCATGATATTCCCGACGAGGCTCGCCGAAGTGGCTTTATTGCCATTAGCCTCAAGGATGGTTCATTTGCAATCGTCGTGTCGTGCGGCAATTTCGGAGGATGCGCTCCTTCGATTGGAAGAATCAATGTCTCGTGCATCGTCCTCTCGGATTTCATACCGCTCTTGCGGGACGCCAGCTACTACAGTTCCAACAAAAACCCAGAGTACATGAACGTCGGTTGGGTTCTGGAATCAGCGACAACATTTTATCGCAGAAGCGACTCGAACATGATCTTGAATGCGCAGGATTACCATCTTGTTCCCAAAGAGATCATTCCCTTCCTTCATGGGCGAGCCGACTTCATTCAAGGTAAAGAACATCGCATCGACGTACCCGGCAATCGTGTCTACGATACGCGCGAAGAATTGCTTCGGGATGTGTCCGCTGCCTGCATCGCCCACGCGAAGCAACGAGTCGCGGCTCTGGACGAGTACAAAAAGAAGCTCGCGGAGGATACCGCCAAGCGAGCAACAGCACAAAATGCCGGGTAGCACCTTCACTTTCCGTATCGAGTGGTGTATACTGCTCTCGCAGCTAACTTGCAGCACAAGCAAGAGCGCTACTTGGTCGCGTTCTGACCCCGAAGTTTCGCGAGGTGGGCCTTGAGTGCGGCTTTCTCCTGCTCGGTGACCCACACGCCCCAGAACGTAGACCCGTCGGGCCGCGACTTGGGGCGACCGACGGGGCGGGGCTTGGGAGGTTCAGTTTTTCGGGGCATGATGGCTTCCGTAAATGGAGCCGCCCGGAATCAACCGGGCGGCGTGGCGTCGGGGGTCACACAGACTGCCCGGCCAACTCCTCGTCGTATCCGACTGCCTCTAGCACCGGCTGCCCGTGGCCGTTGATTGAGGCCACGCGGAGGACGTTAATCCGGTCGTCGGTGACGTGCTGCCCAACGACCAGATCGCGCCAGCCCTCTGCGGTCGTGGTCCGGTAGCCCTGACCGCGACTCGTGTACTGCCACTCGATTGAGTCGATGAGTGTCACCGCCACTGTGTACCGGGTGACTTTCCCGGTGAAGTAGTCGCGATTCGCCGGGGTCATTCGGATCGTCGCCATCGTCGTCTCCTGTTCGGGTCTCGGTCACTCGTCCCCACACAGAAGAGTATACGCTCGCGCCGGAGTTTTGTTAAACGAAATCTGGAGATTTTGTAAAAATAAATTCCGGCACTTTGCTGAGAGAGCAAGCGCGCTAACTGGAGGAGTTTGAAATGAGCGAGTCGAATCAGGCCACTGAGCCGCCATCGGCAATCGACGCGACTAAGACCGTGGACATGCCGCCGCCGGCGGCGGCGGTTTTTCCGGGCAACTTACCGCTCAGGAATTGCGGCAACTTCAAGCCGAACACGGCAAGTAGACTCATTGCTCGTGTAGCAGGCGCGTAAACCGGAGGGAGCAATGACGCACGAAGAGAAAGCAGCACTGGCACATGAAGCGCATAACCAGTTCAGCCTCGATTCCATCGCGGCGGAGATCCTGGACGCTTACGCACTGGTTGACCTGATGGTGCCGGCTGCGGATGCTACAAACGGTGGCTCGCCCATGTGGTATGGTTGGGCGATTCGTGAAGCCTACTTGCGTGGAATCCTCGCCGAACGCCAGCGGCAGAAAAAGGAGTGAATGATGATCGGTAAAGTGAACGTGAAATCGTATTCCGCCAAGTCGTCAAAGATCGTTTGCCGCGCTTGCCCGCGATGCAAGAAGAAGGCGAAAGCCGAACTCGTGAACTACGGCAAGGGTGGCTGTCTCTTGTTCTGTGCTTGCGGCGATGTGCGAGAGGCAAAGAAGTAGACTGCTTACATGAGGACAGTGAACATGGCAAAGGCGAAGAAGAAAAAAGACGGTTACGAATGGATTAAGGCTTACATCGACAATGGTGAACTCCGCATGGAGTACAAATTACGTGGTAGTACGGTCGTCGGTCGCATGAGCCACGATGAGGACGTGGGCGACTTCTCGGATGCGGAAATCAAGAACCTCGTCCGAGGGCTGATTGACGCGAGCGAAAACGATGAAGTCGAAATCGTTTACGGATGAAGCTGCTGTTTACTGCGACACCACCGAGGACAACAGACATGGCACAGGATGAACAACTCACAGGCGTTGTCGATTATCTGGCGTGCCAGAAGCCGACGTTCGTTGCCGGTCGCCTCAAGTCTGGCGGGCGCTCTGTCTCGTTTTCCGCACACGGCTGTTGCAATCTGGGTGATACTGTGACTGTAACAGGTTCATGGGAGACGCATAGTAAGTACGGAAAACAGTTTAAAGGTAAGTCTATCTCTATCTCACTTCCACTAGACAGAGAGGGATTAGCCCGCTGGTTGAACTGGTATGTGCCGCACATCGGCCCTGTCAAAGCGGCTCGCCTACTTGACGAATTCGGTGTCGAACTTATGGATCGCATGGTATCTGACCCCGAGCTTGTTGCCATTGCTGCTCGCGTACCGCTCGAATCCATCCAAGATGCCGCGAAACGTTGGCAGGACGAAGGCAATCGCATTCGGGCGATGTCCTGGCTGGCCGGGCACGGCTTGTCCGAAAAGCAAGTGCTTGCCATCCTCGCTCGCTATGGACCGACCGCTCCCGTTGTTGTTGAGCAAGACCCCTACCAACTGATCGGCGAAGTCGAAGGTTGTGGATGGGTGACCGTGGAGGCAATTGCCAAAACGCTCGGCATCGGCGAAACCGACCCGCGTCGTATTCGCGGTGCGCTTGCAGCGGTCGTGCGCGAATCCTACGACAATGGCTCTACTTGCGTCCAAGTGCAGACCGCCGCGAACATGATGGGCGACCGGCTCGGCGTACGCGAGCAATCCCGACTCATGGAGTGGGTGTCCGAAGCGGTCGGGCATGAAGCGTGCAACGTGACTCGCTTCGGTGACGGCACAGCCGAAGGTGATTACCTCGCAACCAAATGGGCGATTCGGTGTGAGCGCGGCATCTGGTCCGCGCTCAAGTTCAGCCGGCACGCCAATCCGTTAGGAGAAAAGAACGCGGAGCGAGCGCGCGCCATCGCGGAGCAATACCGCCAAACTGACACACTCACACTCGACGACGAGCAAGTCGAAGCGATTGCGAACGCGCTCCAGTACCGCATTTCGATCACCACCGGCGGTGCTGGCTGCGGGAAAACATCTGTCTGCAAGATGATTCTGAAATGCTTTGCGGATGCCGATGTGCAAACCGCTCTGTGCGCTCCAACCGGGAAGGCTGCACGCCGCATGACAGAAGTGATCGGGCACCCGGCGTCCACGATTCACAAGTTGCTCGAATACAACGGCGGTACGCGGCAGTTCATGCGGAACGAACTGGACCCGCTCTGCGACACGGCGATCATCGTAGACGAGTGCTCCATGATCGATAGCGAAATTCTGTATCGTTTGCTCCAAGCGGTCGGCAACAACTGCTCGCTCGTCCTGATCGGCGACCCGAATCAACTTCCACCCGTGGGCGCGGGGAATCCGCTCCGGGACATTCTCGCGTACAACCTCGCGCCCATCGTGCAACTCGAAAAGGTTCACCGGCAGGCAGGCCCGCTCAAAGTCAACTCGATGGCGATCCTCACCGGCAAAGTGGCAAACACCTGCGCGGAGGGTGTGTCGCCACCGTGGGTTGTCAATAACGGCATTGGCACGCGCGAGATGTGCGAAAAAGCGGTCGCCGTCCTTTACTCCAAGTATCTACCGGAGTGGGGTTATACCGGACTCGACGACTGGCAGTTCGTGACCGCAAAACATGACGGCTGGTTCGGTACCAAACGGCTCAACCTGATTCTGCAACACCTGCATCAGAAGAAACTCGGCAACCCACTGCCATTTCCGCATGAAACCGCGCACGAGGAGCGCATCGAGATTTACCACGGCGACAAGGTGATTCAGACCCGCAACGACTACAACCTCAACGTGATGAACGGCGAAACGGGAATCGTGCTCGCCAAGAATCCAACACGACGGCAACTCCTGCATTTGCTCGGTGTGCCGGACGACGAGTTTACGGCCGCGACCGCAAACAAAGTGACTGCGCCGATTCACGGTAGTGGCACGGCTCGCACCTGTGATTGTCCGGTGTGCGGGAGTCGCATTGCCATCGACAGAGCGGGCGGCTGGCTCGACTTCACTTGCGAGTCGTGCGGTAGCGAGTTTTCCGCTGTTGATGGCACTGAACTACCGACGCCGGTAGACCTCGACGCGCCGGGCGTGAAAGACGCGCTCGCCGCACGAGTGCAACGCGATGAACAGCCGGTCGCGGATTACGTGGTGTCGTTTCCAGATCGCGTACTAGTCTATCCGGTCGGCAACGGTGGCGACTTGCAGATTGCGTATTGTTTGACCGTGCATCGAATGCAAGGAAGTCAAACTCCGTGCGTGATCTGCGTTGTTCCAAAAGCCAATGCGTTTATGCAGAATCGGAACTGGTTCTACACGGCGGTCACGCGAGCGATGCGTACCTGCGTGGTAATGGGCGACAGTAGCGGCATCGGCCGAGCGGCCGAGAAGATCGTGATTGACGAACGCAAAACATTGTTGCAAGTCTTCGCGGCTGACGAGCGAGCCAAGCGGCAGTGAACTTTTCTTCCCTAACGGAACCTCGACATGACGACCGCCCGACGCGGTGACTGGATACAAACCGCCGTCACCAAGAAGCAGTTTTGGCCGCTCGATCCGCGTCCTGAAGACGTGCATATCGAGGATATCGCGCACGCACTGACAAATATCTGCCGCTTTGGTGGGCACACAAAGGACTACTACTCCGTAGGTCAACATTCTGTGCTGTGCAGCGAGCATGCACCGCCTGACCTTGCTCTCGCTGCTCTGTTGCATGACGCAGCAGAGGCGTACTGCGGTGACATTCCGCGACCGTGGAAGAAGTTCCTTTGGGTCGCGCCGACGGATCGTATTGAAAGCCTGACACGATTCAAACAAATGGAAAGCAGTTTGCTCGACGTGATCTTTCTCGCTCTCGATGTTGGCCCGCTACCGGGAGCGCCACGCTGGGCAACTGTCGCCGAAATTGACCTCCGGATGCTCGCCACTGAAGCTCGCGACCTCATGTCGCCGCTCGCGGGTGACGAGTGGGCGAACACCTTCCAGAAAGCGCCCTGCGAAGCCCGATATGCCTACAATCCTTACCCGGACGTGATTCAGCCTTGGACGCCAGCGGAAGCGAAAGCGAAGTTCCTCGCCCGCTGGCGCGCCCTCACTGCTGCTCGTTCCGCCAGCGAAGCCGAAGGCACGGGACGTTAGGAGAGAAAAGTGCCCACCGATTACGCGACCTTTCTGAGCAATAAACAGCAAGTCGGCGGACAGCACGGTTTCGAGCCCGTGTTTCTGCCTGACTGCCTGTTCCCCTTCCAGCGGCACCTCTCCGAGTGGGAGATTCGCAAGGGTCGTTGTGCAACTTTTGCCGCGTGTGGCCTCGGAAAGACTTTGCTCGAATTGGTTAAAGCACAAAATATTGTTCAATACACGAACGGTCGCGTCCTGATCCTGACACCGATTGCCGTAGCGCAGCAGTTCGCTACCGAGGGCCAGAAGTTCGGCATCGAAGTCAAGCTCTCGCGTGATGGGAAGGTGGGCGGTTCCGGTATCTACATCTCGAACTACGAGCGGTTGCACCTTTTTTCTCCTAACGACTTCACGGGACTACTCGGCGACGAGAGCGGTTGCCTGAAAGATTTCGACGGCGTTCGCAAGGCGGAAGTAACTGAGTTTATGCGGACACTGCCCTATCGCAGTTTGTACTCCGCGACGGCCGCCCCGAATGACTTCGACGAACTTGGCACACACTCGGAAGCACTCGGCGAACTTGGCTATCAGGACATGGTGAGCAAGTTCTTCAAACAGGTTACGCAGAAAGACTTACTTGGATGGGGCCGTACCAAATACAAGCTCCGTGCCTATGCTCAGACGATGTTCTGGCAGTGGGTATGCTCTTGGGCGCGAGCCTGTCGCAAACCATCCGATCTCGGCTTTAGCGACGAGGGATTCGACCTGCCGCCACTCGACATTCAAGAACACAACGTCACGCCGCGAACACTCGCACTCGGTGTGTTGTTCGACTCCGGCGCTCGCACGCTCCAAGAGCAGCAAGCGGAACAACGCCGCACGCTCACGGAGCGGTGCGAGAAAGTCGCGGAGCTAGCGAATGCGGTCAAACACCCGGTAGTGTGCTGGTGCAACCTCAATGACGAGGGCGACCTACTCGAAAAGTTGATTCCTGATGCGGTGCAAATCAGCGGCGCGGATAGCGATGACGAGAAGGAAGAGAAGCTACTGGCGTTCGTGCGCGGTGAAGCCCGTAGCATGATTAGTAAATCCAAGCTCACGGGGTACGGGCTGAATTGGCAGCACTGCTACCATCACATCTACTTCCCGTCGCACTCGTTCTCAGACTGGCACCAGAGTGTTCGCCGGTCTTGGCGATTCGGTCAGACACACGAAGTGCGGGTTGACATCGTAACCACGGATGGCAACGCGGGCGTGCTTGCTAACCTGAAGCGCAAACAAGAGCAAGCGGAAGAGATGTTCACCAAGCTCGTCCAGTACATGAACGACAGCCTGCGGATTGACCGCTCGCAGTACGGGAAAGTGAAAGAGTTGATTCCTTCGTGGTTGAAGCCACAGTAACACAGAAACGAGGTTCTTCTTACTATGTCCGCCATCAACCAGCACATCACCGAGCGATACGCCGTCTACCACGGTGATTGTTGCGAAGTTATGAAAGGAGTGCCGAGTGAGTCGATTCATCTGTCGATCTACTCGCCTCCCTTTCTGCGGGCTGTTCCATTACAGCAGCAGCGAGCGCGACCTCTCGAACGCTCGCAGCTACGAGGAGTTTTTCGAGCACTACGAATTCGTTGTAAGCGAGATTACTCGTCTCACACTGCCGGGTCGATTGACCGCCGTGCATTGCATGGATGTGCCGAAAAACGGGGCAAACATCTGCGGCTACCGCGACTTTCCGGGTGACATCATCCGGCTTCACGAGAAACTTGGTTGGGATTACTTGCCGCGAATCTGCATCTGGAAGGAACCGCTCGAAGTACGCAATCGCACGATGCAAAAATCGCTCGCGCACCGGCAAATCGTCGAGGACTCCACGTTGACCACTGTCGCCTCGGCCGATTACCTCTTACCGTTCCGCAAACGTGGTCAAAATCCGATCCCGGTAACACATCCGGTTGGACTATCGAACTATGTCGGCAGTCGCCAACCGCCCGCCGAACTGCACAAGTATCGAGGATGGAAGGGCAAGCAGACCGAGAATAGATTGTCACACTGGATTTGGCGAAACTACGCCAGTTGTTTTTGGGATGACATCCGCCTGAACCGTGTGCTACCGTTTCAAGACTGTCGGTAACCGGATGACGAGCGACACATTCACCCGCTGCAACTCGATGTAATCGAACGCGCGTGTGTTCTCTGGTCAAATCCAGGTGAAGTCGTGCTGACTCCCTTTATGGGTGTCGGCAGTGAAGTGTACGGTTCTGTGATCAACAAACGGCGTGGCGTAGGCATCGAACTGAAAGAAGCCTACTACCGGCAGGCTCTCGCCAATCTGGCTCAGTCCGAAGGCGAAAGTGAAGTCAAGAGTTCTGTGCAACCGTCTCTCTTCGGTGAGGAAGAACCCGCCGAAGTCTAGCCGCGAAACACTCTCATGGACGAGACGCCGGATTCTGTTGCTGCCGAACTTCGCGACCTCGCCGGGCGTGTGCTGCCACACTGGCGAGGCTACATTGAGATTCGACTCGACGCCGATGCTGGCAACTTGGAAGCACTCCAACACGCTCGCGATTGGGTACGTCAGCACGCGACCATTGACGGCGTTCCGCCCGCACTCACGACCGAGCCGGACGTTAGGGAAAAAGAATCCGAGCCGACGCTGCCTAGCGACCGCCTGTTCTGAGGTATCGCACATTCCTTTCCCAAAGGTGGACCATGACGCTGGATGAGGCGCGCTCTCAAATGCGAGCACTCGACGAGGAGTATCACGCCCTGCTCGAACAGATGGGCGGAGGCGATGACTCGCTGGGCATCGAACTGGAAGTGCAAGATGAACCGGAGTCGCAAGAAAAGCCGCAATCTATTCGCTGCCGTGAAATTCGCATCGAGAAGCAGCGGCTTGGCGAACTGTTCGCTGGTTTTCCGCATTTGCGACCGCATCTCTACTGCTGGATGGTCGATGTGGTCGGCACCACTTCCAACCTCTGCAACGCGGAGTCATTGGAAAAGGGACTGGATCTGTTACAGGGTGGCGAGCGAGAAAGTTTCGCTGCTCTCGCCGGTGGCGCCCTCGCGCAGAACGTACATCGTTTCATTACCGAAGAACTTCATCTGGAGATCACCGATAGCGGCGGCGGATGTGGTAGCTGGCATCTCGGCACGTTTTGCACCTACGCTATCATGGAGTGCCTGACAACCGCACTCCATCGGCAGTTCGCCAAAGCGATTGCCGCCGGCTTGATTGAGGTGCAAGTCAAGTTTTGGGGCTGGCGGTTCCGCGAATAACCTTCTTCTCCCTAACGCTCACCGACTCGCTCACATGGATACTCGTGATTCACTGCTCGCTGCGATTGCCGCCGCACCGCACGACGACATTCCGCGCCTTGTGTACGCGGACTTCCTTGACGAGCAGGACAACAAACGCGATCAGGCATGCGCCGCATTTATTCGCCTGGGTTGCAGTCTCGACATTGCCAAAGCACGACAGACTCCCGCTGAAGGGCGGTTTCTGCACGAGCACTGGCGGTTGCTCTTGCCGGGCGTGTCTGCGCAGTTCTCATTGCGCCGTCGCAATGGTCGGCGACTGGTCCTCCAGCGCACGGAGAAGATCATTGCTGCCAATTTTGTAACCGGTCTTCCTTACATTGCGGACTACAATCACTGGCTGATCGTCACATTTTGGCGTGGATTCGTTTCGCACGCCTTCACGTATCGTAGCTTTGAAATTCCCGATCTGAAGGCGGCTCTCGAAGGCCAACCGTTCGCACTGGCGACTTGCCAGGATGCTATCGGCACATGGTCCAACGGTGCGGACATCATGCGCTTTTTCTCTGGCTCTCGATATTGGCTTTTGGTATGGGATGCCATTCAAGGAGCGACCGAGATTATCAACGTGGCCGGACAACACAATAGGCCAATTGCCAAGCGATTTCGCGGCGAGGACGCGCACGAAAAGGCCAAGCAAGCGCTCTCGGCCGCTCTCCATGCTACGCCTTTGCCGACCACAGTGGGCAATTCCTCGACGGACGACGACACATGATTGTCACGACTGAGAAAGAATGGACCGCCGACGAACTCCGCGATCTGCGGCAGCGTCGCAACTGGACACAGGCGCAAGCGGCGACCGCTATCGGCGTCACACAAGGCGCGTGGAGCCATTGGGAGCGCGCAGACGGGCACACTCCGCCGCTCTCCAAGCGAAAGCTCCTCGACTTGATCGACCGCATTACGCCGGTCGGGTAAACTCTCTTTTTTCCTAACGATATTAAAATCTAATTCACCAGTTTGGAACTGGAAATCTCTCACTCATCCCATTAACGGATTACGCTCATGGGCGCCGCTGCACTTCCCAAAATCCTCTCGCAACTTTTCGGGTGCTCCAATCGAGGTGACGGCCAGTGGCAAGCGTGCTGCCCGGTTCACAAGAGCGGGAAAGAAGACGATCCGTCGTTTGGCGTGTCACTCAAGCCCGATGGACAGATTTTGCTGCATTGCTTTGCTGGTTGTCCGAAAGACGAAATTCTTGCTCGGTTAGGCGTCACGCTCGCGGATCTCGCACCGGATGAAGACTCGCGCCCACGATTGCACGATCCAGAGCGGCCGAAACCTAAAAAGGACTTCGCATTTTTGTGTGACGACCGCGCCAAGAAGTTCGCTGAATCGACCGTCGCTCGTCCGCACTTAGCGCAAGCTCTGGCATTGCCGGAATCCGTGTTCAATCAGTTTCCGGGTATCGGCTGCTTCAACGATCATCCACAGGGCGGTAGCGGGTGGAGTTTTCCAGAGCGGAACGCTCACGGTAGCATCATTGGCGTCGGACTGCGATTTCGCGACGGTACCAAACGTGCAGAGAAAGAGAGCGAGCGCGGACTCTCAATTCCGAACGGCTGGCAGTCGCGAGCGGGAGCGCTCTACCTGCCCGAAGGGCCGTCAGATGTGCTCGCCCTCACTGCCGCCAGCCTAGCTGCTATCGGGCGCCCGTCGAATGTCGGCGGCGTGGAACTGCTTGCGGAACTCATTAACAACCACGTGCCACCAGATCGCGTGATTGTATGGTTGGGTGAGCATGACACGCCCGATAAGAGGACCGGGCGCCGGGCTGGCGTGGAGAACTCGCGCAAAGCGGCCAAGAAGTTAGCGGGACTGGTCAAGAATCCTGTTCACTTTGCACTACCGCCTGGGAAAAACGACAAAGATATTCGAGCATGGCTGGTCAAGCTCGTTGGAGAAGGGTGCGAGTGGCCGGAAGCTGGCGAACGACTGGTCGCGTTACTGAACCTCGGCGAACCACTCACGACGGTCGCTCCGCCCGTGTCCAGCGACACGTCCCGGCTGGAACGGGTAACGGTTTACTACAACCCCGGCGACGACGAAATGCGGGTAGGCGACGAGGTGGTGAAGATTCTCGCCAGCGACTCGGACCTGTTCGTTCGCTCGCGACAGATTTCGCGCGTGATTTGGGAATCGGCGCATGAATCTGATACGGGTGTGATCTTCCCTGACGAACCGGTGATCGAACCGGTAGACATCGATACGATGCGAGCGCACGCAACGCGAGCGATCTCGTTTACCAAGCGTAAGCGAAGCGGGGACGGCCCTACCAATCCACCGGACAGCGTTCTCAAAGCGGTTCTCAAACGCGGTCGGTGGGCCGGCTTTCGCAAAATTCGTGCGACCGTGGCCCATCCTATCGTGCGGCGAGACGGAACGATTGTGACCGCCGAAGGTTACGACCCCGAAACCCATGTCTATCTCACACCGGTTGGATTACCGCCCATTCTGCCGCCCGTTATCAACCGCGCTGCCGCCGTTGCTGCGCTTGCCGAGATTGAGGATGTGATTTCAGATTTTCCATTTCTCAAACCGTGTCACCGTGCGGCGTGGTTCACCGGGCTGCTGACGCCACTGGCTCGCTATGCGTTCAAAGGGCCGGTCCCGCTCTTCCTGATCGACTCGAACACGCCTGGAACTGGCAAGGGATTGCTCGCCAATGTCGCGGGCGTGATTCTAACCGGTCAGGAACTTCCCACGTCGCCGTACAGCCACGAAGACGAGGAAATGCGGAAGAAAATCACAACGATCATCAAACAAGGATCGCCGCAAGCGCTGTTTGACAACATTTCCGGTAGCTTCGGTTCGAGCGTCATGGATATCGTACTCACGTCAACCCGTTGGGAGGACCGGCTCCTCGGCTCGAATACCTCGGTCACGCTGCCAATTCTGACTTCCTTTTGGGCGACGGGCAACAACGTGCAAATTGCCGGCGACGGATTGCGCCGCGTGGCTCACGCTCGCATCGAATCCAAGCTCGAACGTCCGGAGGAACGCACGGGATTTCGGTACGAAAAGCTACTTCAGCATGTTCTAACTCACCGCCCGCGACTGCTAGGAGCCGCTCTCACCATTCTCGCGGCGTACATTCGCACCGGCTGCCCAAAGGTGGAACTCCTCACGTGGGGCAGTTACGAGGGCTGGAGCGAAATTGTTCGTTCAGCCGTGGTGTGGCTCGACGTGGGAGATCCGGCTGAGGGCAAGCAGGAACTTCGCCAAGCCAGCGACCCCGAAGAAGCCGCGATGGCGACTCTCTTCACTGAATGGAAGCTGCTCGATCCGACCGGGAAGGGTATTACCACCAATCAGATTACTGCCAGAGTATTTCCGCCCAAACAAGAAACACCCGCCGAACTGGCCGACTTGGCGGACGCCATCACGACCATGTGCCCAAAGCAAACCGGGCAGCAACTCGCCGCGCGGTTCCGCAAATGGCATCACCGGGCGACCGCCGGCTGGCGCCTGATCAAGCTCGCCAAGCACGCCAATACCTACCGATGGGGTGTCGAGAGGGCACCACACGGCAGTTTGATTGCGGGTGAGGATGGTGAGGATAAAGGTGTGTTTCCTCTTGAGGATACGGAAAAAATAAAGACAAAAGAGTTAACAAAAAACTCCTACGTCTCGGAGGAAACAGGGCTTCATCCTCACCATCCTCACCCG
>Ga0335069_10006993_pt1 | contig 16316 bp, 11 predicted proteins | sample Lox_Sample_11_FD_206714 | JGI IMG/M metagenome (GOLD analysis project Ga0335069, IMG submission 206714) | Soil microbial communities from Loxahatchee National Wildlife Refuge, Florida, United States - Lox_Sample_1.1 | ecosystem: Environmental > Terrestrial > Soil > Wetlands | place: USA...
GATGTGGAAAGCAAACAGCGCTTCCCACATCCCCACAGCCCCGACTACGACGGCGGCGAGATATACTCGCCCACAACCCTGAATCGAGAAACTCCAGCTATAAATGGCTGAGAAAAACGGGGCAGGTTCTCTTCAGCCAACGGTCGCATGGTGATGCCATCACGGGCGATCCGCCATGCTCCGGCCCGCGTCAGAAATGCCAGTCCACTGCGCTCCAGGATCAGCGGAACGGCTTCCTCTGCGCCGGTGATGTGATGCAACTCTAAAGGGCTGACCTCTGCCTTTACCGCCGCGTGTCTCACACGGTCGTACATGAAAGGGCTGACCTGCTTTGCGAACAGAGCCCAAACGCGATTGTGCAAATCAGCAATCCGTAATTCGCGACTGGCGGCCAGAGAGTCTCGCCGTGACATGGCTATGAAGAGGGGATGCTCCGCCAGCCGCAGAAACGTGAGCGTCGGGGTATCGGGAACGCCAGTGGTAATCGCGAGATCGAGCGTTCCAACGCTGACTTCGTGGGCCAGCTCGTGGGAATAACTGCTTGACCAATTGATCCGCAGGCCCGGATAGAGCGGCAGGTGAACAGAGCGAACCACGGCGGCCAGCCACGGGTCAGTATAAGCGGACCTGCCGATATTGAGAACTTCTCCGGCGCCGTCCGACTCCGTCCTAGCGGAAATCATCGCGCGCTCGATCAGTTCTATAGCCTGGCGCACGTCGGCGACGAACTTCCGGCCGGCGGCGGTAAGCTCTACCTTGCGGTGATCACGCTCAAAGAGCAGGACATCAAGCAGACCTTCGAGCTCCGCAATATATCGGCTCAGGGCGGACTGATGGATGCCCAGCCGTTGCGCGGCCCTGGAGAAATTCAGTTCTTCGGCCAGAACTACCGCGGCTTGCACCAATCGAATCTCGGGAAGAAGCATAGCTGTCCTCCTGGTAGAGAAACCAAGGCACAGACAGCTTGCCGCATGGATGAAACGGAGAAAGGCGTCCCGCGGCAGGGTGCGTGCAGCCATGAATCTTGCGGCGGGTGTTCATTTTGATGCCTCTTCACTGCGCACTGGTTGCCGCAGATGCGCTGCGTTATGCGCGTTTGGAATAACGGTCTTCAAATTTTTCATTGGACTCCGCGGCAAGACAGGGCCACCCTCATCTCCAAAGGAGTGAGAACGGCGCAAAGTTCTTGCTTGTCATCTTTTCGAGGGTCGGACCATGGCGGCCATTTGCCTGATTGTACCCAGTTTCCGCACAACCTCCATGATGGAAGGTCTATTATGAGCGAACGATACCTGACAGAGATCGAGGTCGCAGAACGAACACGCATTAGCCTTAAGACCTTGCGCCGATGGCGCCTGGAGCGGCGAGGACCGGCCTATCGCAAGTTCGGCTCTCTCGTGCGCTATGGGGAGGAGGAGCTGATCCACTGGGAGCAGGCCCAGCCCCAGAGCGGTGACGATCCGGTGAGACGCTTCGATGTTCAATCCGAGCGAAACGGCAACCGCCTGCAGAGAGCGGGATGAAGCGTGAGCCTGGTAATTCTCCTCTGATTCGGGTAGAATTACTACATGACAGACAAGGCTTACACGCCTGCAGAAGCATCGGCTGTTGTCAGGCTCCCCCTGAAGGCAGTGCATAAAGTGCTCGATTCTCGTCTCATCCGGCCTCAGCGATCGCGCCAGGGGAATCATATCCAGCGACTATTGTCCGCGGAGCACTTGGTCTACCTGCGGCTCGAAGCCGAAGGGGTCCGGCTACTTCCGGTGGCGACGCGACGGGAAGTGGCGCGAGAGATCGAGTCGGCGCCAAATGCAGACTTCGTAGCTGTGTCCGGAAGTTCGGCCCTGGTCATTCAAGTGAAGAGTGCACGCAAGGATGTAGAGCGGGAATTGAAGCGCCTTCATAAGGCGCAACGCATGGCTGTTTCCGATCCCGAAATCATGAGCGGCACGCCGGTGTATCGCGGTACGCGGGTTCCGGTGGATATGGTGGCTGCAATGCTTGCACAGGGCGCTTCTACCCAAGAGGTACTGGAGGGGTATCCGTCCCTGAATCAGGAGCAAGTGGAACTGGCGCCGCTTTATGTGGCCGCCTTTCCGCGCCGTGGCCGGCCTGCCCGCCGTCCCTGGGCAAAATTAAAACCATTGCATGTGGCACGATACAAACTTGCAAAAAAGGCGTAGTGGCGAAACTCCTCATCGACGAATGCCTGCACACATCCCTGCTCGAACTGGCACATGCGGCGGGACACATCGCCGATCATGTCACATACCTCGGTCTCGGCAGTTCCAAAGACCGGGAGCTTGTAAAGATCATCGTGGAGCGGGACTATACGTTTGTTACGAACAACCGGACGGATTTTCTGACCCTTTATCGCCGAACACCGCTGCACGCTGGCCTCGTAATCATCATTCCGAACGTCAAACCTGCTCTCCAGCGGCAGCTCTTCGAGGCGGCACTGCGCTTGATCGGTGAACGAGATCCGGTCAATACCGTGATTGAAGTCGGATTCAGTGATGAGGAGATCGAGTGCCGCCAATATCCGCTGCCGCCGGATTGACGGGAGTTGAGGGAGGTGAACATGGCGGATCTGGATTCTCGAACGCGATGGGCCGAGAAGCAGGCGGAAGAAATCCTTTCCGTGCCCTTCATTGCTGAATTTGTTTTTCGCAGCCCCCAGATGCTCGACGGCACGCAGAAAGAAATCGCCGATCTTCTGATTTTGTTCAAAGGCACGGGAATCCTGGTGTCGCAAAAAGCGCAGGAAGATCCTCTCAGCCGTGATGATCGGAAGAATGAACTCTGGACTTTGAAGGCCGCGAAAAACGGCGTGAGGCAACTTCTCGGTGCGCTGCGACCTTCCACGAGGCCCATCTGGTGCGAGCATCCCCGACGCGGGCGAGTGGATTTTCCAACGGGATTGCCGCCAATCACTCATGGAATTGTGATAGTAGAAACTTTCCGGCCCGTAGATTTGCAGCCGGCCGCAGCCGACCTGCCTTTAGCACAGGGCAACGTACCACTCACATACATTTCGATCAATGACTTCTTGAATGTTGCCACGCAATTGAGAACCGTCCCCGAACTCCTGCGATACCTCGAAGCTCGGAGGGAGCTGCCGGAGACGGCGTTGCGGCGGATCGGCGAGGAACAACCGATTCTTGAGTTTTACCTCCTCCACGAAACGCTCAGGCACTGTAGCGGCCACGAACTCGCCAAGAGAGCCACTGCGGTCGAATCGGATCGATTAGATGAAATTCTCCAACGCATGGATGAATACAAGCATTTCAGCACCCTCATGGAGCACGTCGGTCATGAGCTCGCTACGAGATCGGCAAGTTGTCTTGAGGGACTGTCACCGGAACTGACAGCGATGTATGACGCATCAGAAAAGCGGCAAAATTACATCCTAATGCAAGAGGTAATTGCCGATCTGCCACTGCGTGAACGAGCGGAACTCGGCCGGCAGTTTGACACGGTTAGCCGACGCGTCGAGGGAGAGTCTGAAGGATATGCTCAGGCTGCGGCACATTTAGATTCACGACCTGACTGGGTTTTTGTATTCGGCGCATCAAGAGGGTGGGAACGCGAGGGAATGCTGCGGTGCATGCCGACCACAATGCGCGCTGCTCTTGCCCACTACGAAAAACAGAAGTGCATGATGGTCATCGACCGGGACGCTGCGGGGTACGAGGTGGGAATGTTGTGGGCCCAGCCTTCATTCACTCCGGCAATCGCAGACATTCTGAACGGTCAGAAGCTTTTCGGAAACCTGCGTGTTGCGTCAGTTCCAGTGGAAGGATTCTGAAGATCGCGTTGTGAGCCATGAGTGAGCAGATGATGAAGGGGGGCGCATGAGTCTTTTACGGCGTGGTGACATCTGGTGGTACGAGTTCTGGTTTGCGGGCCGGCGCGTGCAGGAATCAAGCAAGAGCACGTCCAAGACGGTTGCCAAGACGGCGGAGCAGAATCGTCGCCGCGAACTCGAACAAGGCTTTAACAATGTCTCGGACACACGCCGCGACCGAATCCGTACCTTCGGCGAAGTGGCAACGGAATTCTATGACGGCTATAAGCTGCGCCTCCCCGATTCGGCAACTTTTGCAGACTATGCGATCTACCACCTCAAGCGCTTGCTCGGAAGCAAGATGCTGGTGGACTTCAACGAATCTGTCGTCACGAAATATCAAAATGACCGACTCGAAGAAGGGACTGCCCCGAAGACCATCAACGAGGAGGTAGGTTTCCTGCTGCGCATTCTTGGAGAGCCGGGCGACATCATCCGCCTGCGCCTCCGCAAAAAGAAGATGCTCAAGTTGAAAGTCCGCAAAGCTATCGGGAAAGCGTACAACGAAGAGGAAAAGGAGCGGATGCTCGAAGGGGCGCGCAATGCGAGGTCGCCGCACATCTACCTCGCTCTGAGCATGGCGCTGAACGCCGGGATGCGCGACAAGGAGATCAGGACGCTCACCTGGGCCCAGATCCACTTCGACAAGAGCTTTCTTGCGGTGGGCCGCAGCAAGACGGAAGGTGGCGAGGGGCGCACCATCCCATTGAACTCTGCGCTGCTTCCGGTCCTCCTGGAATATGCCGAATGGTACAAGAAAAAGTTCGGCGCCCGGCAGCCCGAATGGTACGTCTTCCCCTTCGGCAAGCCCCAGCCCACCGATCCCACACGCCACGTCACGACCCTCAAAACGGTGTGGACCAAAGTCCGCGAGAATGCTGGCGTAACTGGACGCTGGCACGATAACCGCCACACGCTCGTCACCGAGCTGGCCGAGAGCGGCGCCGGTGACCAGACCATTATGGACATCGCCGGCCACGTCTCGAAACAAATGCTCAAGCACTATAGCCACATTCGCATGGAGGCAAAGCGAACGGCGCTCGAATCCATTGTCAGGAAATCGGAAACCTGCGCAACTTCTGGTGAAGGAAATGGATACACCGGGGGGTCCCCACAAAAGTCCCTACAGCGGCTGCAAAACGGGTATGGAAGAGACACGAAGAAGGAAGTGCGGCCGAAAACCGCAACCTCGCCGAAACGCGAAAACGAAAAGAACGATTGCTCGCTATCGCCCGTAAATACGCGGGTTTTTGAGGGTGAGTCCCTACAAAAGTCCCTACAGTCTTGTAATTTTGGGGGTCATCGGGGAGTGGGGAAGGCTCGTAAGTCTAAGAAAATAATTGGCTCCTCAGGTAGGACTCGAACCTACAACCCTTCGGTTAACAGCCGAATGCTCTGCTTTTTGGTGGCTATCGCAAAGCCTTCCCGCCGGGATCTGAGACGCTATGAGGTTCGAATTGCCAATGAGCACACGGTAGCAAAAGTTCTCCATCTCCATAAATTGGTCGAATCCATGCAGGCTCAGGTAATGAGACCGTGCTTTCAGATGCAGCACGACCTCCTTCTTAGGCCAGAGGGCCCAGTCCATCGCCGTAGATAAAGATCTTCCATTGCCTTGCGCCAAATTCCTGCGGCGATCGCATAGCCGCTTAAATCGGCGGGGATCGGAAATAGAAGGCTGCAAATCAACTGCAACATCAACATCGCCAACTCGATCCGCGGGTGAGAGCATGCTTCCGAATAGGACGACGCCTCTAATCCTAAATGCATATTCTTTTGAAGCATTCACAGCATCCACGCGTTCCATGAACTCTTTCAGAACCCGTTCTGCTGTTTCACGGCGGATTGGCTTTGCAGCGGCCGCATTTGCAAATGCAAACCCTCGAGCCGCAACCTGAAAGGCCACTTCATGATTGAAGGGTGTTGTTCGCTCAATGAGTTCGAGCGCGGCCATATCGTCGATGAATCTTTCAGCCTGCTCGGGCTGGAGTTGCATAAATCTTTCAACAGCAGAACGCATGAAGAATCGGCCGATAAACCTCCTGAGAAACCCACGGACCCGTATTGCAGAGTGACCTGCAACAACCTCTTCCTTCGTAATTCGCATTTCTTTACACCTCGCGCAAGCCATGATTTGAAGAGCCTTGCTTCTTCACGGGCACACTATCTCGGGTACAAAACCCGGTCAAATTGGCAATTCGGAATACCGCAGTTTTACATGGAAATCCCGTTTCTTCCCATCACGATCACAGTGTGTATTCCTTCGCGGTTCGGAAATTCGGCCAAATCGTGAGCCTCGAAGCCGGTGGAGCGGCAATGAACCGGGTGGATTTGACCGAGTTGGAGTTTCGACCCAAGATTTCCACACTCGCCGGGCCACGACGGCCCGGGAACCACAGGTTGGGAGGAAATGAGGTTATGGGATCTGTGCTGACTATGCAGGAAGTAGAGGCGGCCGACACCCTTTTGACAGCCGAAGACGTCGCCCTAAAGCTAAGGGTCAGCAAGGATTGCGTCTGGGATCACTCCTCGCGGCGATCACACGATGGAACGGCAGCGCAAGCATAAAGGAGAGGATGGAGAAAAGAAGATGCCGTTGCGCTGCAAGATTCTTCCATTTGCGGGCAAAATGCGGGCAAACGGGTTGGAGGGTCTCCGCTAAGTTGTTGAGGGATTTGGTGGACCTGGTCGGGATCGAACCGACGACCTCTTCCATGCCATGGAAGCGCGCTCCCAAACTGCGCCACAGGCCCACGAGCGGAGGGATACGACTTTTCTATTCTCGCTGCCTGGAGTGGATTCGTCAATGTGAGGGACCAGGGACTAGGGACTGAGGGACTGAGGGATTGAGGCCGGTGTGGCGGGAGCGGTGTGGCGTGGATCGTTCATGATGGTGATGGGGGTTAAGCGATGAAGGCAGCAGTGGTGCATCAACTGGGGCAGGCGCCAAAGTACGAGGAGTTTCAGGAACCGGCGGCAGGAGATGGAGAAGTGATTGTGAACGTGCGCGCGGCGGGGCTGCACCCGATCGTGAAAGCGATCGCGAGCGGCGCGCACTACTCGGGGACGGGCGAGCTGCCCATGGTGCCGGGGACGGATGGCGTGGGCACGCTGGCCGACGGGAGCCGCGTGTTCTTCGGTTTCTCGCGCAAACCGTGGGGCTCGATGGCGGAGCGGACGGTGGTGCCGCGCGGCTTTTGCCTGCCGCTGCCGGATGGGATCGACGATCTGCAGGCGGCGGCGATTGTGAACCCGGGGATGTCGGCGTGGCTTTCGGTCAAAGACCGCGCCGCGTTGATGGCGGGCGAGACCATCCTGATCCTGGGCGCGACGGGCGTGGCCGGGCATCTGGCGATCCGTTCGGCGCGGTACCTGGGAGCGAAGCGGGTGATCGCGGTTGGGCGGAACGTGAGCGCGCTGGCCGGCGAGCCCGTGGATGCGGTGATCGGGCTTGGGCAGGCGGAGGACGCGATTCGCGATGCGTTCGCGGCCGAGGCGGCGAACGGGATTGACGTGGTGATCGATTACTTGTGGGGCCGGCCGACGGAACTGCTGCTGGAGGCACTGGCCAAGGGCTTCAAGGCGAGCGCGACGCGGCCGACGCGACTGGTTGAGGTTGGCGAGAGCGCGGGCAAGACGATTACCTTGCGGGGCGATACGCTGCGCAGCATCGACCTGACGATGAAGGGCAGCGGGTTCGGGTCAGTGCCGCTGGACAAGGTATTGGGAGCGATTCCGACGCTGTTTGCGATGAACGCCGCCGGAGAGTTGACGGTGGATGTGGAGCCGGCGCCGCTCAGGGATGTCGAGGCGGCGTGGCAGCGTGTGGAGAAGGGACGGCGGATCGTGTTCACGACATAACTTGTTTAGTTTGAACGATATACAATGACTCCGCGGAACGGATGCTCTGCGGGATATGGTTTTTGGAGGAAGAATAGGGGGGTGGGGGCTATGTAGCACTTTGTAGAGGGCCTATCCGCCACATTCCGCGGAACTTGACGGCATTCAAGATGGCAACGAAAGTGCGTGGAATCGTGACCGCCTCCCGGCATGGAGGCCGCGACGAAGTTGGAACAATCGTTTTCATGGATATTGAAAGCATAGCGGAACGGAAGGCCAAATCGGCAAACGGGGGGTTGGAGATTCGCCTCGTCGATTCAACCAGTTAGAAGAAAAGTCGCGATTGGGGGCTTGACAGGAGATTTCCGGGACGGTTTTCAAGCGGACCTACGCGGGGGAGAATGCATCGCCCCAGACGGAGTGATATCGACGGTGGAACCGTGAAAACCACCCCGAAGGGGCTGAAGCCCCAAAGACTCGTTGGCGGCGTTTGCGGCACGACTGAAGTCGTGCCCTGTTACAAAGCTCCCGGATTATAGATTCGTGTGGACGATCATCAAAAGGACGTTGGCGGCACGACTGAAGTCGTGCCCTGATACAAGGCGCGGCACGCAACCACCTCAGATTCACTAGGGTTCAGCATGGCCGGATTTCATTGTGCTAACTTTGTGCGCGGTCTTACCAGCGTCAGGGTTCGAACCGTCCGCGTCGCGGGTCATTCAGAGGTATCGCGGATTATGATCGTGAGATGGCTGAGAGCCTTCCCATTCACGAACAAGAATTTGTGAAAGCGTTCATTGCTAAGGGGAGGCAAGAGCGATGCGCTTTTCTTCTTTCCCACCCAACTCGCCGCCCAAAATTCAGAGACGCTTTACCACACTTCAAATGGCTGGACGAGCGATTCGCCCATCCCATTCCGCCCAAGGTGGCCCACACCGCCGCGGAACTTGTCGCCCTCTTGCGATCAAAGGGCGCGAGACGAACTGTCTGGGTGATCTCAGAAGACAAGGCTATTGACGGACGAGAGATGGACTTGGACGATGCCATGAACCAGATATGGGGAGCGCAAATGGGAACAATCCTATCGTGCATACCCGGGAAACTGGCATTCTTCAAAGACGAAGAGATGCACAGCGAGCGCCTTCTTCAGCACCCCTAGCCGCAACACCAAATTGCCGGATGGACAGCACTGGGTGGTCTCGGTCTAAGCACGCTGCCTCCCGGTCTCGGAATTCTGTGCAAATTTGTGCTAGGGAGCTTCACATCCTGCACATCTTGCCCATTCTGCCCCTTGAAAAATCAATAACCTATTTGTTTTCAACTCTGCCTTTTGTCGTGCCCTGTTACAAAGCAGCTACTCAATGCACGATGTGCAAGGTACGCTTCCAGCGGGTGTCGGTGAAGAAGTGCAGGGCGACGTGGCCGATCCAGGAGACGGTGTTGCCGATGCCGGTCTTCTCGTACTGGCTGTCGGGGGTCTCGAAGGACCAGTAGTTGACGAGGGGGCGGCCGATAATGTTCTCGCGCGGGACGAAGCCCCAGTAGCGCGAGTCGAGGCTGTTGTGGCGGTTGTCGCCCATCATGAAGAACTTGCCGGGCGGGACGACGAGCTCGCCGCCTTCTGTGTGGCTGGGGAATTCGACGGACCAGGCCTCGGTGGCGCCTATTTCGGGGCTGGGCGGCTCGGAGGGGAATTCGTCGAGAAACTGCTCGTTGCGCGGGGGCATGGACTTGCCTTCGGCCGGCGGCGGCTGGGCGACGCCGTTGAGGATGACGATGCCGTTGCGCAGGTGGATGTGGTCGCCGGGCACGCCGACTAGGCGCTTGACGAGCGTGAGGTATTCCGGCTTGCCGTCGGCGTCGTACATGTCGGGAACGGGCTTGATGAAGACGACGATGTCGCCGCGCCTGGGCTCGCGGTAGCGGACCAGCGGCATCCATTTGCAGGGCTGCGAGAAGGTGATGCGATCGACGACGAGGTGGTCGCCGACGAGCAGCGTGTTCTCCATGGAGCCGGAGGGGATGACGTAGTTCTGCGCCAGCAGGGTGAGGACGAAGAGCCCGACGACCAGCACCGAGCAGATGCTGGCGAGTGCTTCATAAGGAGTTTCTTCCACCCGTGCAGGCGCGGAGGCTTGGGTTTGCTCTTCAGGCGTTGTTGTCTTTGTCATCCTCGGGCTCAGTGGTCAGTGGTCAGGCGTCCGGTGTTGGGATAAGAAACGGTGGGGTTGCGCGATGGCGAACTTCGTCTTCCGATCGCTGCTTTGTCAATGGACGACATGGAAGATGCGCTTCCAGCGCGCGAAGCCGATAAAGCGAGCGGAGAGCTCCCTGTCGTGTCCGAGTCTATCATCGGCGGCCTGCTGGACATCGGTGGCGGAGGGCCGGCTGATGGAGAAGTAAACGACGAGCGGGCGGGCGATGATGGCCTGGCGGGGGACGAATCCCCAGAAGCGCGAATCGAAGCTGTGATTGCGGTTGTCGCCGAGGACGAAGTACCGGTCGGGCGGCACGACGAGTTCTCCATTTTGCGTCAGGCCTTGCATCTGGCGCCACCAGCCGATGTCGACCTGCGGGTCGTTGTAGACCTTGGCGGGAAACTCGTCGGGGCCCGGGCCGGGGTCGGCGGGCTCGAAGGCCGCGTAGGGCTCGGCCTGGGGGACGCCGTTCACGACGACACGGCCGTCCTCGATGCGGATGCGATCGCCGGGGATGCCGACCACGCGCTTGACGAGATAAGGCGGATCGGGGTGGTGAAAGACGACGATGTCTCCGCGGGCGACTTCGCGATGCGGCATGAGCCAATGGAAGGCGCTGCCGGAGCCGGCTCCGGGAGCGAAGATCTGCTTGTCGACGAGGAGAAAGTCGCCGACGAGCAAGGTGCGTTCCATGCTTTCAGAAGGGATGAGGTAGGGCTGGAGCAGGAAGGTGAGGATGAAGAGGGCCACAACGACGGTGCGGAGAAGCGAAGCGAGCGCCTCGGGCACGGTGGGCAGGTGCAGCCTGATCCGCGAACGATGCGGCGTGGCAGAACCCATCCCTGGGGCCGGGGTGCTCATTCTTCGCTGAGTTCCTCCTCGTTGACTTCCCTGGCCTGTGGCGCGGCGGACTTGGCTGCTTGGGCCATCAGGCGATTCACGGCGCGGCGCGCCGCATCCTGCTCGGCGTGTTTCTTGGTTGAGCCTACGCCGCTGGCGAGGGGTTTGCTTAGCTCGCCGTCGGCTGATTTTAGACGGACCTCAATGAGAAATCGTTTGCGATGTTCCGCGCCGCTCTCGCCTTTGACCCTATAGACGGGTGTTCCGGCCCGAGTGCCCTGCAGGTGTTCCTGGAGCGCCGATTTATAGTTTCCCAAAGCGGCGCCGGAGCGCAACTCCCGGGCAAGCTTTTCTGCCGTTTCCCCCAGGATGTAACGCCGGACAAATGCTCTGACGGGCTCGAGGCCGCCGTCCAAGAAGAGTGCGCCCAACACTGCTTCCATGGTATTCGATAAGACGGTTCCGGTGCGCCGCAATCCGCCGCGCTCTTCGCCTCTGCTGAGGCGAAGGTAACTGCCGAGGTTGACGGCGGCGGCAACCTGAGCCATGTGCTCGCGGCTGACGAGCTGGGCCCGAACGATGGTGAGGTTGCCCTCATTCCAGTCCGGGTGCGCCTGGAAGAGCGCTTCGGCGACGATCAGGCCGATCACGGCATCGCCCAGGAACTCGAGCCGCTCGTTGTTACTGGGCTGGGAGGGTTTTACACCCCCGGCTTCAGCCGAGAGCTCATTGGCGAGGGAGCGATGGGTAAGGGCGCAGAGGAGCAGCTCCGGGTTGGAGAAGGTATGTCCGAGAAGGGCCTGAAGGCCGACCGGATCGGCTGCGGGATCAGCTTCGATCGATCGAGGACTCATCGGAGAGCTTTCAAGTATTTGGACTGCGGTTGGTGGCAGACGCTGCCGGCGCCTGAAAGAATACGCGAAAATCCACCGGGCCGAGAGCACCCGATGCCTTCACGGTATAACTTTATCGCGATGAATCCAAGCGAATTAACGGTGAATTCCGCCATGTGTCCTGACTTTTGAAACCTTTTTGCGGAATGAACTCCGTTCGGGCGTTTTTGGAGAACTGCAGTCTATTGTGGTGATTGAGCGGCTGCCGGGGGCTTGGCGGCATCCGGCTTGGGGGCGCCATCCGGGGAATCGCCGGCGTCGTCCTCATCGCAGGTGTGTCCTTTCACGGAGTAAGGCGCCTTGACTCCGCGTTCGGCGGCGAGGCGGGTGTCCTGCTGGCCGTCGCGCACGGCGAGCGCCTTCTGGTACTCGGTGACCGCCTCGTCGCGTTTGCAGTCGAGATCGAGCATGCGGCCAAGATAGATGTGGGACCAGGCGAGAATGCGCGGTTCCGTGGCGGCGCCCAGAGTTTTCTGAAAATCGGTGACGGCTTCGTCGGGGTGGCCGGTGAGGGCGGCGGCCCGGGCGAGGATGAAGTTGGCGCGGGCGCTGTCGGCCACCGATGCCAGAGTGTCCTCGGAGTGCACGGAGAGCGCCTGGCGCGCCAGCGCGGAGGCTGTGGCGATGTCGCCATCGGCGAGGCGGGCCTCGGCGAGGTCGAGGCCGGCGAGCTTGCGCGGGCGGCTGCGCTGCAGGACGTCCTCGTCGGCCTCCTTGTCGAATTCGACCTGGTGGGCGCGGTGCACCTGCTGGTCGACGTCCATGCTGTAGACCATTTCGCCGATCGTATCCCGCAGGCCGGCCGGATCCCTTTCGAATTGAATGAGCTGCTCGTAGAAGTACTGGGTGAGCACGAAGCCCTGGGTGGTGTCGTGGCGCACGGCGGCAAGGCGGATGGCGTCGACCTTCTGCTGGTAGACCTGGCGTTCGTGCTCGAGCCGCGGCACATCCTGGCGGTCGGGGTTGGGGGGCATTTTGAAGACGGGCACGCCGGTGTCCATGGTGCGCGCCTCGATGGCCTTGATGAGGCATTCGATGGTGAGGGCGACGGCGTCGGAGCGGTAGACAAATTCGAGCGGAGCGTCGCGCACCTCCTTGAGAATCGGCTGAGCGCGATCGAGGGCGCTGGCGCGGGCGTAGAGCATCGGCTCAATGACGTAGTGAAGATAGGTGTGGCGCACGTCGGACATGCGGATGGTTCCATCGACCGGGGAGACCACGACGATGTAGTCGGTGCCGTAGATGCGCGCATTGACCAGGCTGGGCGACAGCAAGGGCTCGATGACGACGATGAAACGCCGGCCCTCGTAGGTGGAGGCGGGCAGCTTGAGATAGAGATTGGTGTTGACGATCATCTGCGAGAGAGGATCGTGCAGGCGCTGCTGTTCGTCGTCGTAGACGCGATGGACGGCGAGCCAGATTCCGTGCAGGTCGACGGCGGCGACAAAGTCCTTGAGCAGCGGGGCGGCCTCCACCACCTGGGTGGAGTCGGGCGGCATCTCGGCGGTCTCGACCGACGTCTCGAGATTGGGCGGCGGAGTGAGATAAAGCGCCAGCGAGATGTATTGGGAGATGTCTCTTGTGGTGCCGGTCATGCGGTGCTGGGCGATGAACAGGCAGAGCCTGTCGCGTTTTGCGCGCGCGTCCTCGCTCCTGGCGAGGGCGGCGTTGATCTCGTCGCGAACACGTTTGCGGACCGGCGCGCTCGAGTCGAGGCCCTCGTCGTAGCCGCATGCGTTCAAGGCCGCGGCCATATCGAAGAGCGGCTCCAGGCTGACGAGGGAGATGGTGGGGCCGGCGGGATCGACCAGCGTGGGCGCCTTTTCCACCTGAAAGGATTGCGACGACGAGCTTTGCTCGCCCCTGGTTTTGGAGGAACTGCTGGAAACCTGCGCCGCGGAGAAAATGGCGCCGACGCAGAGAATCAGCGTGGACGCAAAGGCGCCCAGTGCACAGAAGCGAGAGGATTTCCACTGCATGAATTGACCCTGCCTGCCAGTCTAGTTTGACGGACTGACAGGGTCAAACGGGAGGCGGGATGGGAGACAGGGGCCGGGAAAGGTGCCGCCCCAGGCAATGTCGCGATTCGGGTTCTTGACTGGGAAGTAATTTCCGAATAGGCGGTCATCCGCCCGGAACTCACTGTCTGCTCGGTGAGTGCCTTGGCGATAATGCGCTCATCGAGAAAGCCGTGACGAGTCAATCGGCAGCAATCACTTGTCCGATCAGCCGGTTTTACGGCCAGGTGGATTGGATTTGTAAACACTGGCCGACTTTTCGATCCCTATTGCGATCGATGAGCTCATGGCGATTACGCATCAAAAGGCGCCAGGGGCAGGGTGAAGTGGAAGGTCGCGCCGCGGCCCTCATTGCCGTTGGCCCAAATCCGCCCCCCATGCAACTCGACGATGGATTTACTGATTGCCAGGCCCATGCCGCTGCCTTGCGGCTTGGTGGTGAAAAACGCATCGAAGATTTGGTCGGCCTGGCCCGGCGGCAGTCCAGGTCCGGTGTCGTTTACGGAAATCTCGATTTGGCCATCCGCCCGCATCTGCGATTTGACAGTAAGCACGCCGCCGGTATCGCTCATAGCTTCGATACCGTTCAACATCAGATTCATGAGCACCTGCTGGAGCTGCACCCGGTCTGATACAACGTTTGGAAGATTACTGGCGAGATCCGCGCGGACGGAGATTGCGTGCCGCGTGGCTTGCCCCCTCAGCAACTCCACCATCTCCCCGATCACCTCGTTGATTGCGAGCGACTCCCGTTTAGGCGGCTGCTTTTTATAGAGCGAGCGCAAACGGTCGATCATCTTTGACGCCAGGGTGCCCATTTCGATGGTTACCGCCGTTCTTCTGCGAGCTTCGGTAAGGTTCGGCGGGTCGAACTCAAGAAACTTCATGGCGAGGTCGGCGTTGAGGATCGAAGCTGCGATCGGCTGGTTCAACTCGTGCGAGATCGATGCCGCCAATTCTCCCATCGTATTTACCCTGCTTACGTGGGCCAACTCGGCCTGTAACTGCTCGGCGTGCTTGCGGTCCTGAATGTCGGTTGAGGTACCGTACCATATCAATACTCTCCCGTGGTTGTCCCGAAGCGGGACCGCACGAGTCAGGAACCAGCGATACGTCCCATCGGCGCGACGAAGGCGCATCTCCTCCTGGAATGGCTCGCCGCTCGCGAAGCTGGCCTCCAGCCGGCGCACGATTCGATCCAGATCCTCAGGATGAATCGCTTCTTTCCTGGCCTCTTCGGTCTTCTCCACCAGCGGAAGACCGCCGGTGTATTCGTTCCATCGCCGGTTCACAAATTCTGGCTTTCCATCGGCTGCGGCGATCCACGCCATTGCGGGAATGGTCTCGATGGCTTCGCGTAGCTTTCTTTCTTCGCGTCTCAACTGGTGAACGCGCAGTCGATGGCCGGCCCAGAGTAACGTGCCAAAAACGAGGATGCAGAGCGCACGAAACCAAGCCGTTTTCCACCATGGCGGCGTGATGAGGATGGTCAGCGACACCCCGGTTTCATTCCACACGCCATCGCTGTTCGATCCCTGCACGCGAAAAACGTATTTTCCGGGATCGAGATTGGTGTAAGTAGCCAGATGCTGCTTGTTGCCTACCTCGTTCCATCCCGTGTCAAAATCCTCGAGCCTAAATCGATAACGGTTCTTCTGGGAATTTGCGTAACTCAACGCCGCGAATTCAAAGGAAAAGACATCGTCCTTGTAGGACAGAGTCAGGGAATCCAGGTATGGAATGGCTTTCTTGAGCACCGACTTGGCGCCGATGGGAACGGGTTTGTTGAAGATTTTCAGACTGGTGATCACCACCGGCGGCACGTAGGAATTGTCCCTTATATTTTCGGGGAAGAAGGTAGTAACGCCATTGCCGCCGCAAAACAACATCTCTCCGTTTTGGCTTTGCTGATTACAACTCCTCGAGAAATCATTGCTCAGCAGTCCATCGGAAATGTCGTAGTTCCTGAAGGTCTCCGTCTTCGGATCGAACCGGGAAATCCCCGCCTTGGTGGAGAGCCAAAGCCTGCCGGCGTCATCTTCGAGAATGCCCATGATGTCGTTGCTGGGCAGGCCCTGGTTTTCTGTGTAGCGGGTGGCCGTTCCGTTTTGCCGGTCGTACCGGTAAAGGCCCAGTCCGGACGCCAGCCATAATGTTCCAGCCCGGTCTTCGTGAATGGCCCCGATGCTGCCGCCCTGAAGTCGGTGAGGGTCACGCTGGTCGGGTGGGTAGTTGACAAAAGTCCTCGTCTTGTCATCGAAGCGGCTCAGCACGCCGCCCCACGTGCCCAGCCAGAGTGTGCCGGAACGATCTCGATGAATAGCAGAGACGGTATACGCCAGGCTGGCCGATTCATCCGGGCCAAGCCGGTAGTTAGTAAATCGATCCGTTGCCGGGTCAAAGCAGCTCACCGCGCCAAACTGCCCCAGCCATAGCTGGCCATTCGGATCTCCATAGATGCTGATCACGTGATCCGTCATCAGGCTGTTGGGATCATCAGGGTTGTGCCCGTAATGTTTGAACAGGCCAGTCCGTTCATCGAACCGATCAAGGCCGGCACCCCAGCCCCCGACCCAGAGATAACCGTGTGCATCTTTGAAAATGCTGGTAAGATCGCCGCCTTCGCTGAGGCTGTTCCTGTTTTTCGGGCCAGGGACATAGTGAGTGATCTTCCCCGTCT
>Ga0335069_10006994_pt1 | contig 16316 bp, 13 predicted proteins | sample Lox_Sample_11_FD_206714 | JGI IMG/M metagenome (GOLD analysis project Ga0335069, IMG submission 206714) | Soil microbial communities from Loxahatchee National Wildlife Refuge, Florida, United States - Lox_Sample_1.1 | ecosystem: Environmental > Terrestrial > Soil > Wetlands | place: USA...
GGACGTGGTCATCCTCAGCCGCAACCCGGAGAAGGGCCGCGCCGCGCTGCAGGACGTCCAGGCCGCTTCGCGAGGAGGCAAGGCAGAGCTGCTCGTGGCGGACTTCGCGTCCCTGAGCGACGTGCGACGCGCCGCCGCCGAGTTCCGCGCGAAGCACAAGCGGCTCGACGTGCTCGTGAACAACGCGGGGCTCATCGTGCCGGAGCGCCACCTCACGATCGACGGGCTGGAGGAGACCTTCGCGGTCAACCACCTGGCGCCGTTCCTGCTGACCATGGAGCTGCTCGACCTGCTCAAGGCGAGCGCGCCGGCGCGCATCGTGAACGTCAGCTCCGAGGCGCACCGCGGGGCGAAGATGCACTGGGAGGACCTGCAGCTCGCCAACGGGCGCTACAAGAGCTTCCGCGCGTACGGACAGTCGAAGCTGGCGAACATCCTCTTCACGTACGAGCTCGCGCGCCGGCTGGACGGCACGGGCGTGACGGCCAACGCGCTCCATCCGGGCGTCGTCGCTTCGGGCTTCGGGCAGACGTACTCGGGGGCCCTGTCGTTCGTCATCGGGCTGGCCAAGCCCTTCATGCTCACGAACGAGCAGGGCGCGCGCACGAGCGTGCACGTCGCGTCGTCCCCGGAGGTCGAGGGCGTGAGCGGTAAGTACTTCTCGAAGTGCCACCCGGTGCGGTCCAATCGCGTCAGTTACGACGAGGCGTCGCAGAGGAAGCTGTGGTCGCTGTCGCTCGAGATGATCAAGACGCCCGCGCAGGCCGCGGCGTGAGCTGACGGGAAGCGAACCCGCGAGCCCAGGCGTTCGGACGCTGGATGCGCCCGACGACGGTGTGGCTCGCTGCTCTCCTTGCTGCATGCACGCGCGGTGGTGAGGCGGCTCCCATGCCGCCGGATCCCGCGCCGCCGGCGGTCCTCCTTTCGCATCCCGCGGAGGTGCAGAAGCCGGAGCCCTGCCCGCTCGCGGCTGGCTACCGCGGCACGGTGCTGGGACACCGCGTCTTCGCGCGCCTCGGACGCGACGGGTCGCGGTTGTACGGTCGCTACTTCTACGAGCACGCGGGCATCGACCTGCGGCTCGATGGTTCGCTCTCGGGCGAGAACGCGGTGCAGCTCACCGAGGGCGAGCCGGACTCCCGGTCCGGGCGATTCGAGGGGAAGTGCGACACGACGAACGGCGCGATGGATGGCACGTGGACCGGCGGGACGACGAGCGGCCCCTTCCACCTCGAGCCCATCGCACCGGGGGAGGTCGCACTCGCGGCGGTGAAGCGCTTCGACGTGTCCCACCGCGTGCACAAGCCTGACGCCGAGGCGATGATCAAGAGCTGCTCGTACTCGGAGAGCCGCGTCGAGCTGTTCGGCTTGCGCGACGCCCAGGTGGAACAGTCGATCAATCGCCAGGGCCTCGAGCCCTTCGTGGGCGCACGGCTGGAACTCGCGCTGGCGCACTCGGCGGACAAGTGTGGCGACGGGTTCGGCTTCGAGGCCGACTCGCAGCAGACGCTGGTCGACTCCTTCCGCGAGTTCGCGACCCTGGAGCAGAGCGGCTCGATCGACGGCGGCGGCGCCCATCCAGGCGAGCTCGCCTTCTCACGTGTCACCATCGACCTGCGCACCGGGAGACCGGTGACCTCTCACGACATCTTCGTCCGCGACCTCCTGCGACGTGTCCTCAAGTGCGCCGCAAAGGCCAAGCCGTTCGACGAGGAGATGGACGCCGAGGAGCTGGAGTCCCACTTCGACGCCGCATCCTTCGACCTGACCGAGACGGGCGTGCACTTCTTCGGTCACGACTATCCACACGTCATGGCGGCCCTGGACGGACAGGGACCAATCATCGGCTACGACGTGCTCCTTCGCGACGGTTACCTTCGCGCCGACTCCCCGATCAAGCGCGCCTGGTCCGGAGTCACCCCTGCTCCCAAGGGCAAAGACTGGTGCCCGGCGCCCGATTGGTCGACGTGGTGGAAGTGATCTCCCGTCTTCGTGACGTGATCGCGCTCATTCGCGCGGGATGGGTCGTGATCGGCTCGCGAAGAGCACTGATCTCGGCGAGAAGACCGGGAGTCTCCGCGAGGTGAACGCTGGGCGCCGGGAGAGAGACGCTGAGCTCTACCGGATGAACGCTGATCAGCGACGGATTCCCAGGAGACAGCTCGAGAGAGCGAGGAGTCAGCTCCGGAGATCCCGTCACTAGCGCGGGATGTGCAGTGATCAGCGCGAGAAGTCGCCTCGTTCGGCGGAGAAGACCGCTTCTTTGCATGACAAGATCGCTCAATCGACCGCGATGATCACGGGGTTCGCGCAGGAATGCAGGGCGTTCGCCCCCGATCCTCGCAAGGTCGCGACCGATTGCGCGAAGATCGCGCCGAATCTTCGCTCATTCGCGCCGAATCTTCGCTCATTCGCGCCGAATCTTCGCTCACTCGAGCCGAATCTTCGCTCATTCGCGCCGAGTCTCCGCTCGTTCGCGCCGAGTCTCCGCTCATTCGCGCCGAGTCTCCGCTCATTCGCGCCGAGTCTCCGCTCATTCGCGCCGAGTCTCCGCTCATTCGCGCCGAGTCTCCGCTCATTCGCGCCCGACTCTCGCTCGTCTGCGCGCGACCTTCGCAAGTTCGTGCCCGATCTTCACTCTTTCGGACGCGACCTTCGCAAGCTAGGCCCGGATTGAGCGAAACTCGCGCGGAATCCTACGAAGATCGAGCCTGATCATTGCTGACTCGCGCCTGATTCTCGCGAGATCGCCCCCGAACGAGGCTCGGTCGCGACCGATCATCGCAAACTCGCGAGGCGAGTCAGTTCATCTTCGCGCCCTGATCGATCCACGTCTTGAACGCGTCGAGGGCCTCGGGACAGATCGAGCCAGGCGCGGTGACCGGCATCCCCGCGCCGTAGTGCGGGTCGGTCGTCGTCTTGAGCGTGAACTTGATGTAGAGGAGGCTCCCGCCAGCGTCACCGGGGGCGACCCGCTGTATCGATTTGCAGACCGAAGGGGGTTTATCGGTGCACGCGATGTTCGCGGACGCATGGTTCACGAGCTCGGCGTAGATCGCCGCGGGATCGAGTCCGCCCTCGACCCCCGAGTCGGCCAGAGCCAGATTGAGCAGGTTGCCGGCGCCCGTCGGCGTCGCGCCAGTCGGCGAGTGGCAGTTGTAGAACATCGATGTTCCGCAGCTGGCCTGCGTCGACATCACCCTGGTCAGTAGATCCGAGAAGCTCGCGTCGAGTCCCGGAGGACAGACCGCGTAGCTCGCCGCCTCGGGGACCGATGCGTCCAACACAGGTCCGCCCTGGAACGTCGGCGAGGCCGGCGATCCTTCGCTACCGCAAGCGCCGACGGCGCACGCGACGGCCACGAGCCCCGCCGCGTGCACCAGTCGTGAGGCGCCTCGATCAGTCACTGCCCGCGTCGCCGCCGCCGCTGCCTGCCGTGACCATCACCGAGGCCTGCAGCGTCATTCCGCCCACCTGGATCGGCGTGTGATCGTTGTGGTGAAGCTCGAGGGTGATCTTGTGCTTGCCGTTGACCATCGGGCAGGTGCTCAGGATCGCCGTTGCCGGGCTCCCCGTCGCGTCGTCGTTGTCGTAGGGCGAGCCCGAGGGCGTGCACGCGCTGCCATCGACGAGGACGTAAATGTGACCGCAGTTGTCCGACGACGTCGAGCACCCGGCCGCCATCGGCATGAAGAACGTGAAGTTGTCCGCCGTGAACTGCACGTCCACCGTGGACATCGCCCCCATCGGCGTCACGGTCGCCCCGTTCGTCGGCGAAGTGATCATGATCGACGGCTCCACGCCGGCCTCACCGCCGCCGGAGCTGCTGCCGGAGCCTCCTCCGCTGCTGCTGCCCGAGCTGCCACCCGAGTCGTCGCCGCCTCCGCTGCCGCTTCCGCTTCCCGAGCTGCTGGGAAGGCCGCCGCCGGAGCTGCTGCTGCACGCCACCGGGCCGCTGGCCAGCGCGCACACGAGCGCTCCCGCCGCGCCGACTGCCAAGAATCCCTGCGCCCTAAGAAGCCACATTCGCCTTCCTCCCTGTTCGGAACGGGTACGTGCGAAGCCTACGCACGCGAAACGCCAAAGCAAGTATGGCGATCTTTCCGGAGGGGAACACGGGGTGGTTCATCGGCGTACCAGGCGATCTCTGGAACGCCGCGTGCTCCACTCCTCGACAGCATGCGCCTTCGCCTCCTTCTCGTCGCGGTCGCTGCGACGGGCTCGCTTCTGGTCGCGACCCGCTCCGCGAGGGCTCGCGACTGCCAGTACTACAGCGGCAACGGACCGGGGGTTTACAACCTGCAGAACGGGCTCACGGAGCAGTACGCCCAGCACGTGGACCAAGCGGGCATCGGCGGGCTGCGCATGGGGTTCCGCATCGACACGCAGACGACGTGGGACCAGGCGCTGTTCGATCAATACGACGCGTACATGGCCGTCGCCCGCGAGCACGGGCTCGACGTCATGGGCATCGTTCTCTACGAGTCCACGACCGGCGGGCAGGCCGACTGGAACTCCGGGTACGACTCCACGGGTATGAGCCCGTACGTGCAGACGTTCGTCGACACGGCGAAGCTGCTCATGACCCGCTACGGCGACCAGGTGAAGTACTGGGAGATCTGGAACGAGCCGAACGCGTGGACGAACTCGAACTACGCGAACGATCCGACGCACGCGGGCGGCACGTACATCTTGCCGCTCGTGTACTCGAAGATGCTCGCCGAGGTGTTCGTCCAGGCCAACGCGGTCATCACGAGCAAGGGGCTGCACCTCGTCGCGGGGGGCCTCTTCGCGCACGACATCGGCGGGAGCTTCTCGCCGGCGACCGACTACGCGCAGCAGGTGTACCAGCTCGGGCCCTGGGACTGGATGCAGTCGAACTACGGGCGGCGCTATCCGTGGGACGGGTTCGGCTACCACATCTACATCGACCAGGGCGGCGCGACGTCGAGCTCGCACATCCTGCAGTACGTCGACGCGCTCCAGCAGCTCAAGGTGCAGGAGAGCGACTACGTGCCGCTGTGGATCACCGAGTTCGGCTGGCAGTCGCCCATGCCGGTGAGCGAGGCGCAGCAGGCCGCGAACCTGGACACGGCGCTGACGACGTTCGAGTCGCGCGGGGACGTCGCGCGCACCTTCGTGTTCAAGGTGGATGACTACGACGACTGGGGCGTCTTCGACACGAGCTGGAACGCCAAGCCGGCGGTCGCGACATACTCGAAGCACGACATGGGGTGCACGCACATCAAGCCGGAGCCGCTCGACGCGGGGGCCGAGGGAGGATCGACGGCGAAGGATGCCGGGACGAAGGGCGACGCGGGAAGCGTCCTGCGCGACGGCGGAAGCAGCGGTGGTGGCAGTGTCGACGCCGGTGAGCCGAGCGTGGACGCGGGCGGAGCCGAAGACGGCGGCGGAAACGCCGCCACGGCGGGTACCGGCAGCTCCTCGGGTTGCGGGTGCAGGACGACACCGAGCGACGGCTCGAAGGGGGCGCTGGGAGGCATCGCGGTGGCCCTCGCGATTGCGATGCGCCGCAGGCGCGGGGACGCATGAAACTTCGCCGGCTCTTCGTCTTCTTCGCGACCACGGCCATCGTCGGCATCGCGGCCTGCTCGTCGAGCAACGGCGCGTCCTCGGCCCAAGGCGACGACGGCGGAGACGCCGGAACAACGCCGCCGGGTGACGATGCGTCACCTTCGATGGATGGCGGAGCGGCACTCGACGGCAGCGGCGGCTCTCACGACGCAGCCACCGACCATGGCGAAGGCGGCCACACCGAGGCGTCCCCCCCGTGCACGACGCGCGTCACCTACGGAAGCGCCTGGATCCATCCGGCGAATCACCCCACGTCGTTCGACGACGCGACCGGCAAGGTGACCTGGGACGGCACCTGCACCGACGACGGCCCCAACTCGTACGCGATGCTCTCGAACGGCTGGAAACCGTACTTCCAGGGCAACGGCGCTTGCATCATGGCGCTCGACTACGCCGACTCGTGCGGTGTCCCGGCCACCTGCACGACACGCATCGCCTACGGCCCGGCGTGGCTTCCTCCGGCGAACCACCCAGCGCGCTACGACGACGTGCAGGGACGGGTCTTCTCGGACGGCATCTGCCACCCGAACGGCGCCAACTGCGACGCCAACCTCTCCAACGGGTGGCAGCCGACGTTCTCCGGCTCCGGCACCTGCCGCCTCTCCTTCATGTACACGCAGTGCGGCGGCCTCTACGCAAACCCGGTCATCCCGGTCGATTGCCCCGATCCCGGCGTCCTGAGCGACGGCAGCAACGGCTACGTGCTCTCCTGCACCTCGGGCGACGCGGCCGACGCGTATCCGATCTACACGTCGCCCGATCTCACGACGTGGACGCAGCAGGGGCACATCTTTCCCTCGGGTCACTGGCCGTCGTGGGCCAAGAGCGACTTCTGGGCGCCCGAGATTCACAAGGTGGGCTCGCACTACGTCGCCTACTTCTCGGCGCGCGACACGAACGGGCAGCTCAGCGTGGGTGCCGCCTCGGCCACGAGCCCGCTCGGCCCCTTCACCGACGTGGGAGCCCCGCTCGTGAACGACGCGACGATGGGCCACATCGACGCGAGCGAGATCACGGACTCGAAGGGCACGCCGTACCTGCTGTGGAAGGACGACGGCAATGCCGTGGGGAAGCCGACGCCCATCCACGCGCAGCCGCTCGCCGCCGACGGCCTCTCCCTCACCGGCTCGCCCACCACCCTCATCACGAACGATCAGGCGTGGGAGGGTCCGCTCGTCGAGGGCCCGTGGATGGTTCAGCACGGCGGCAGCTACTACCTCTTCTACAGCGGCAACTCCTACGCGACGACGGCGTACGCGATCGGAGTCGCCAGCGCGCCCTCGCCGCTCGGGCCGTTCACGAAGGCGTCAGGGCCGATCCTCGTCACGGGTGGAGCATGGGCGGGGCCTGGCCACTGCTCGGTCGTCGACACACCAGCCGGCGACACGTACGTCGTCTACCACGCGTGGGAAGCCAGCGCCGTCGGCGGCGCGCCCGGACGCCTCGTGCTCACCGATGCGGTGCACTGGGACGCGAACGGCTGGCCTTCGGTCCCGCTGGCACCCTCGGACACGAGCCGTCCGCTACCCTGAGGGCATGGGTGTTCGCGCCAGGCTGCTCGACCTCGTCGCGCCGCTTTCGCCGAACGAGGAGCTCCTGCCCGGCGTGAGGCTCGTGGGAGCGAGCGAGGAGGCCGGCCCACGCCTGCACTTCCTGGCCGAGAACGAGCCCGTCACCATCGAGATCGCACCCGCCGAGTCCCAGGCCCCGGCGTTCGTCCGAACGTCGCGGCTCAGCTTCGCCTACGTCGCCACGGGCGCAGTCGGGCGGTCGCGGGCGCCCGAGGTGTGCCGCGCCGTCGCGCAGCGCGCCGAGGTCAACGAGGCCGCCGTCCTCGCGTCGCTCGAGAAGGAGGCGGCCGGGATCTCCGACGCGCGCATCCGCGAGGTGCGCGTCGACCGCCTCCTGGAGGACGCCTGGTGCGAGGGCCAGCGGTACCACACGCTCTCGCCCTACGTCGGATGTCTCGTGGGCTGCCGCTACTGCTACGCGCAGTCGCACGTCGCGTTGACGCGTCAGCTCGAGCGCCGCCGGCCGATTCCCTGGGGCTCCTACGTGGACGTGCGGGTGAACGCGGCCGAGGTCCTCGAGAAGGAGCTCGAGACGCTGGACGTCGGGACGATCAAGTTCTGCCCCATCGTGAGCGACCCGTACCACGTGATCGAAGCGCGCTACGCGCTCACCCGCGCGTGCCTCGAGACGATGAGGCGCGCCTCGCGGAAGCTCTCGGTGCTCGTGCTGACGCGCGCGGCGCTCGTCGAACGCGACGCCGCGCTTCTCGGCGAGCTCGGTGCGCACGTCGGCGTGTCGCTCCCGACCGTGGACGAAGATGTCCGCGCGCACTTCGAGCCACGCGCTGCGTCGATCCCCGAGAGGCTCGCGGCGCTTCGTGCGCTCCGGGCCGCGGGGGCGACTACGATGGCGGTCGTGCAGCCGCTCCTCCCCGGGTCCGTCGACGAGCTGGCCGACGCGGTCGCCGCGCACTGCTCGTCGGCGAGCATCGGCGTGCTCGAGGGCGTCGAAGGAGCGGCGGCCGACTTCGCTGACGCGCGTTTCCGTCACGCGCGCGAGGCTTCGTGGCAGACGGCCCAGGCCGAACGGCTGCTCGAGCTGCTCCGCCAGCGCGGCGTGGCCGTCTGGCGAGAGCTGCCGGCGGAGTGCCGCGCATGATCTCGAACAGGCACATCGAGGTGCATCCCCTCGTGGACGAGGGGCGCGCGTGGCCGCCGCTCTTTCGCCCGTACTTCCCGGCGTTCTATCTGGACGTCGGCGGGCGCTGCAACTTCGCCTGCCCGTATTGCTCGATCGACAAGAGCATCCCCTTCCGGCCGCCGGAGGAGCTCGAGCGCATCGTCGAGATCGCGGGTCGCCACCAGCTCGGGACGGGCATCTTCATCGGCGGCGAGCCCTCGATCTACCCGGACCTCGAGCGCGTGATGGAGCACGGCCAGAGGCACGGCGTGTCGCGCTACTGGATCATCAGCAACGGCTCGGGCTTCGTCAGTCGACCGCGCGTCGAGCGATTGCGCGACCTGGGGATGAAGGTGTGGCACCTGTCGTGGGACCACTTCGACAAGCGCGTCCTCGCCTCGTACCACGGCACCCGGCCCGTGCTCGCGAACCTCCTGCGCGCGGCGGACAACCTGCAGGAGGCGCAGGTGGAGGTCGCGTACGTCTACCAGGTCGTGACGCGCCAGACGTTCCCGACGCTGCCGCAGATGGTGGACTTCGTCGCCGACCTGCGCAAGCGGCTTCCCGTGATGAAGGCGATGGTGGCCGCCGTCGTGAAGGCGGTGCAGGAGGCGCTCGTCCACCCCGAGGTGCTCTATCCGCTCGAGGAAGCGCTCCCGAGTCTGCGCGTGGGCGCCGCCGCGGCAGAGAGGCGCGCGCTGCCCTTCTGGATCTTCAATCTTCCGCCGTGCGTCCTTCCGGAGCTCGAGCCCATCGTCTTCTCTCCCTACGAGCTGGACCGCACGCTGGATCTCGAGACGATGCAGCTCACGGCGTCCGCGGCGGCGCGGGAGCACTGCACGAAGGACCGCCCCTGCCTCGGGTGCGCTCGGTTCGAGACCTGCTCGGGCTACCTTCGCAGCTACGAGGAGAGGTTCGGCAACGCGATCTTCCGGCCGGCGGCGCACATGCGGCGGGCGGAGCCGGTTGGCGACGAGCTCCTCCTCTCGAGAGGACGCCCCCTGCCGCCGGAGACGGACGCGAACGTGCAACGGTTGAAGGAGCTGCTCGAGCGCTTCTCGCACGAGTCGTGGCGCGTTTCCGCGATGGAATGGGATGCGTTCGCGCCCGTGCCCCGATGGGTGGTGTCAGTGGTGTCGGTGCAGACGCCGGCGGAAGGCGGTCCGGTCGTCGTGCACCTCGAGCCGGCGAATGCGCCGTCGACCTTTCTGAGGAGCACCGCGTTCAGCCTGAGCTATCCGGGCTCCTCGCTTCCGAGAGCGCACGAGGCCGTGATGCGGGCTCTCTTCGGATTCTTGAGCGCCGGCGCTTGCGCGGTGTGAGTCGCGTCACCGCACCACGAAGAGCGCGGCTCCGAACACGATGCTGAAGGCGCGGTGCGCGACCCGGACGTGCGCCATCCGCCGCTCGTCGTCCCCCGAGCGCGCGAGGACGAGGGGGAATCCCGCGACGTAGACGAGCGCGGGCAGCCACGGAGAGATGCCGGCTCTCCACGCGGCCAGCACGGCGAGCAACCCCAGGGCTGCCGCGGCCGTCGCGCTGCCCTCCCGGCCCAGCAGCATCACCGTCGTGCGCACGCCTCCGGCGCTGTCCTCGCCGCGGTCCGCCGCCTCGTGAAGCAGCTGGTTCTGCAGCAGGAGGCACCCGAACGCGACGGCCAGGACCCCGATGGCCCGGGGCTCGCCCGCGTCGACCACGCCCACCCAGAGCAGAGGTACGAAGTTGGTCAGGTTCGCGAGCGAGCCGACGACGGGGAACCGCTTGAGGCGCGGCCCCACCGAATAGGCCACGGCCGACGCGAGACACAGCGCCGTCGCGATGCGCGCCGGAAGAGGAGCAGGCGTGCTCGCGAGCACGACCAGGCTCACGAGCGCGGCGAGCACGGTGAACGCGCCCCGGGCCGACACCGAATCGCCGACGAAGTGGTTCTTCGGGGAGCGATCCATCCGCCGGTCCGCCAGCCCGTTGAGCACGTAGCCGAAGGCGAGGAGCGCGAACGCGACGATCACGCCGCGCGCCGCCGCGGCGACGGCGGACGCGCCCGCCCGACCGTCGTACCCCGCGAGCGGCAACGCGAGGAAGTGGACCCAGTGTCCAAACCTCGAGCGTCGCAACCAGGTCATGACGAATCGGCGGCGGCGAGGGTCACCTCGACGGCGTGCCAGAGTGCGCGCGGGTCCAGGTCCAGGATGCGATTGACCTCGTGCGTCGGAAGACATGCGCAGCCGGGGCCGCGGGGCGCCTCGAGATGCTCGAAGGCGTTCGCGTAGCCCTGGCGACGCCCGTTGCCCGTGGGCACTTGCCACTGCGTGAGGAGGCAGGGCGCCACCGTGCCGTCGCTGAGAACGTACCCGTAGTAGGTCCCCGCCCAGCAGTCGTCGCACGTCCCGAGGTAACGCCGACCGCTCGCGTGCCGCTCGAGGAGCTCGCGCGAGTTGCCGACGGGTCGACCGCGGCCCTTGGCGTCCAGAAGCCTCCGGGCCACATCCGCGACGCGCGCGTCGGCGAGCCGAGGAGCGATCGCCGCGTCGACGTCGCACCCCTTGTCGTGCTCGAGCTGGAAGAAGGCCTTGAAGCCCAGCGCCGTCGCGACGTCGAGGACGTGATCGATCGCATCGGCCCCGCGTGGCGTGAGCACCGTCATCGTGACGACGGGGACTCCGCGGGACGCGAGCGCTTCGATCGCGCCGATGACCTTGTCGTACGAGCCGCGCCGTCGCTGCGTGTCGTGGACGTCGCGCGGGCCGTCGAGGGTGATGCACACGAGGTCGAGCGCGCTCACCTCGTCGAGACGGTCGGTGACGAACCAGCCGTTCGTGTTCATCGCGGTGTGGACGCCACGCCGCACGAGGTGGTCGATGACCTCGCCGGCGTCCTCGCGGAGCAGCGGCTCGCCGCCGATGAGACTCGCGCGCCCCATCCCCGCGTCGCGGAGGTCGTCGATGGCCGCTCTCCACTCGGCGGCGGACATCTCGTCACGTCGCTGCAGGGGGATGTCGCAGTACTCGCACTTGAAGTTGCAGCGATTCGTGAGCGACAGCGTCATCTGGAACGGACTTCGCCGTCCCAGCATCCGTCGCATGCCGAGACCGAGCACCGGAAGCGCTTGCCGCGCGAGACGCCCGGCGCGATGGAGCACGTGTCCCGATGCACGCGAGGCCGGCATGCGACGGGGACTGTAGCACCAGCTAGCGGTTGTTCGGGGATGGGCCGTCGGCGACGGGGAGCACCCAGACCCCCACCATCACCCGCGACCGCGTCAGATAGCGGTCCAGCGGCTGCTCCCGCCCGGTGTCGATCTCCCCCCAGGGAATGAAGCGAACGGCGTTCCGGAAGGCCACTTCGCACTCGGGACGGAGATCGTGCGCCGGCGGAGAACCGCCGACGATCCGCATCGCCTCGAAAGGGTCGTCCCAGAGGGCGCGGATGAACCCCCGGATCTCCGGCCCCGTCAGACCGGAAGCCCTCTGACTGAAACGCGGGCCCGACGGATCGAGCAGCTCCTTCATCGGGTAACAGAAGCAACCGAGCCCCTGATAGACGTAGCGCGTGCGAACCGCGGTCGGCTGGGCCGTCTCGACGACTCGCATGCCGGCAGGAAAGGCGCTCTCGGGGACCTTGAGCTCCCAGTACGGACCGAAGACCGTGGTCACGTCCGACGGGGGGCCCTTGGGCAGCGCGGCGGCACCCTTTGCGATGAGCTCGTACTCGCGCGCGAGTGGCTCCGGTCGTCCGAGGACGTGTGCGAGGGCGACCGCGGGGCAGACGCCGACGACGAGCACGATGGCGGCAGTCAGTGCGCGCGCCGGGACGGCGACGGGCAGCTGGCGAGCGCGGTCGAACCACCACGCTGCGCCGGCGCCGGCGATGGGCAACAGCATGCAGTAGAGCGGCAGCCGGAAGCCGTACTGGAGGCCATCGTTGGGCTGCGCCGACATGGCGACCGAAGACCCGAACGCCACGAGCGCCGCGCCGGCCATGACGACGAGCGTATGGTCGCGCCGTCGACGAAGCAGGGGTATCGCGCCGGCGAGCATGACGAGCAGGGCGGCCGATTCGGAGAGCCGGAAGAGCGGATGCCGTGCGATCGACGTCGGCAGCAGAGGGAGCGTGAGGCGCGCGAGCAGCCCGTAGGTCTCGTCCGGTCCACGCATGAGGACCAGCACCTTCGGAACCATCGCGAGAAGGACGAGCGCGAGCGCGAGCCACGCCCAGGCGCGCGAGGCCAGCTCGCGGAAGCGACCCGCGCAGGCCACGAGCACGAGGAGCACGGGCCAGAAGAACAGCGACTGCCTGCCGTAGAAGGCGAGCAAGCCCCCGGCGACGGCCACCATCACCCGCGTGAACGTGAACCCGTCACGCCTCGCCGCGTCGGCTGCGACGAGCGCAACCATGCCGTAGAAGCAGGAGACGGTGTGCGCATCCTCCGAAGCCGCGGTCCGCACGAAGACCGGCAGGAGCGCGCCAGCCGAGATCGTCGCCAGCGCGGCGACGCGTCCACCGGCGCGCAGGGCCAGGAGCGCTGCGGCGACGAGGAGTCCCGCGCCGAACACCGCGTTCGTCAGCGCCGTCTCCCGCAGTCCATCCAGTCCGGCGCCGACGGCTCGGAGCAGGCGACAGCCGATGCCGAGCGTGATGAACGACGCGTGGCCGTACTCCGGCTTGTAGATGGCGACCCTCGGCCAGGCGAGGATGCTGTCGAGCAGGGAGTAACCGTGGAAGCCCGGGTGGATGATCGCCGGCGGCGCGAGGACGCGCACGCCGAGGGCCACGAGGGCCACGCTGGCGAGAGGCCAGCCCGCTTGCGCCGCGAGCGTCCTCAACCCGCGCCACGACCACAGTGGCGAGAGGCAGAGCAGCGCCAGGCACGCGTAGCACAGCCCTGCGTCGAGCCAGCTCCCGAGCATCGAGCCCTCTGCTGTAGCATCGGTGCGGTGGAGAAGGCGCATCGATGAGGACCATCCTCCACGTCGACATGGACGCCTTCTACGCGTCCGTGGAGCAGCGCGACGACCCGTCGCTGCGCGGGAGACCCGTGATCGTCGGCGGACGATCGCGCCGGGGCGTCGTGCTCGCCGCGTCGTACGAGGTGCGGCCCTTCGGGGTGCGCTCGGCGATGCCCATGGCCGAGGCGCTCCGAAAGGCGCCCCACGCGATCGTCGTGGCGCCCCACCGCGACCGTTACGAGAAGGCCAGCGAGGAGGCGTTCGCGATCTTCCACCGCTACACGCCCCTCGTGGAGCCTCTGTCTCTGGACGAGGCGTTCCTCGACGTCACGGCGAGCCGCTCTCTCTTCGGCGACGGACAGACGATCGCACGAGCCATCAAGGACAGCGTGCGCGCCGAGCTCGGGCTCACGGCGTCGGCCGGTGTGGCTCCCTGCAAGTTCGCGGCGAAAGTCGCGAGCGACCTGCGCAAGCCGGATGGGCTCGTCGTGGTGCCCGATGACGGCGTGGCCGAGTTCCTCGCGCCGCTCCCCATCGAGCGCATGTGGGGGGTAGGACCGAAGACGGCGCCCAAGATGCGCGCGCTCGGCTACGCCACCATCGGGGATCTGACGCGTGGAGCCACCGAGACCCTCGAGCGCGTGCTCGGGGTATGGGGCATCGAGGTCGCCCGTCTGGCGCGCGGCGAGGACGCGCGCGACGTCGTGCCCGACGCGCTGGCCAAGTCCATCGGCGCCGAAGAGACGTACGAGGAAGACCTGGTCGGCGCAGACGCGATCGCCCCCACCCTGCTCGACCACGCCGCGCGAGTCGCCCGCCGCCTCGTACGTGCAGGCCTGTCGGCGCGCACCGTGGCCGTGAAGATCAAGTACGCCGACTTCTCGCTCCGCACGCGCCGCACCACCCTGCCCGAGCCCGTGCAGGACACCGACGGCATCCACCGCGCGGCGATCGAGCTGCTGGCGCGCATGCCCCTGCAGGGCCGACGCGTGCGCCTCACCGGCGTGAGCGTGAGCGGAATCAGCGAGGGAGCGCCCCCGCCAGCGCTGTTCCCCGACGCAGGGGCGGAGCGCCGGCGCAAAGTCGAGGAAGTCACCGCGCGCATCGCCGACCGATTCGGCGACGAGGGCGCCGTGACGCGGGCGACGCTCCTCGGACGACACCGCCCCTGACGGGACGACTAGATCCCGAGCTCCAGCTCCTGGTGCGTGAGCAGCACGAGGTCCGACCGGGGCGCCGAACGGCACAGCAGCAGGAAGCCCGCCTCGACCTGCGCGTCGGTGAGGGCGACCTGGGACTCGTCGAGGTGGGCGCGACCTTCGAGGATGCGGCCGGAGCACTGGCCGCACGAGGCCATCCTGCAGCCGTACGGCAGGCCCAGACCACTCGCGAGCGCCGCATCGAGGATCGACTGGTCCTCGGCGCAGTCGAAGGACGCGGACTGCTCGCCGTTCGGCAGCTTCACCGTCACCCGGTGTACCGGCGCTGCGCTGCGAGGGAGCGCCTCGGGCACGAGGCGATCGTCTCCGTAGAGAGTCAGGTGCGCCTTCCCCGAGCGATCGCCGTGCGCGTGCCGGACGACGTTGGCCTCCTGCACGACCTGACGCCCCTGGTACGCGCCGAGCTGGCTCATGCCGTAGAGCTTGATCTCGGCGCCCCAGTCCTCGGTGAGACGCAGGAGCTCGTTCACGCGCGGCATGAAGTCGTCCTCGGCCACTCCGAGTCGCTGCCCCAGCTCGGCGCCGAGGCCCGCCACCTTCACCGGCTGCAGGATGAAGCTGCGCACGCCGAGGCGGTAGGTCGACTCGAAGATGGGCACGAGCCGGTCCGCGTTGAGACGCGAGATGACGATCTTGTGCGTGATGCCCACCTGACGGCCGGTCCGCTTCGCGATCTCGGCCACGTTGCGGAGTCCGTGCAGGGCCTCCCGCAGCGACTCGCCTCCGTCTTCGATCGGGTTGACCTGCTCCTGATCCGCTCGCGTCGCCGCGTGGAGCGAGATGTCGAAGAAGGAGAAGCCGGCCTCGAGAATCTTGAGGGCGAAGTGCGGGTCCGCGAACGCGCGGAAGTGCGACGACATCCCGAAGTACCGGTAGCCGTTCGCTTTCGCGAGGGCGACGTGCTCGAAGAGCTTCGGGTGGATGCTGGGCTCACCCGCCATGAAGAAGAGCATGTTGTACTTGCCGCGGCCGGCGAGGATGAGGCGACGCACCTCGTCGACGCGCGGCGAGATCGCGTGCGAGTACTTCTCGACGCAGAAGACGCAGGCGCTGTTGCAGTAGCTCCTGCCCCGGATGCTGAGCACGCGATGCTGCTCGTGGTGCGCCTCGCTCGCCATCGGAGCCGTGGGTCAGCGTACCGCGGCGCGCTTCCTGGAGCGAGGAGGCGTGGCCGCAAGGCTCTTCTTCTTGCTGCCGATGGCGCGAAAGAGCAGCTCCACGCTCTCGTGGGCGAGCTTCTCCGGCGCCGGCAGCGCCGAGAACGGCGCCCGGTCTCCGGCGGCGCGCCGCACCATTTGCGGCAGCGCCCCCAGCCCGATGCACGAGAGCAGCAGCAGCGGCGGTGGGACGCTCGCGTCGATCTCGCCGCGCGCGGTCCCCTCGACGAGCGTCGAGAGGATCATGGCGACGTGCCCCCGCTGCATCCGGGCGAAGACGCGTCCGAATCGCTCGTGCGACAGGAGGACCTCGCGCACGACGAGCCGCACGACGGTGAGCTCGTCCTCGCTCGCGCGTCCGAGGCGCGCGAAGACGCGCTCGAGCCGCTCGCGCACTGGCGCGTCACCGGCGAGGGCGGCCGCGATGTCGTCGAGGAGCTTGACGTAGACGTCCTCGATCACCGCGAGGAACAGGTCGTCTTTCGTCGGGAAGTAATAGAAGACCATGCCGACGTTGGTCCCCGCGTCGCTCGCGATGGCGCGCAGGGACGCGCCGTCCACACCCGATTCGAGGAAGCGCGCACGAGCGGCGTGAACGATGCGGGGCTGGATGTCGCTTCGGGGTCGGGGCATCGGGGCGTGGCCTCAGACGAGCTTCTTGCGGAAGCGAAGGGAGGAGAACGCGACGAGACCCGCGAGGATGCCCG
>Ga0335069_10006995_pt1 | contig 16316 bp, 12 predicted proteins | sample Lox_Sample_11_FD_206714 | JGI IMG/M metagenome (GOLD analysis project Ga0335069, IMG submission 206714) | Soil microbial communities from Loxahatchee National Wildlife Refuge, Florida, United States - Lox_Sample_1.1 | ecosystem: Environmental > Terrestrial > Soil > Wetlands | place: USA...
TAAAACTTTCATCAATCGGACGAATCTCAAGATATTTCCACCCATGTCTCTCTGCAGCACATTGCAGGAACCGCACCAGGAAGTTGAGTTCTTCAGCTGAGTCACAGAGCGGCTCGCAATGATCGGAAAACGGCAGAGAGACGAGCCGGCGCCCCGTAAGCCAGCTATCCACGTGGCAAAAGACCAGGCCGTTTTGCAATTCTCCAGTGGGCGGCGAAGTCGTGAAGGCCACCGTCTCGTATCCATAGGTATGCCGCAACGCCTGGAGCCACCCCTGCGTGTGGAATATCGATGCGCGAGGATGCCGCTCGACAAAGGCGGTCCACCGTGCATCCTTCGTCGGATCAATCTGATGAATTTCCATTGTTCGCTTCGGGAAAAACTTTTCAGAGGCTGGGTTTCTAACCCTGCGTGCGGCCGCGCATCTTTGAGGATTGAAGAAGGCCGGCATATACGTCCACGGTTGCCTGGCCCACAATTTCCCAGGAGTGGCTAGCTTCCGCGTCATCCCGGATCGACTTACGTTTGCTGTCTAAATTTGCAAACAACTCGCTGGCGAAATACCGCTCGACGACTCTGCACAAGTCAGCCGTATCCCGTGGCTGGAAAACGAACCCCGTTTTGCCTTCCACAATTTCCTCTTTCAGAGACCCGACATCGGCGGCGAGCACAGGGAGGCCGAAACTGTGGCCGAGGAACAGAACGCCGCTCTGGTAAACGTGGGTATAGGGCAGTACGAGAACATCCGCCGCTTTAAAATAAATCTCGGTTTCCTCGTCGGGGATGTGTTCGGCTTTGAGCAGTATCTTTCCGGCCTGAAGCTCTTCACTGAAAGACGCTTGGACAGCAGCCCAGTACTCATCGCACGACTTCGGCCGACCGGCAATAATCAACCGGTATTCCTGGTTTCGGGAGAGAATTTCCCGGAACGCGGCGACGAGGTATTCAAGCCCTTTGTAAGGCGCGATATGCCCGAAAAACAGCATTGTCTTTTGGCCAGCTTCGATGCCCAGCCGGCGTTTCGCCCCCGCCGAGGTGAGGCTGGTATTCGGCACCGAGTTGTTGATCCCAAAGGGAATGACGGTTACCTGAGACCCTGGCACGCCAAACTCTTGGTTAAGCTCGATTTTCATTTTGTCCGTGTGAACGAACAGATGGTCGGTCAGCCGGTACTGCGTGCGCAGCGTCAGTCGATTCAGAAAGGTATCGTTTTCATCTCTCGTGCCTGCATTGACATTGTGAACGGTGAACGCGATCTTTTTCCCTAACAATTTGTAATAGAGCATCAAGATCGTTCGATCAAAGTACGGGAATTTGTTGTTCCAAAGGATGTGGAAAATCCTGGGCCTGGACGTCAATGCATAGCGAATCAATTTGATGTACGACGTCGCGACCCTTAGAACTTTCTCTTTTATGCTTGCTTCCGGACGCTGGTCGCCGCGGAGGTTGAGGAATCGCACCCCAGGCTTGTCCTGAAATTCTGGGAGGTCCAGATCATCGCTACCAATCAGGTCCAGGGGCGTTTCGCGGCGGATCAGTTCGGTCGCCAGTCCAAACGCATACGGTTTGTCGCCACCGCCCGTAAGCAGGCTCACAGCAACTGGATGACGCTCGTCCATGGCCTCAGTTCTTACTGGCTTCCCTACATGCGGTGTTTCAATGGCAAGGTTTTCGGTCATCGGTTTCTATCGGGAGTTGATCTTCCACCACGATCTACGATGTAGCCAATCTTTCTTCCAGCAATTCGCAGATCGTATGACCAATGGTGATATGCATCTCCTGAATCCGCGGTGTTGACTTCGAGGGAACACAAAGACAGAGGTCGCAGACCTTTTGCATCTCGCCACCCGACCCACCCGTCAAGCCAATCACGCTTACTTTAGCGTTCCGCGCAGCTTCAATCGCGCAAAGAATGTTTCGGCTGTTGCCGCTGGTGGAAATTGCCAGAAAAACGTCGCCAGACCTGGCATGTGCTGATAGCTCGCGCGCGAATACGTGTTCATACCCGTAGTCGTTGCCAATGGCCGTCAGCGAAGACGTGTTGACGTGGAGAGCGTGAGCGCGAAACGGTTGCCGCTCGCGCAAAAAACGTCCAGTGAGTTCGGCCGCGATATGTTGTGCGTCAGCCGCGGAACCCCCATTCCCCGCAACAAGCAACTGCCCGCCTTTCGCGAGAGAATCGCAGATCATGTCCACTGCTCGTACAACGGAGGGAGCAAGGCGGGGAAGATCCTTGGCAACTTCAATGTGCTCGTTCCAAATGGCAACGATTCGATCGATTCGCTCGCCTGAACTATCCAAGTCCGATCTCCCTTCTTCTACCGGTGGTTCTGGGCATCGCCCGTAGAATGCGCGGGGCGGCTGTCGCGTTTTTCAAACTGGTACATCAGTTTGTCCCAATGCCTTAACACCGACGCTTTCAACTGTGGAAGCAGCATTTGTGCTCTTTGAGCGGTAGCCTGACCTAACATGGGTTTCATCCAGGCGTATTTCCAACGAAGGCGCGGCTCCGCAATTCTGCCGTGAAGTTGTGCGGCCATGCTCTGCAACTCGGCAACGAGGTCTGGACGGTCTGGATAGAAACATTCGAACCATGTTCCCATGTAGGTCAAGCAGGCCTTGTGAACACGCTCACTCTCCTCAGCCGACCGGATATATTGGATATGTAACTTCATGGAAAGCAGTAACGCATTTCTTTTCCTGTCGGAAGTCCCCACAAAGCTCCAACGGCTTGATGGAGTGATTCGATAGAACACTTTCGACTCCGGAACAAACCGTGTACCTTTCGAAGCCAACAGTACACGGCAAAAGTACTCGCCGTCGTCGTCGCTGATCAGACGCGTGTCCCACGGCCCTGCGGCCTCGGACAACTCGCGACTCGTTAGCCACGTCGCCGTCTGCATGTGAAGATTCTCACCGAGCTTTCTGAGCAGCCAATCGACTGGCGAGAGATCTTGCCACAGCGAGGTTGGAGTGAATTGCGCCCGACTAGTTCGATAGTTGAAATAGCCCCATGGCGCGGATAAAAGCGTCCTGTTATCGCGGTCGCCGCCGAACACTGCAAGCTGGCGCTCGACCTTGTCCGGCGCCAGAAGGTCATCCGCGTCCAGCCACTGAATGTAATCGCCCTGGGAGAGTTGATAGGCGTAGTTGCGGGCCGCCGAAGCGCCTTGATTTTCCTGGGTGACGACCGATACTTCTTTAGAGACGTAGCGCCGCGCAACTTCGGCCGTCCTGTCCGGCGAACCGTCGTCCACAACAATAATTTCCTTGCGCGGCCACGTCTGCGCCAGCGCGGAGTCGATTGTGTCGGAGATCCACTCCTCAGCCTTATAGGCAGGAATCAATATGGAAACAAGTGGTTTCTTCATCCCTGTACCCTAAACGAATTCAAGCATTCCTTACAAAGCGGAACAGTAAGCTACTGCCTTTAAAGCTCAGAATGACTCCATTGTCGCTCGAAAAGCACCCCTTGCCTCTACTCCCGCAATTCGGTGCAAACTGTTCGCCAGAGCAAGGCAACTGGATTCAGAGCGGCAGCGGCGAACAACGTGAATTGTTTGTATGCACGGCCAGCAACACCTAGTCACCCTACTACACGCTATATACTTATCCGCATCCTCTTAGTAGCGGAGGCACTACGGCAACCACTGGGAATACACCTAGCGGCAACGTTTCAGTAAGTCAATCTAATGCGGAAAACGGGATTGGCGCTGGGCGGTTTGACTTCGTGGACCTGCAAAACAACCAAGAGGTTGTATCAAAGGAGTTCCTTACCGGGTCGAAGCAACACCCTCAGCCAATATTTTTGGTGGAGGCAGGTCTGGCTTCGGACCTTGCCCTACGACCCAACGAAGAATTCTAGATGTTGTACGTGCTTTCGCCTCCCAGGTTAAATAATCGCGCACATAAGCCATTCCTTGCGACCGTAGCTGATCAAGTCGATCCCGATCATGCGCCAGTTCTGTGAGAATCTGTTCCATCTGGGCTACTAGGTCGCTTTCATTCGTGAGAGGCACCTTGTACCCTATCTGTGAATGAACTATGTCTCCGGGTCCGCCGAAGTCCGCGACGACCGGTACAGAACCGGTCGCAAGTGCCTCAAAGACCACGCCCGCACCGAAGTCGCGAACCGACGGAAACACCAGCACATCTGCAGAGCGCAACCGGCTGAGAACTTCCTCGTGCCTGAGCCATCCGCAAAAGGTGACGGCTTTCTCGACTCCTAGGTCTTTCGCGAGTTTTTCAAGCCGGTTCCGTTCCGGGCCATCGCCGACCACGGTGAGGCGGGCTACCTCGTTTCGTAGGAGGGGAGCAGCCGCACGCAGCCCGAGGTCACAGGCCTTGCAAGGTATCAGGTATCCGACGAAAATTAACTCTAGTTTCGACCCGGGGTTCGGAGTTCGCGTGTCATCGGAACACAGACAGCGTGCGATGCCGGGCTCGGGAACAAAAAATAGTTTTTCGCGATACGTAGCAAATTCGGCATACGTCTGGGATGAAGCGGCTATGATCGCGGCCGCATTACGGTAAGTGGATCGAGCAAAAGGCACAAATCGGTATAGCACCCTCAGACTGGAGATCCATTCTTTCTGATTGACGGCTTGGCTGAAATTCCGGACAAACGGGAGTCCCCCATTTATAGGACCGATTACGAATGGTACAGGTCCCTTTCGCAGAAAAAAAGCGAAGGGGCTTGGCAATACAGCTGTCATGGGTACGAGGCGCAGAACGAGATCGAACTCGCCCGCGAAGATCTTATGCCGCAACTGCCGCCAGGCAAGCCATTCGAACGCTAGGGCAAAGGGGTAACCGAAAGCGGTCAACAATTGGGTAGCATAGTTGTACTTAAAGATCCTGCGCAAGCTCCATGCATAAATGCGTTCGAGTAATGGCATGCGGACTACCTCGATGGCTTGGAACGGCGCTTTGGCACGGCGCACAGGATCTTCAACGGCCGCTCGAATGACCAAAGACACGTCGTGCATCTGGGCGAGTGCCGCCGCATGAGAATAAGTGACATATGGAATGCTCACTTGCTCTGGATTACTGTCCGGTGCTAACACCAAGATGCGTAACCGGCTCATGAATTCTCCTTATGAAAATCTCATCTCCAGCCAAGACTCAACTGATCACAGCAAAGGTAGCTTATCCCTTGCTACATCATATTGCCCGATCATCCTGCGTCTATTAGTTCTTGCTTCAAGAGGCCTTCCTGGAGTCAACTCAGGAGGACAATCGGGGGATGCGTCAACGGAGCGTGAAGTACGTGTGACGACCCAACCCGCTTCTGTGACCGCAAGCAGAAGGAAAATCCAGTTCGGGTGCATCATGCGGAAACCCGCCTCCGTAATGCTGTAAGTTATCGCCGCCAAGACGTAAGCCAGTAGCAATCCACCAAGTGCTGGTTGATAGCGAAATGCCTTGACCGCGCGGCGGTAGCCGTCAATCAATATGAGTCCTAATAAGCCAAGGCCAATTACCCCGAGATTTAGATAGACCTCTATATAGCCGTCGTGAGCCTCATTTAGAGGGAGCCCCTGGAACATGTCCGTTAAGGTCCTCCTCACACTTGGGCTGAGCCAGAAACTTTCAAACCCCGCCCCAACCAGTGGGTGGGGCACCATTGGGATAACCGCCGCCCAGATGTCCGTACGACCGGTAAGGGTCGCGTTCCGACCCAACGCCTCGGCCGCGCGAGCTCCGACACCAAAAAATTTGATCGAAATAGCAACCACGACCAAGAGAAGAACAAGCACATGCACAGTGGAAGGATTTCGCCTTATTATACGCAGACCTGTCGCTAATAGCAGTCCCACGCCCAAGCTGAAGCTCACACTAGAGGTAACTGAGTTTGCGTCTACCAATAGCGATACTCCAATGGCGAGCAAAATTACTTGTGCCAGCAGATGTCTGAAGCGGTGGGAACCCGCTTCTTCCAATCGAAACAGGCCCAGAGCACGCCATGTCGCACCCAGAAGAAGAACAAAAGTTATTACTCCAAGCATATTCTTGTCGAGTGTCGCGCCGGTTGCAAATTGAGCGCCGCTCCAAATGTCATAGGACCGTCCAAGAGAGGGATAGTATTTGATAAGCAGCAAAGAAATGGGCAGCAAAATAAAGCTAGTGCGAGAGAACAGGCGACGAAGGGCGGCGAGTGGATGTTCATCTGTAACAACAATCAGAATCATTGCCAAATCCCCCAAAGCCTTGATCCATCGTTTGATCGCCACCCCCGGAAAATCAGACCAAATAACAGTCAGAAGACAAAAGCTAAAATACATCAGAATCGGCAAGTTTCCGTTTAGGAGGATGATTGTCTTGCGTCCCCTTTGAATGAGAACAACTATAGCGGCGATCAACAATACTCCAAAGAAAACCGCATCAATAGGGCTGCCCTCAAGTTGGATATCGGTTCCTTGAGCAGGCACAATACCAAACCAGACCGAGATAGGCCTCGATCCAAGAATCCATAGGTAGATAACCGGCAACCACAGCGCCTTGGATGTTTGGATGGAATTATCCCGATCAAGAAAGAAAAGTACTGCGATACCGCTTGTATAGACCAATGTCGCTAATACGGGGCTCATAAATAATATGGCCTCACAAGTTAAGCCCGGGCAGCCAGGAAGGAATGCAACCGATTCTCCCTGATGACAATGCCCTCCGACTCAACGTCGTTCCATGCTATGGGACGATTCCGAACTTGTTTGAAAAGCCGTGTCATCTCCAGACTGGCCGTTGGCAAGTTGCTCAAAAATAGCTTCCATGATCTTAGCGGTGAGCAGAATTTCCCGATAAGGAATGGGCACGGGGCCATTCGCTTGGATCGAACGGTAGAAAGACTCAATCAAGTGCTTCATGCCGGCATCCACGTGGAAGTCCCGTCCCCAAAACAGCTTTGCATTGGTAACTAGGTTCCCAAGGTGCTGCTGGGCGAATTGCGCCGGCGGAATGAATTTGTCTGCGAAGCTCTTGTACTTGTTGCCCCGCAATTTGAGCACGATATCATGAGCCAGATCCACCACGATTCCGTTCTTTGACCCATAAATTCGAAACTCGTTGAGGGAAGGCTTCATTTGCGAAGAAAAGGTAAAATATGCCGTAGTCCGCTCTTCTTCGGAAATGACCACTCGAAGCTCGTCAATGATCTCGGTCTCGTTGATACTTTTCAACAGTGGGCTGGTGAATCCGTGGGCTATGACGCGCGGAGAGTCCGTGGTCAGAAATTCCGCAATTCGCGCGACGCCGTGACTAATGATGTTTTGCAGTAACTTCCCGGGTAACCGACGGACCCAGTGCTGCTTATCACCGAGCAAGGCGCGCGCGTAAGTCGGATCCGCGAGATTATAAGAGTAATAGCACTCCATGTGCGTCGGATTGCCCAAATAGCCGGCTTGCACCAGAGCCCTCATGCGTTGGGTCACGTGGCTGTACTGCTCGTTGTGGCCGGCCGCCAGCTTTAGCCCTCTCTCTTCCGCCAAGTCAACAAGCCTCTGCGCCTCATCGGCATGCACCGTAAAGGGCTTTTCAACGTATATATTCGCCCCGCGTTCCAAGCACAGTTTTGCAAGCGCGAAATGCCCTTCCGGCGGTGTGGTGATGTGTACGACGTCGGGCCGGGCCACATTCAGGAGTTCGCCCAGATCTGTAAAGCACTGCTTGACGGGAAAGCGGTCCGCTAGCTGCCTGGCCATCAGCGGTTCACGGTCGCAGACCGCCACGATCTCGCAATCCTTGATTCTCTGGATCTGTGCGGCGTGCGAATCTGCGATCTTTCCGCATCCGACGATCGCTACCTTAAGCATACTTTTTGCCCTTATGGTAGCTCTGGAAATACTGCTGCATTCCTTGCGCGGTCGGCACTTTTGGCGACCAGCCTAGGCGCGTTTTCAATTTTTGATTGCTGTAGCGCGTTTTTTTCCAATATGCGTGCCAACGCCTACGGTTGAAAGCGGGTGACAATTGCCCCTCGGACCAGATGGAATACTTCTCCCAGAGGAAGCAAAGAGCATAGGTAACAGCATGGGGAACATAAACGGATCGGAATGTTCTCACATTTTTTTTGTACGAACGAAGAAATTCACGGCTTGTCGGAAGGTCGTCATCTACCACATTGAAGACCTCTCCATCCACACCTTCAACGAGACCAGCTAGCACGATCGCATCGGCACAATTGTCCACGTAAGTGAACGGGATTGTGTTTGATCCCCCTATATGCAGGAAGACTCCAAACGTATCTATGCCCACGCGGCCAACGAGCGCCTCTTTCCCTTCGCCATACACACTTCCGGGCCGCACCACGACATAAGGAATCCCGAAGTTCCTACCGTACTCTGCTACAAGCTCTTCTTGCTTGACCTTTGCGAAGCAATAAGCTTCTCCGCGGAGTTCCCCATGTACTTCCAGCTCACAAGATTCGTCCAGCAGCCGCCCACGCGGCTTCTGGCGGTTTGTATACACTGCGAATGAACTAACCAAGACAAATCGACGGAGACGGGCGCATTGCAGGCTCGCTTCCAGGAGGTTACGTGTGGTAACCACCGAATTCATGAACGCATCGGGAAAAGACTTTTCGCCGATGCCGGCCGCAAGATGAATGATCAGTGCCACATCCTTGCAAGCCGCCTCGCAATCCTGGCGGGAAAGCAGGTTGCCTCTAATCACCTTGATTTGCGCCCCTGGTGGACGCCTACTGGAGATTTGTTCAACTCGGGAAATATCTCCGGATGGCCTCGCAAAACACACGAGATTGCGGTAGCCACGGCTGAACAAATCTTCGACTACCCGCGAGCCGATAAAGCCCGCCGCGCCGGTTACCAGAATCGGATCGTCCGGCGCAATGATGAACCGATCATCTGCTTCTGGCATGTTTCCCGATCCGTTTGCTGAAAGCGCGGTCGTAAGCGGCACGCAAACCGGGAACGGAATGCCGCCAAGCCAGTTCCTCCTCGACCCTCTTCTTTCCGTATTCTCCCATCTTCTTTCTTTCTTCAGGCCTGTCCAGCAACCAGACGATCTTTTTTGCAAAATCCGCAACTCCCCCCGCTTTGCTGGCATAGAGCGAAGCTTCTTGGGCGCTGAACTTCCCTTCTTTTGCGTCGAACTGCACAATTGGCTTGCCTAGAGCCATATATTCCATGATCTTGATCATCGTGGAGATGTCGTTCATCTCGCTCGGCCGATCCGGATTCACGCACACGTCGGCGGTGGAGAGAATCTCCAGCAACTCCTCATCGGATATCCTTCCGGTGAAATAGACCGTGTCTCCCAGGTTCTTCTTCTCAACCATCTCTTTCAGCTTATTGAGCTCCGTGCCACCGCCGACGCATGTGAAGAGGACGTCGGCCCTGCCGGAGTTTTTAATGTGCTCCGCGATGTCCAGCAGAATGTCCAGTCCGTCTTGAACGCTCATGTTACCCACATAGCCCACCAGGTAATTCTTTCCTTTCTTTCGCGCGGAATTCCCGGGTACCGCCTTGAAAGATTCCGTGTTCGGTCCATTACGGACGACAAAGACGTCCTCTGGAGGCACACCGCCTCGGCTTGATGCCAGCTCCTTGTAGCTCTTGTTTGTTGCGATCACCACATCGCTGAACCTGTAGGTCAGTTTTTCCAGTATTGCCAGAATTTTGTAAAGCGTGCCCTGCTTCCCATACTTCGAAACATACAACTCCGGATTCGCGTCGTGATGGTCAAAAATGTATTTCACCCCAAAAAGCTTGAACGGAAGTGCAACCAAAAAAATGTTGTCGGGGGGATTGCATCCTTGAATGACGTCAAAACCATGCCGCACGTAAATCCAGCACGTATACAAGAACTCCCAGAACAGAGCCCAGAAATATTCCCACAAATATCCCAACGGAGTACTTCCCTCCGCGGGCGAAGGATGCCGGTAAATACGCACACCATCCAGCACTTCATATCCCCTCATCGAACCCTTCCGTCGGGGGCAGACTACGGTCACTTCGTATCCGTTCTCCCGAAGCGAACACGCTTCCCTCCAGACGCGTCGGTCGAAGGGAACCGCATGGTTTTCGACAATGATCAAAACCCGCTTTGTAGCTTCCTTTTTCGCCATCTCGGATTTCTCTGCTGATTGGTCAGGGGCGGTTGTGCCGGGAGCCTGCTGCTCCGCGTCCAAGATGTCTGCGGCTTCTTGGAGCCCGGAGTCCTTACCAGCAGATGCCGCTGTACTCGCCATTGTTGCTCCTGTGATTTGAAATTCGCACAAAATCCACCAAACTCTGTCCAGCTCTCAGTTGTTCCGGAACGCTTTCGAACTCTGCAGCCTTGTTACCGATCACAATAGTCTCCGCGTGCTGCAAAACTGCGTCGATGCTTTCCACCATCAATTTGGAAATATGGGGTATGCGATTCAAGATGAAATCACGGTTCGCGCCGACCAATCTCGCCACCTGCACGTTCTTGTCGTAGATGCGTACGTCGTACCCTTTCCCCGAAAGCCGCTCGATGATTTCTATCATCGGGCTTTCGCGCAAATCATCCGTGCCCTCTTTGAAACTGAAGCCTAGAATCCCAATGCGCCTACTGCCTTTTTCCATTATCAACTTCAGGCCCCGGGCTACTTGCAGTTCGTTGCTGGGGAGAATCGAATTGAGAATAGGCATTTCAAGATCGTGCAACTTCGCAGAATAGGCAAGGGCCCGAAGGTCCTTCGGAAGGCAGGAGCCTCCAAAAGCAAACCCGGGCTTCAAATAGGCTGATGAAATATTCAGTTTTCTGTCCAGGCAGAAAATCTCCATGGCTTTATGCGCGTCAACGGAGAATGACTTACAGAGATTGCCGATTTCATTCGCGAATCCAATCTTCAACGCATGCCAGCTGTTGTCCATGTACTTGATCATCTCGGCTGTTTCGATTTCTGTACGGACTAGCGGAGCATCGAGCTTGGCATAGAGCGAAGCCAGCATTTCCCCGCTGGCTCGGTCAAATTCGCCAATCACCGTTTTGGACGGAGTATTAAAGTCCATCACCGCTGTGCCTTCGCGCAGAAATTCCGGATTGTTGCAGACTCCGAAATCGGTGCCCGCCTTTTTGCTGGACGTTTCCTCGAGGACGGGAATTACCACGCGGCGCATTGTACCGGGCAGGATCGTGCTGCGGATAACGATCGTATGTCGCTCAGTTTTGCCTTTCAGCACCAGGCCAATTTGTTCGCAAACCTTACGCACATGGGTGAGGTCCAGATTGCCGTTCAACTGGCTGGGGGTGCCTACACAAACGAAGGAAAGTTCCGTTTCCCGGATGGCTTGAGCGGTATCTTCCGTCGCGCAAAGCCGCCCCATCTTAACCGCTTCGGAGATAATTTCATCGATGTCTTTTTCGATAATGGGAGACCTTCCGGCGTTGATCAAATCCACTTTGGTTCGAACCGGATCCACACCGACAACTGCATGACCTTCTTTCGCGAGGCAGCCCGCTGACACTGTCCCGACATAGCCCAGACCGAATATGCTGACTTTCAAGATGCTCTCCTTCTTCAGAAACTGGTGAGTTCTTTCTTAAGTGAATTACAACTGCGACCCGGCGGCAGACTCAGAACTTTTCCGATTTCGCCAAATCAACAAGCAGAGGCTTCGGAATAATTGCGCTTGAGCCCAACGATGCATGGGAGTGTTATCCCAACCAAGGAGAAGGAGCCGGCTGTGGAAAGCGCCGTCCGGCCTTTGCCATACTTTCAAGATTTCATTCATCACGGAACGCAGCCTTTTGTCCAATTGTGGATATCGGCCTTGCAGGAGTACCGCCAGGTTAATGCATTCCGCGTAGTCGTAAAGTTCACGCCGGTATACCGTCATACGAGGCCGGCTCGCAAATGGCTTCGGTGACCCGCATTCGTCGAACAAGTTTCTTACATAGTAGGCGATGCCCCGGTCGATAGCTTCCGTGCAACCGGGATGCGCCGTCATTGCCTCGATTTTTGTCAGCGCCTTCAGAACAAAACAGGTGTGAAAGTGATCGATAAAGTTCCGCTTGCCGTCTTTCGCGTAATACCAGGAGCCGTCTTCGTTTTGCGATTCGATGACGAAATTCAGATTTCGTTCGCCTACTTTCCTGAATTTTCCCTCGCCGAAATCGTTTGCCGCGCTCACCAGCAGGAATGCACGATATGCGTTTGCGTTCACCACGCTGATGGATTGCTCGGGATCGGGCGTATAAGAACAAGTAGAGGCCGTCGGGGACGTTGGAAAATCCTTATAGTCCTCAAGACCATGCAGGGCGGTGGAATACATGATCTTCCGCCACTCGTCAGATTTGTCTATTTCCCAAACTTGCTTGAACGCTTCATAGACATAGGGAACCGTTGTTATCAGGGGTGTCCCTGCCTCGATCGTACCTCGCAGCGTCACCCAGTTGAACGGATAACCCCAACAATAATGGTCGTAGCCGGGACAACGAGTGCCCTTGAGAACCTCTAGAAAATGCAGCGCTCTCTGGTAGTAGCTGTCCTGTTGCGCGACTTTTGCCAGCAGCGCAAACCCCATTGCGTAGTGGGCATCCGCGATCGGAAATCGTTGACGTTTCCAGAAGATACCACGCGCGGAGGGAACAAACGCTTCCGAAAATACCATCGGCGCCACCGCTAATATCCCCAGCCGCGGCCTCTTGTAATACATAGCCTTGGCCCATTGCCCCACGCCGCTCGCGTAAAAACTCTGGAAATCGTGAGAAGTCTCGCCGTATTTTTCCAGCCATTGCACAAATTTCACAATGGATGCGTGCGTCTGCTCGACAGGCAGGAAACCAGATTCTGTTTCTGCGGGATGCTCCGTGGAGAATGTAATTTGTGAAATCACTCCGTCTTCTCGTTCCATGTGATTTTGTGGTGGCGAAACAGCCGGCCCGCACTCAGTGGGCATCCAAAAACAGACGTTGCATAAGCTCCAGAGCGATAAGTCTGTGAATCTCGGTCGTGTAGTTTCGATTGCCCTTCAGATGCCCGTTGACAATCTTCCGCGCCGATTCGGCATTGACGTATGGCCGCGCTAGCGATCGCTGGTCAAAAAGCATCTCGCGAACGTAATTTGCAAGCTGATCGCGATACCAGACCCGGAAATGAAACACCTTGTGGCGCCCTAACCAGATGCGTTCCAGGTGAAATGGAGCGAACAAATGGTCTACCTGAGCGACCCACTGAGGCATGCCGTAGTCGTAGGCGTATTCCGCCTTGAAAAAAAACTCCAGAAAACCGCGAGTCAGCTTGCTATTTAGCCCGCCGATGCCCCGATCCGTGCGCAACTTTGCAAGAGCGGGGTTGCCGTCTTGAATCAAGCGCAGTCTTGCCTCTTCGTTAGCCGCGATTGTGGCAGGCGGAGCCTTATAAATTGTTCTGACAAGGTCATTGTCCAGATAAGGTGAACGCACTGCCACCTGGGTCTGCTCCAAGCCAAGCACGCCAAAGTGATGCCAGGGCGATTGACGGAACGCAACGAAGGTCATCGGATGAACCTGAAGGCTCGCGTCATACGTCCTCTTCGCTGCATGGATTTGCGACTCAAATCCCCGCTCGTACAATCCCGTGACTGGCTCTTCCGCCTTGAACATGACGGAATGCAAAAGCATTTCGCTGCCATATGTTCCCACCATTCGCACCGGGGCAATTTCTCTAGCCTTTTCGCTCACATAGAGATCTGGCGAACGATCAAGGTCCACGCTGGCGTCGGTAAGATAGATCGTGCGTTCGGCGTAATGCGCAAATTGCTCGAGGAACTCCTTGCCCGTCAGGATCACCTGATGCTGCTGGCCACAAATCTCCGCCACGCGGCGTGCCAATATCACATCCTGGTTGTCCCGGTACATGCTTCCGTACGTGTAGCACGGCAAGGAATTCGGGGCAGCCCTGCGCCAGGCCATGATGATGCGTGTGTCCAGCCCGCCGGTCAGGGAAACGCCCACGCGTTCCTTGCCGTTGAAATAGCGCGGCAGGTTGCTTACAAAAACATCGCGCATGGCAGCGTAGTAGGTTTCAGCCGCCAGCGGCTCTTCTTCTTCCCACTCCCGAGGCTGGAAGTACGCTTTCTTGCTGTCGAGCTTCCCTCCGCGGAATGTCCAGGCCGACCCCGGGGGCAAAAGATAAATGCCCGGAAATAAGGTTCGATTCTCCAGCACGCAGCCGCAAACAATATATTCACCGGCGCCACGCGAATCCATCCGGCGCAACTCGGGCCGAGCTTTGAGAATAGCCTTGGCTTCAGGGGCAAAGTAAAATGTGTCTTGCGCCTCGTGGTAGTAAAGCCGTTGCAGTCCGAATCGGTCGTTGAAGAGCGTAGCCGTGTTGTTTCGCCGGTCGGCAAGCAACCCCTGAAATCTTCCGTTGAGCTGCTTGGGGAAATTAGCCTCCTCTTCGTAGCGGTGCACCAGGTAGGAAGCGCCATCTGGGTCAACTGCGTGGCCTCGCTGCTTCAAATCCGCAATCGTCCCGGGCTCAGGAAACTCTTCGCCAGAAAACAACAGATGGACTTCGCCGCTCTCATTCCTTAGCGGCATGCCGTCTGCAAAAGACCCTTTCCGGGCTACCCAGCCGACGTAAAGGCCCTGCGTCGAGTCCGTCCAAATCCCGCTGGTGTAAAACGGTTCGTGGCAAAGGGTCTGAAGCATTTCCCGCAGTTCACGCTCAGCGTCCGCTGCCGGACGAGTAGTAATCAGGCCTACGATGCCAGGCAAGGTATTCTCCTAAAGGGATTGGGGTTTCAGCTGGAACTTACGCTCGTACCAGGCAGTTCGAACGTCGCGAAGCTTGGCAACCAGGGATTCCGGTAAGTGGTCCGTCAGCCGATGGTGCAGGCCGAGGCGAAACGCCGTCTTCCCCAAAGGAGTCAGTGGAATGTAGTACCTCGGCAGATCCATCCTCTGAAACCCGTTCACTTCCTTGAAGTGGCTTAAGCTGTCTCCCTGCTTTTTTCCGTACGCAAAATTCTCGTACACCAGGTATTTGATACCGTGGTCTGCGCAAGTTTTCACAGCTTCGGCAAGCAACGCATTGGTTGGAGCTTTGTCCCTGTGCTGCATCATCGAAAGGATATGCACCATGCACGCATGATTGCGCGTCTCGTCCGTCACCAGCTTCACGAATCCGATCATGGTTTCGCCCACAAACGCCGCAACGTAGATGCTCCGTTCCGGATAGGTGCGCGCATATTCGCGCACTCTTTCGAGGGACATTCCATAGTGGGGAAAGCGTTTCCCTTGGCGGATCGGCGTCTCATTGTAGATTTCGTAGATTCCTTGCGCTAAAGCCTCATCACAAGGCACTTCGCGCAGCACCACTCCCCTCTTCGCGGCTTGGCGAGCGCGATTCCTAGGAAACGAACGAATTTGTTGATTCCACCAGTGATCGAAGGACGAAATGGGCAAGACCGCCAGGTTGTCCCATTCCATGGGGTAGGTATATCTAGGAGTTGTTTCCGGAACTTTTTGGAGAAACGTGAACAGGTCAATCCGTGTCCCGCATTTCCGGAGGCCGTCAATGAGCACCTCGGGATCGTCCGGAAAATTGTATTTGTCGCCGTCAATGTGGGCGATACGCAGCCATCCCCCATGGACCATGATGTCCTTACCGCACACTTTCATGAATCCGCTCCTTCTTTGTCTGAGTCAATAAAAATATGAGTTTTCTTGTGTTAGTGCACGTAGTCAGGCTGAGAATGCCGCCACCGGCTCTTCGTGTGTTCTCATCCACTCTTCAAACAGCACGAGGCTGAAGAGAATCTTGTGATTGTCGTGCCGCTTGGCGGCGTGCTGTTCGAACAAGTCACGCACCGCTTGCGGGCGTAGATATTGGTAAATCCGCGAACCCGGATCAAGCAGCGTATCCGCCATTCGATTGTTCATGGCGCCTCTAAACCAATCGTCAACCACGTTGCTTGCAAATCCACGCTTCGGGCGCTTCACGATCGACTCCGGCAAAAACGTCCGGCAAACCTGTCGGTGTAACCATTTTTGCGATCCGTTTCTGATCTTGAAACTTGCCGGCAGTCGCTCCACATATTCCACGATCTCTTTATCAACAAATGGCACACGCAATTCGAGACTATGCGCCATTGAGAGCTTATCCGCATACATGAGCAATTCGTCGGGGAGCGTCGACCGCATTTCCAGGAATTGCAATCCGCCTAGCTCGTCGGTTTCCTCCATGAGTTCATTCAGATCCTTCCAGCAGTCCAGGATACTATCCCCGGCATCGCGAGGCAGCAGCCCGTCTTGAAAGAGCCCTTCAATCTGATCTCCCGGCAGAAGTGAAAGTACGTTTTGGTATCTACGCATGCGGTCTGGAATTGCCAGAGAATAAACTC
>Ga0335069_10006996_pt1 | contig 16314 bp, 15 predicted proteins | sample Lox_Sample_11_FD_206714 | JGI IMG/M metagenome (GOLD analysis project Ga0335069, IMG submission 206714) | Soil microbial communities from Loxahatchee National Wildlife Refuge, Florida, United States - Lox_Sample_1.1 | ecosystem: Environmental > Terrestrial > Soil > Wetlands | place: USA...
GCGGCTTCTACAACACCGAATTCTTCGTCGATCTTTTGCCCCGCGAGGAGTGGCGTTCGCAGTTTCATGGCAATAAAGATGAATTAATCTCCGCGATGGACAAAGATCTTCAACAGTTTCCGGGTGTGGATTGGAACTTTTCTCAGCCGATCTCCGATAACGTCGAGGAGGCAGTCAGCGGTGTCAAGGGGGAACTTGCTGTAAAGCTCTTTGGACGTGATCTAAGAACACTGGAAGAGAAGGCCGACCAAATTCAAGGTGTGATGAGCAACGTTCCCGGTGTAGCTGATCTAGGCACGTTCCAGGTCCGCGGACAGCCCAACGTCAACATCAATGTCGATCGCGCGGCGGCAGACCGCTTCGGCATAAATGTTGCCGACATTCAGGACGCGATCGAAACTGCAGTTGGCGGAAAGGCCGTAAGTCAGATTCTGCTCGGCGAGCAGCGCTTCGATCTGACAGTTCGATACCAGCCACAGTATCGCGGGACAGTCGATGACATCTCAAACATTCGATTGCTTGCGCCTTCGGGTGAGCGCGTATCACTTGGACAGTTGAGCAAGATCACGTTGGACGATGGCGCGTCGACAATTTATCGCGAAGGGAACCAGCGCTACATCGCAATCAAGTACAGTGTGCGCGGTCGTGACCTGGGGAGCACAGTGCGCCAAGCGATCGATGAAGTGGGACAGAAAGTCAAACTCCCGGAGGGGTACCACCTCGACTGGACTGGCGAATACGAAAGCCAGAAGCGGGCGAACCGGCGGCTGGCGATCATCGTCCCGGTAACGCTGCTGTTGATGGCGTTCATTCTCTATTCTGCATTTCAGTCGTGGAAATGGGTGTTCCTAATCCTCGCCGTCGTTGCTTTGTCTCCGCTTGGAGGTTTTTTGAGTCTGCTGATGACGGGTACGCACTTCAGTGTCTCTTCGGGACTAGGTTTTCTGGCGCTGATCGGTGTGTCCGTGGAAATCGGCGTGATCATGGTGGAGTACATCAACCAACTGCGCACCCGCGGCATGCCAGTGCGGGACGCGGCGAAAGAAGGCGCGGCGCTTCGTCTTCGCCCGATCATGATGACGATGCTGGTGGCGACACTTGGCCTACTTCCAGCTGCGATGTCGCACGATATTGGGTCGGACTCGCAGCGGCCGTTTGCGATCGTAATCGTCGGTGGATTGATCGTCGAACTTCTCGTCAGCGTGATCTTGTGGCCGACTCTGTATGTATTCTGGGCGCGTCCGGGCGACCGTCTGCCTCCCGCCGAGCAGAGCTTCATGGCTGAGGGCGAGCACGTCGACTAGATTTGCGATCGCCTCAGCGATAAAACTCTAACCGCTGAGTGCGCTGAGGACATCCGCAAAGAACTGCTGTGACAAACGCAAATTGCGACCGGTGACTGCATCAGCCGATCGAAACAGCCATCCTGAGGGCTTACAGGCTTCAGTTGAATGTGGCAATACGTTCCATTGATATTCGCAGTGCTCGGCGATTACATGAGCGCGTAGAAGTCTGATCTATTCTTAATCACGCGCGTCAACGCCTCGCCCAAACCCGTTCGTGCTGTAATTATCTCCGCCTCTATCCTGTGGCCGGTTGCTCCATGGAGGCGTGGCTTGCATCCAGATCCATGCCGACCGCCGCGGGTTGCTGAATGGGATTATACGGCGTGAAAACATTCTGCACCCTCTTGACCCTGGAACTTATCACAAGGAATACATCGCGGACCTGTGAGACTAAAGCAAGGATGTCATGGTCGGTTTCGGCGGGAAGCCCTGTGAAAGGAAACAAAATGATGGCGGTGAATAAAGGTTTGATCTGCGTTCCCAGTCACTACTCGGTGGAAGAAACCGTCCAGCGTTTGCAAGCGTCATTTGTATCGAAGGGGCTGCAGATTTTTGCCCTGATCGATCACAGCGGCGAAGCAGAGAAGGCTGGATTAAAAATGCCGGTGACGAAATTGATCGTCTTTGGTAGCCCCAAGTCCGGAACTCCGTTGATGGTAGCTGCGCCCAGCCTTGCCATCGATTTGCCGCTGAAGGCTCTGGTAGCCGAAGATGGCAACGGCAAAGTTTCGGTTACATACAACGATCCCGAGTATTTGCGCGAGCGGCACGACGTTCCCCTGGGGCTGATCAAGAATCTTGCCGGGGCTGGCGTCCTGATCGCCAAGGCTGTGGAATAATCTCGTCGAGTGGTGCTGCCCCCTCAAGCCAAATCGAGCTTGAATGGGCCGGCCAAGGGGACCATGCCAGATCAGCCCAATCCGAATCGTGCACGCGATCATCTCGCAAACGAGCGCACGTTTCTTGCTTGGGTGCGCACTGGGGCGGCCATCGTGGTTTTTGGATTCGCCATAGGACGGTTCTCGATTGCGCTGAGGCAACTGAGTTCACTGGAAGGACATCCAGTGCATCGTGCTGGGATTTCTGTTTGGATGGGTGCGATCTCGATTGTCTTGGGTGTCGCGCTGGTTGTTGCCGGACTATTCCGTTACCGAAAGACTCGTGATCGCCTCGACGAGGGCACGTTCGAACCCGCCGGATTTGTCCTCGATCTGGTCACGATCCTGACCGTGCTGTTTGGATTAGCGCTGGCAGGGTACTTGATCTACATCGAGAAAGTGGCGTGATGCATCCGATAGAGCTTCGCAAGAATGAAGCATTGAAAGGCTAGGCTCCAAAGATCCAAGGTTCGAAAGTTTCGGGAACGCGATTTGGTGATCAGCAGACCTTCAATAGGCCTAAGGCTCGGAGTGAGTCTCGTTGGCAAGCTGGACAGGGTAGACCCGGCCGATCAACACATTCGTGCGGAGGGAAAACTACCGTCAGACCGCGTTTCTCGAGTTCCAAAATCAATTCGGCGTCTGTGGCCTGTTTGAACTTGCGACCTTTGTCTCCCGAATTCCTGTACAACCAGTGACCGTTTTGCTTGTACGCCAAAACTCCGTGACCCAAGTCAACGGGTGAAGCCTTGCTGCCGATATTCTTCAGAACCGCCATGATCAGCCCTAAACGGGTTTTATTGACATCAGTTCTGTGGATGCAAGGTTACCAAAGTCTAATGAACCTCTGCGACGAGTGCTGTCTCACGTAAGCCCATTATTTTCAGTGTTTATTTCGTTGGGCATTGGCCGACTCTGCCCGCCACGAGATGCGCTGTCGGTTCCACCGTCAGGTTTTAGCAACTTGTCGAATGGCCCTGTATTGGGACGTAGGGTTGCTTTTGCCAGAGGATGCGTGATTCCCGAAGAACGCCCTTAGCCACAACGAAGTGGTAGCGCTCAAGATATTCCAAACTCTTAAGGTGCTCGAAACTGTGCCTAAGTTCGTCGCCTTGAGGGGATAGACGGGCCCCACAGACTGGAGAACGAATTCGAGAGGACACGTACAGCGATGACGAACAGGAGTACCAGCATAACCGGTGCACGGCTTGATCCGAGTTGCGAGTCTGGCCGCATTATCCAGTCGTAGTCGGTCGGCAAACCGTGGGGTAACTCTTCATCAGAAAACAGAAAACTTTCCGCCTCCTGCTCTTGGCTGGAGTCCAACGAGACCGGAAATCCGTGGAAACTCGCCTCCTCTTCAAACGATGTTTCAACCTGCATGCCTGGATTCTAGGCTTGTGCCGGGGTATTGAAGCAGTACCTTGAACGGTTCCCTGCGAGTGTTCGTTTCACGAAATCAGGAGGCTGTCGAAAAGCGCTTTCATACCACTTTCGCGATGAAGAGGCTGTCTCGGGATTGCCATAAGTGACCTTTACAAATTTCAAGGACATTTTGTATCTCCAGAATTTCGATCGTTCGAGGGAATAGGAATTCTCAACAGCCACACAGGCGCGGATACTGCAATCTCGTTTCGGTGCTTTACATCCGGATTCTCTGCTTTGTTATTGAGGAAAGTCATCCTAGCCCGATAGCGGCTTCCGCAAGGGGATGGCCGGAACATGTATATTGTTGCCGGATGGGCAACGATCAGGAAAAAGAGGCGGCGGCTAGGGCGAGCTTAAAGTACATCCAGGACGGGCAAGTTGTTGGGCTCGGGACTGGATCTACGGCGGCCTACTTCATTAAGTTGCTTGGCGAGAAGGTGAAGAACGGACTTCGGATTCGCGGTATCCCAACTTCCGATCGCTCGCGCGAACTTGCTCTTAGCTTGGGGATTCCACTGACCACGCTCGACGAATGCCAGGAAATCGCAGTGACCGTTGACGGCGCGGATGAAGTCGATCCGCAATTGCGGCTGATCAAAGGCGGTGGCGGAGCCTTGCTGCGCGAGAAGATTGTTGCTTCGGCGACTAGGCAACTGGTAATTGTGGCCGATGCCACCAAGCAGGTTGCGAAGCTGGGAAAGTTTCCGCTACCGGTGGAGGTGATCCGTTTTGCGCAGGCTTTGGTCGCGAAGCGGATCGAGCGTTTGGGCGCTCAGGTGATGCTGCGGAGCAATCCCGGTGGCACGCCTTACGTTACCGACGAGAACAACCACATTTTAGATTGCCACTTTGGGGAAATTGGCGATCCCGACGGTCTAGCACAAACATTGAGCGAGATGCCCGGAGTCGTTGAGCATGGACTGTTTATCGGAATGGCGGGTGTGGTGTTGTTCGCGCGCGGCAGCGAGATTGTGGAGCTGAAGCGGCGTGATTGAACGCCACTGTTAAGCCGCTATACACGACAGCAGATTCCTCCTTTGTCGCTCTGCAACTGTCGGAATGACAAATTCAGTATTGATTTGAGCTGCACGAATCGCCGGTTAGTAAATTCTGCTCTATTCTTGGCGTTAGAAGAATTCCTTCATGACTACTGGGCAAAAACGCGAATGGGAAGGGCCTTCGCGGCGGCGGGTGCCTCGCTTTGAATTGCAGGCGCCGGTTGACGTGACGGTCGTTCGCTCGGGCATGCCCACTACGGTTCCGGGGCTCTCGACGAATCTCGGAGAGCGAGGCATCGCGGCGGTGATCTCGGGTGAGCTTGTTCCGGGAGAGACCGTCGAGGTCGAAATCAAGCTATCTCCCACGACCGAGCCCCTGCAGCTGCACGCGATTGTCAGGTATCAGGACCAAAAGCGCTGCGGATTGGAGTTCGTGGCGATGACTGCGGAGCAGAAGGCATTGATCCGCGAGTGGGCCAGAGATCCCCGACACGAAACCACCGCGACGGGTACGGCTGCAGCGAAATTGGACAAAAAGGAGACGGTCGTCCACAGTTCCTCAGCCCCAGCGTTGCCGGATACGGCCAAAACACGGCGGGGGCTGCGGCGGTTTGGACTGTCGGTTTTATTGATGTTGATCATTGGCGGCGCAATTTTCGTTTGGCGATGGAATTTGGGCTGGCATCAGATTGAGTCAGGTTTGCGCTCCGCCCAAGGACTGCGCGAAGAAAAGCTTCCAGAGCGGGTTCCCGCCGATGTGATGCAGAAACTCCTGCTGCATCGCGTGGAGCCGGCATATCCGCCTCAGGCGCGGGAAGAAAACCTGCAGGGCATCATCGCAGTGGCTATCGTCGTTGGGCCGGACGGTTCGGTACGGAGCGTGCGAGCTTTGAACGGTCCTGATGTGCTTGCGCGAGCTGCCATGGATGCATTGCGCTGGTGGAAATTCGAGCCATATCGGGTGAAAGGCGAACCCGTTGCTGTCGAGAGTACCCTTGCAGTCGAGTTTAAAAGATAGGCTGCCTGCTTCCGCTACGGCTTCGATCGTCCTCCTTCCGGATTTCGTTACATCTTCCGTTTGCGGAAAGCATCTAGAACCACAACGCCGCTCACGGCGAAGCACATGACCGCACCGAGTGCCGCCGCCATCATGAAACTAGCGCTCAGGTGAAGGAAGTCGGCGATCACTGCACCGATCGCAAAGATCAATCCTAAAACGTTGAGCCACAAGGGTGCGTGGACACGGCGATCGACATCTTTGCGAAGGCGCAATTGCAAAAGCAGGGCAGCCAGCCCAATAGAAGCAACCACAACCAGCGCCAGAGGACTAAAGAACGCTCTGCGGCTGGTGTAAATGACAACCAGGGCGAGAGCGAGCAGGAGAAGGCCTGCGGCCACGAGGCTCCAGCCACGTGGTTTCGGCGTAGGTGACTGATTCGAAGTGGCGTTCGGCATGCAGTCTGCCCAAAGTTATACAGGCTGACGGGATCCGTTTCAATGCAGCTGTGGTGGTATCACTCGTCGTTAGCCATAAATGGCATGAAGGTACGCGAAACAGACCACTTCCACCTATTCTCACGCGACCGGGCCGACTCGCGTTGCGCCAGCCAGCCATTCCGCCTGACGCGGATCTCCGTTATTCACGGCGTACAGGACAAGTTCTACTCGCGTCGAGATTCCAAGCTTCTCGAAGATCCGAAAGAGATATTTCTTGATGGTGTGTTCGCTGAGATTGAGTTCGATGGCAATTTGGCGATTGCCCAGTCCCTCGGCGACCAGGGCGACGACTTGTTCCTCGCGTGGAGTCAGAATGCGATCGCCCGTGGAGTTGACCACGCGAAGCGACGGGATTTCGGAAATGAGTTCCAAGATGTAGTTAAGTTGCTCGGTGTTAGCCCAGATCTGGCCGTCGGCGACCCGCAGAATACATTTGCAAAGCGAGCGCAGGTTAGCGTCATTAACGGAGAAAATGCCACGGATGCCAGAACGGAAGCTGTTGATGACCAGATCGCGGTTGACTGAATCCGTTAGGAGGACCTTCGGAATCTCGGGATGAGACAGGTGAAAGCGTCGCAATGTCATTACGGCCTCCGACGCGTTTGCCAGCGAACTCAGCGAAAGTAAGGCTACCCGGGGATAGCTCACTGTGACAGCTTGAAGAATGGAGACTGTGTCCATAGCACAAGAATGAATTTCGAATTCAGGATGTCGTCGCAGCGCGCTAATGAGGAGTTGAGACTGCATGCGGTTCGAGTCGGCGATGAGGATGCGGGTCGGGTCCGAAGTGGCGTCAGACGAAGTCATTGCTAAAGAATCTCCGCAAATATGGTTGCGAAAATTGTAGAGAGGAGATGATGTGCCTACAAGAAAACTCGTGGGAAAAACCAGGAGTCAATTCCATTTTGGGAAGAGCATCCTACGTATCGGAATTAGCGATTGATTCGGAGATTGTGCCTGTGAAATATGAGCGGTTCGTCCGCCGTTCTCGAGGGCAAACGTGATTGCAGTCACCCGCTCTGTTTCAATGCGGGAATAGAACAAAAGCAAAGACTGCGTTGGTTGTGACATGCAAAAATGCAAGTCCACTTTCGTAGACTCTCCTAGAAGTACCCACGTTCGAAAATTGCATTTATCCCCAGAGTTGTCGGAAGTAGTTTCGAAGCCGGTGAATTTTCGACAATTTCTCGCGTGAGTGCCCCCCGCCATACAAGCATGGAACGACTTCTACTTTCGTGGACGGAACTTCTCATGTCTTGTTGGTGCTACCGAGTCGGGCTACTTTGCAAGTGTCACCAATAGACGCGTGCTTGCCAGAAAGGTTGGCGCAGGCGCAAACGCAATGAAACGTTCAGATTCATGGATTCGGTTGGCCATACTGGAGATCTCAATCATTGCACTTGGTGCGGTCGTGTTCGCGCAGGAGAAAGAGATTCGTCCGGCGATGGACACCCAGAGTTCCCAATCCCGCTTAACCGGAGCTGGAGTGGGAGAGAAGTCAACGGCCGCAAAACCTGGGAGAGCGGATGGCCAGGGAAACTCCTTGCTTGGAGGGCGTCGTCCGCTCTACCGGTTGAAACCTAGCGACGTGGTGGAAGTCACGTTCACGGTGGCTCCGGAATTCAACCAGACACTGACCGTTCAGCCGGACGGTTATGTGACGCTGAAAGATGCCGGTGCGATCGATGCGCAGGGGTTGACCGTACACGAATTTGGTCGGGCCGTGGACACGGCGTATCGAGGCTACTTACACGATCCTGAGGCAGCGGTTGCCTTGAAAGATTTCGAGCGCCCCTACTTTGTCGTCGGAGGAGAAGTGGGAAAGCCTGGCAAGTACGAGCTGCGCTCAGAGATGACTGTGGCGGAGGCCGTCGAGATTGCTGGAGGCATGACAACGCAAGCGAAGCATTCGCAGATTGTGCTTTTCCGGCGCGTCAACGACGAGCTTGTCGAGTCTCGGGTGCTCGATTTGAAGAAAATGCTGGGTGAGCGAAGCTTGAAAGAAGATGCGCATCTGGTTTCTGGGGATCTGGTGTTTGTTCCACAGAATCGCATTTCGAAGATCGAACGCTTTCTCAATCGTTCCACGCTCAGCATTTATATGAACCCCACGCAGTTCTAATCCATTCGAAATATGCCGGCAGAATCTATTATTCGAGCGCGAACACCGGACACGGTCCCAACCGTTCGCGAGTTGGCAATTGTGTTGTTTCGCAGAAGGAAGGTCTTTGCATGGGTGACGATTGCTGCTCTTGCGGTTTCTTTCCTCTATGCCGCTTTCGGGACGAATTATGAAGCGAGTATGAAGATTTTGGTGCGGCGGGGACGGGCGGAGGCTCCCGTTAGTGCGGCAGAGAATGCGCCATTGGACCTGACACGGATAGCAGTGACCGAGGAGGAGTTGAATTCCGAGGTGGAACTGTTGCGCGACCGGGATGTGTTGCGAAAGGTAATTGAGGAAACTGGTGCAGGCGGGCGCGACTGGTTTCACTTCATGCGGCTTCGGGAAGTTTCGGCTGCACGGCTTGAACGGGCGACCAGGCGGTTGGCGAAGAAGGTAACGGTAGAACCGGTGAAGAAGACGAACCTGATCGAGATTCGGTACAAGGCAAGCGATCCGGAGTCGGCGGAGAAAGTGCTGCAGTCACTTGCCAAGGCGTACGTCGAGAAGCACACGTCAGTGCACCGACCTGCGGGAGAGTCGGGTTTCTTCCAGCAGCAGATGAATGAGGCACGAGCGGAGCTGGAGCGGGCACAGGAGGAATTGTTGCGGTTCTCCGAGTCGAATGGGTCGGTTTCAGCGGGGCTGCAGCGTGATCTGGCTTTACAGAAGTTAAGCGAGATCGACGCCGGCCAAAGGCAAACTGGGATCGATCTGGCGGAGGCGCAAACAAGGATTGCGGCTTTGCGAAGTCTTCTAACGGAATTACCAGAGAGGGCCACCACCCAAGTTCGGAATGCGGACAATCCGGAACTAATGAAGGCGCTAAAGGCGAGCCTACTGGATCTCCAACTGAGGCGGACCCAGCTTCTAACCAAGTTTGAGCCGACGCACCGGCTGGTGCAGGAAGTTGACCATCAGATCGATCAGGCGAAAACGGCAATTGAGCACGAATCGTTGCACCCTCTGCGAGACGAAACTTCCGATCAAAATGCACACTTTGAGTGGGCGAAATCCGAACTGGAGAAGTACAGCGTACAAGCCTCGGCTTTGCAGGCACGGCAGGCTGCTGCGATCCGGCAAACAATCGCGTATCAAGACGTCGCAAGAAAACTTGGAGCGGATGCGATCACGCAGGAGCACCTACTCGGCAATGAGAAAGTTGCGCTGGACAACTATCTTCTTTACGTGAAGAAGCAGGAGGAATCCCGACTGAACGATGCGCTGGATGAGCGGGGAATCGTAAACGTCGCGGTTGCCGAATGGCCGGTCGTTCCGGCTCTCCCGGTCGTCTCAGTGCCGATGGTGCTTGCTCTTGGATTTCTGGGAGCTGGCGCGGCTGGGGTCAGCGCCGCGTTCGTTGCGGATTATATCGACCCGGCGTTCCGGGACGCTGAGGATGTCCGAGCCTATTTGAATGCGCCGGTGCTAGCTTCATTGCCGCGGAGCGCGAGAGGGAGGATCCTCTCATGAGAGCTGGAGTGCTGAGTACAGGTGCGTTCGGCATCGCGGGACTCGTGAGGCCTGCAGCCAAGGACCAGGCGCTTCCCGAGAAGGTCCCGACCCAGACATCGGAATGGAGCGAGGAGGCGTTTGCCCGTCAGCAGATTCGCAATCTGGTGCGACAAGTCTTCTCGCCTGCCGGGCAAGCAGTTCGGCATGTGCTGTTCAGCGGAGTGGAGATGGGCGCTGATGTAAATGGGATTTGCTCGAGAGTGGGCGAGTGTCTGGCTTGGGAGAGATCAGAAGATGTGCTCGTTGTTATCAGCGATGAGATCGATGGAACTGAAAGAGATGCACACTGGGGGGCTGACCTTCGCACCCTCGCCAAACGAGCGAATCGCAATTTGTGGCGGTTGAGCGTCCAGTCGATGCAGAGGAAAAGCGAAATAAACGTCGACGGGTTGCGGACACTCATGAAAGAGGTGCGGCGTGAGTTCGAATTCTCCGTAGTCGCAGATTCCGTGAGTGGATGGATGCGCCGCGCAAGTTTGGCGGAGGCTGCCGACGGCATGGTGCTGGTTCTATCGGCGCTGAAGACGAGGCGGGTGAGCGCACGAAAGATGCTCGACGAGCTCTCACATGTCCGACTGCTCGGAACAGTTTTACAAGACCGGGAGTTCCCGATTCCCGAAGGCATTTACCAACGCCTATAAAGCTTAGCGAAATTTAACAGTAGAGATCCCGAAGGGAGTTGACGTGTCTCTTGTTTCGGTAAATCCGGCTACAAGTGAGCAATCGAGGGAAGCGTGGGCGCGATTGATTCCCGGCGAGGAGCCCGCTTCTTTGGGCAAGCAAAAAAAATCGTTCCGCGGTCCACATCCAGACTTGCCCGAGATCACCTTGACACGATTCTCGGGAGGTGAAGGACCGCTTGCGATGTTATTGCCCAAGCCATTGCAGAAAAGAACGGCTAAACAATGGATGCAGTCCACGTCGATAGACTTTGCACTAATCGCGATCGATTGGCTGGCAATTGGAGCATTGTTGGTGGCGTTGCGGGTTCTATTTCCCTATCGTCGAGTGGTCCAGTTCGACGCCGGACGCCCTCTGTCACTACTGGGACTTGCAGTTTTACATGCTGCGCTCATCACGCTGATCGGATACACCGAGGGCGGGCATGCAAAAGGGTGCGATCCCAAGACTCACCGAAGAATCCTGGCGAAATCTGTCACGCTGGCCACACTGGTGCTGTGCGTAGGGTACCAACTGCAGGGAGCACCGTGGTCTGTCGCAGTGTTGTTTTGTGTGGCCGGGTGTTCGCATTTCACGGTGTTGTCAATATGGCGCAGAGCGCGGCAGTCAAGCGTGATGGCCCAGTCGCGCGACACGCGAGCGGTATTGATTGTGGGCGCGGGACCTGTCGGAAGACGGGTTGCTTCTTATCTGGAGCAGTCTCCGTCAATCGGACGCACTGTGTACGGCTTTCTCGATGATGTGCGGCCGCTGGGGAATGGAGTGCTAGGTCGCACCGGAGAACTGGCGCAGATCGCGCGCCGAGGATTTGTCGAAGAGATCATTCTGGCCGGACAGTGCGATCGAGAGGTAACAAGTTGGGTCTTTCATGAAGCATGCCGGCTACGGCTCGACGTGGAAGTTGTTCCCGAATTGTTCGAATACGATGCGGCGGTGGCCGATGTCGAGCAGATGGGTGGGTTTCCAGTGATTTGCATTCACGCGGAAAGATCGCCTGCGGCCGGATTGGTATTGAAAAGGATTTGTGACGCGATCGGAGCGGGATTGGCGCTGCTTCTGTTATCGCCCCTGATGGGATTCATCGCAGCGCTGATCAAGTTTGACTCTCCAGGACGCGTTCTGTACAGCGCGGCAAGAGCCGGGCGCAATGGTCAGCTGTTTCGCTGCCACAAGTTCCGGACGATGGTGAGCAACGCGGATCAGCTAAAGAACTCTCTCCGCCAGAAGAACGAGCGATCCGGACCGTTTTTCAAGATTACCGATGATCCAAGGGTCACGCGCGTTGGACGACTGCTGCGCCGTTTTAGTCTCGACGAGTTGCCGCAATTGCTGAACGTCTTAAAGGGTGAGATGAGCCTGGTGGGTCCGCGCCCACATCCGCTCGACGATGTGGCGGGATATCGACTGGAACATCTCGCAAGGCTGGATGTTACTCCCGGTATCACTGGATTGTGGCAGGTGAGCGCCCGACGCGACCCCTCTTTTCAGCGGGGTATGGAATTGGATCGCGAGTATATCCAGACATGGAGTCTGGGGCTTGACCTGCGAATCCTGTGGAAGACGGTTGCGGCCGTACTGCAAGGGAGTGGTGAATGATCGCAGTGCCGATGCCGCCGCTACAGGACGTGCAACATAAATGTGCGTCGCGGCTAATCGAAGTGTTATTGATGCCTTTATCTCTACTTCTTCGTGCTCCGTCCCTCTTGTTTCTACTTGCCTTGACCGCGATGTTGCTGCGGCATCCCGATGTGCAGTTTTACGAAATCGATCGCATTGCATTTGCGCTGCTTGCAATCGGCGTGATTGGTGGGCTTCTTGTGCGACACGAGAGGCCGTTTGTGCATCGCGCGACCAGGCCGATGCTGGCTCTCAGTGCAATCGCGATCGCATCAGTTGTGGGGCGGCCTTTCGATCACGAGACGTGGAGCCTGCTAGCATCGAAATTCTTGGTGCCGTTTGTGCTGTTTCATTTCGCAGCGATCGTGTTCCGCGACGAGAAAGAGCAAAAAAGATTCGAAATCTTCGCGATCGTGATATTGGGGTACCTGAGTTTCACCGCAATCGCATTTCTGATTGGAGCGAATTCATTAATCTTCCCGCGGTTCATCCTTGACGAAAGTCTCGGCTTTCATGTCGACAGAGCCAGAGGGCCGCTACTTCAGGCCGTCGCGAATGGAGTCTCACTAAACATCCTGGGATTGCTGGCCGTACATGCGTATCGACGTGGCCGGTTTCGAAACTTGTGGATCACGATTCTCCTGTTCTCCTTGCCCTTTGCGATTCTGGCGACCATGACGAGAACGGTTTGGCTGACCTTTACTGGAACGCTGGTGGCTTTGACCATGTTGTCACAGAACCGTCATTGGCGTGCTTGGGCTGGATTGATTGTTGTGGTCGCAATAATTTGCGTTGGGATATTCGTCGCAAGCCCTCATGAGCTCTCTGAAGCGCTGGCTGACCGGATGGAAGAACGAGGGCCAGTGGACTTCCGTGAAGCGGTCTATGCCGGCGGGTGGGAGATGTTTTGGGAACATCCCCTCGTGGGGTGGGGATTCCACCGCATGCCTGCCGAGTTGCCGAAATACGTGAGCGGGTACGAAGAAAAAATTATTTATCCGCACAACACTTACCTGGAGCTTCTTGTGGAGCACGGTGTGCTGGGGTTGGCAGTTTACGTGTGGCTCATGTGGGAGCTGTTGCGGCTTCGATATGGAGCGGTTGCGGGCGATGACGAGTCCAGTTTCCTCGATCGTGGATTTCACCGAATATGGCCACTCATTTTGCTTGTGTATTGGGTGAACGCTGCCCTTGTGGTCATGAGCTATCAATTCGTAAATGGCTTACTCTTCACGCTCGCGGGCATGCTGGCAGGTCAGCAGCGGCACACGGCTTTGGAGCACTTATGCTAACGGTGGCGTACCTCGCGAATCAATTTCCCGCTTCAGTAGAGCCCTACGTTGCCGATGAGATTGCGGAGCTTCAGAGCCGCGGAGTGGGCGTGATTGCTTGCTCCGTGCGGAGAAGTAGGGAGTCAACCACGATGCAGCCAGTGGAAATCGTTCTGCTGCCTGTTTCGATCTCTACAGCGTTAAGCGGCATTTGGCTATGCATTTCGAGGTTTACGGTGCTTGGTCCAGTGTTGGTGCGCATTATTTTCCGTGGAACCGAAGGACCGTGGCGCCGCCTGAAGACCCTTACGCACACGTTTCTTGGGGCGTGTCTCGCGGTACGCCTGCAGCGATCGCACCTGCAGCATGTACATGTGCACCATGGATATTTCGGATCGTGGGTTGGGATGATAGCCGCGAAGCTGATGGGGGTAGGATTCAGCTTCACCCTTCATGGCTCGGACTTGCTACTGCACAACACGTATCTCGGTGCGAAGTTGGCGGCTAGTGATTTCTGCCTGACTGTTTCGGAGTACAACCGGCGATTCATCGTGGCGCGATATCCCTGTGTGAAAGACAAGGTCTTTGTAAGCCGATTAGGAGTTGAGGTACCAAGGCCCAGTCAGGAGGAGGGAATATGGCATCACGACCCAGTGACAATTCTCTCGGTTGGGCGGTTGCATGCCGTGAAAGATCACGCATTCCTTGTGCGCGCTTGTGCACGGTTAGTACAACGTAATATCCCATTCAAGTGCTTAATTGCCGGGGAAGGTCCAGAACAGAGGGCGTTGGAATCTCAGATCCGATGGCTTGGCTTGAGCGAACGCGTTCGATTGCTCGGGCATGTTGCGCACGAGAGCCTTGCTTCTCTTTACGAAAGTGCCGGTCTGGTTGTGCTCACCAGTCGAAGTGAGGGAATTCCTCTTGTTCTGATGGAAGCGATGGCTCTCGGAAAGATCGTATTGGCTCCGGCCATAACCGGTATCCCAGAACTCGTGATTCCGGGCAAGACTGGATTTCTCTACCAGCCGGGCTCGATAGAGAATTTTGTTGATCAGCTTTTGTTTATTCAGTCCGCGCTATCGACGGAACTGCAGGTAGAGAATGGAGGCCACTGCACGAGTCTCAGTCCACTGCCTTTGATGCGGCGTGCAGCTCGCGTGCATGTACTCCAGAACTTTAATCGATCGAAAAACCTGCGAATCTTTTCGAATCTATTCCTGAGCCGGATCGCGGCACGAGAGCAGAGCGTCCCAGATGAAAATCTTGTTCTGCAACAAATATAACCATCCGTTCAGTGGAACTGAAGTTTATCTCTTTGAGTTGATGGACTTACTACGGGCTCACGGACACGAGGTCGCGCTATTTTCAATGGAAGACCCGCGCGGGGAATTAACACCATACGACCGTTACTTCGTTCCTCATGTTGATTTCAAAAGCAAGGCGAGCATCGTTCGCCGGATGCGAAATGCTGCCTACGCGATCTACTCCACCGAGGCACGCCGAAGAATACGGGCGATGATCCGCGAGTTCAGGCCAGACGTTGCACACATCAGAAATATCTATCACCACCTCTCGCCGTCGATTCTGTGGGAGTTGAAGGCTCAACGCGTTCCTGTGTTGTATCACGTGAATGACTTCAAGCTCTTGTGCCCTGCATACAACCTCGTGTCGCGAGGCGAAGCATGCGAGGCCTGCAAGGGAGGCAGGTTCCTGCATATGGTGCGAGCGCAGTGCTATCCCGGGTGGGCAGAGAGACTTGCGCTGGTTGCTGAGGCATACGTTCATCGGCTGCTCGGGACATATCGCAAGTGCGTCGATCTTTTCGTGGCCCCGAGTGATTTTGTGAGAGACAAATTCGTCGAGCACGGATGGGAGCAGCGACGGTTCGAGGTGTTGTCACATTTTCAGCGAGTGCAGGATCCAAAGCCGATTCCGGGGAATGCGCCAGTGCTCTATGTCGGCAGATTGTCGGCGGAGAAAGGCATTACCGACTTAGTGCATGCCATGCAGAGGGTCCCGCACTTGCGTCTGCGGGTCGCGGGAGATGGCCCGGAACGAGGTGCGTTGGAGAATCTTGCAGCATTGCTGCAACTGAACAATGTCGAGTTCCTAGGGAAAGTTTCGGCAGAGGAGCGCGATCGTCTCATCTCCGAGTGTCGGTTCACCGTCTTGCCCTCCCACGCTTACGAGACTTTGGGAAAAACCATCCTTGAGTCGTACGCGCTGGGACGATCCGTGGTGGCGTCGGATGCAGGGTCGAGAGGAGAGTTTGTGACGCATGGTCAAACCGGATTGCTGTACCCGCTCGGTGGAGTGGATGAGCTCGCGAAAGCGATGCAGTGGATGGCCGAGAATCCTGAGACGGCGGCATTGATGGGGCGCAATGGGCTGGAGTTTGTGCGTCGAAATCATGGGCCAGACCAACATTATCAGCGGATGGTTGGACTCTATGAGCGGTTGATCGCTGAGAAGAGTGGGGGCGTCGAGGGCTCGCGCTCCGCGCCCAATGAGGCGAGCAACTCCCGGCTGAGAATCGCGTTCATCGGCGGCCGCGGAGTAATCTCGAAGTACAGCGGGATTGAATCCTATTACGAGGAAGTTGGGAAGCATCTGGCGAGACGGGGGAATGACGTTACCGTCTATTGCCGGAATCACTTTACTCCGGCACTAACCGAGCACAACGGAATGCGTCTTGTGCGACTGCCGACGATTCGATCCAAACATATGGAGACGGTGATTCACACGTTCTTGAGCACGGCTCACGCAATCACCCAGAGATATGACATCGTGCACTATCACGCTTTGGGACCGGCCCTTTTTTCTTGGATTCCCAGAGTGTTCGGAATGAAAACTGCCGTGACAGTACAAGGATTGGACTGGCGGCGCAAGAAATGGGGCAGGATCGCCTCGGCCGTGCTG
>Ga0335069_10006997_pt1 | contig 16313 bp, 9 predicted proteins | sample Lox_Sample_11_FD_206714 | JGI IMG/M metagenome (GOLD analysis project Ga0335069, IMG submission 206714) | Soil microbial communities from Loxahatchee National Wildlife Refuge, Florida, United States - Lox_Sample_1.1 | ecosystem: Environmental > Terrestrial > Soil > Wetlands | place: USA: Florida...
GGGGCTCTAAACAACCTTGCCGATCAGGTTCGTGAGATGAGGACGCGCGGATATCTTTGGTACATCGTCCTGTACAGAATCGATGGCAGTTATGACATTTCGTTCTATTGCAATCGCCCGGAGTCATTGGATAATTCGTGGGGCAACATCGTTTTCGTTCGGGATTTCGAAATTTTTAACCGCGCCTTGCATTGGTGCGAGGCGACCATCCCGCGCACTTATTTTCGTGCCTGAGCGATACAATTGAGAATCGGATCGACCGCATGTGGAACGGTGACTACCGGTTCGTGATTTCCAATCTCGTCGCCAAGGACTTTAAGGTGCGCTACCGGAACATGTCCTTGGGAGTCTTATGGTCGCTTCTCAATCCGCTCATCATGATGGGTGTGCTGACGTTCATATTCACCAAGATCTTCGCGAATGCTGGTGACAGTATCTATCCTCTTTCCGTCTTATGCGGGCTTGTGCCGTTCAATTTTTTCGCGCTCGCCTGGCTTTCCGGCACGACCTCCGTGCTGGAGAATGCCGGATTGATAAAACGAGTGCCCGTCCCACGCCAGATTTTTCCCGTAGCAAGTGTATTCTCCAACTGCTTGCACCTGTTCATTCAGATTGGATTGTTGTTGGTGGGAATCGTCGTCTTCGGGCGCGGCGTCAACGCATATTGGCTCTGGCTGCCCGTCATTTGGGGCCTTGAGATCCTGTTCGTTTTGGGGCTGGCCTTTCTCTTTTCGGCGCTCAACGTATTCGTGCGCGATATCCGCTACATCGTCGAGTCCTGCAACACAGTCCTCTTTTGGCTCGTTCCGATTTTTTATTCCTTCGAGAAGATTCCGCAACGGTATCAACTGGTCTACGAAGTCAATCCGGTCGCCGCATTGGTCATGATGATGCGAAGGATCCTGCTGGACGGCGCTGCCCCCGCGACCTCCACGCTGGTAAATCTTGTTTCGGTGTCCTGCTTTACCTTCGCTCTCGGCTTGCTGGTGTTTCGAAATGTGCAGTCGAAGTTCTACGAGTACCTGTAACAATGGCGCTGATCGAATTTCGTAAGGTCTCCAAGTGGTTCCCGCACAGCACGAGCCGCGAGCTATTACGTACGCACATCGCGCGCTGGCTCGGTGGCACCCGGCACAAACACTTCGTTGCTCTCAAGAACGTCTCGTTTCGATTGGAACCCGGTGAGAGTATGGCAGTGGTCGGGAGCAACGGCGCCGGCAAGAGCACGCTGCTGAGCCTTGCCGCGGGATTGAGCGCTCCGAATGAAGGTCGCGTCACGGTAAATGGCCGCGTTGCTGCTCTCCTGGAACTTGGGTCTGGCTTCCATCCTGACCTGACCGGCGCCGAGAACCTGCTGCTGAACTCCGCACTGGTCGGGCTCAGCCGGAAGCGTACTCTGGAGCTATCGGAGCGCATTGTCGATTTCTCCGGGATCGCGGATTTTATCGACGATCCCTTGCGCACCTATTCATCAGGCATGGTCATGCGGCTCGCGTTTTCGATCGCCATACACACGGACCCCGACATCATGATGCTGGACGAGGTGCTGGCCGTTGGAGATTCCGCCTTCCAAGCGAAGTGTCACGAGGCGCTAGCCGAGTTCCAGCGAGCTGGTAAATCGCTACTCTTCGTCTCCCATGCTCCTGGTTTGGTGCGCCAGATGTGCGACAAGGCGATCTGGCTCGATCACGGAGAATTGATGATGGAAGGCGATGCCGCAAGCGTGCTGGATGCCTACAGCGGCAACCTCGCCCTGAAGCAACAGACCGGCGATCAGGCGCTCTGACGCGAAACGTTGAACACGGCTCCCAACCGTGGTTCAATATTAGTTACACTCCTTCGCGAGTCACTGGAGGGCAATCCGAATTGAATCATGCAATCCTGGCCCTGGAAGACGGGACCGTCTTCGAGGGCAAGAGCTTTGGTGCGTCGAAAGACAGCCTCGGCGAGGTCGTCTTTAATACCGCGATTACCGGCTACCAGGAGATCTTCACGGACCCGTCCTACTCTGGCCAGATCGTCGTCCTTACGAACCCGCAGATCGGAAACTATGGCGCCAACCAGTACGACGAGGAAGCGCCGCACCCTTATATCGAAGGTTTGATTGTACGGGAATTTTCGTCGATCGCAAGCAATTGGCGATCGGAGGAGCGCGCTGAACAGTTCCTCTCGGAGAACGGTATTCCTGTCGCAGCAGAAATCGACACTCGCGCATTGGTCCGGCATTTACGAACTCGGGGCGTGATGCGCGGCGTGCTGGCACCGTCGGGCGGCGATTCGAAGGAATTGGTGGAGCACGCGCGTCGCTCTCCGTCGATGACCGGTTTGGACCTCGCCACGCGTGTGTCAACGAAAACAAATTACGACTGGGACAAACCGGTTGCACCGTGCTCGCCTTCCGAGCCCGTCACACCGGCCGTCGAGCCCTGGTGCCACATCGTCGCTTACGATTTCGGAATCAAGCGGAACATTCTGCGCCGTCTTGTGCACGTTGGCGCTCACGTTACGGTGGTGCCTGCGCTGACATCCGCCGAAGACGTTCTCGCCTTGAAACCGGACGGCGTGTTCCTGTCGAACGGGCCGGGCGATCCAGAACCTCTCCAACATCAGGCGCAACAGGTCCGTAAACTCGTGGGGAAGACCCCAATCTTCGGAATTTGCCTGGGACATCAGATCCTCGGGCTGGCGATGGGCGGCAAGACCTACAAGCTTAAGTTCGGGCACCGCGGCGCAAATCACCCTGTGCTGAACAAGGTCACGCAACGGGTCGAAATCACATCGCACAATCACGGTTTCGCGGTCGACCCAGACTCGCTCAACCTGAACGAACTGCAAATCACGCACGTGAATCTAAACGACCAGACGCTCGAGGGATTCCGTCACAAAAGCGAGCCGGTGTTTTGCGTGCAGTACCATCCGGAGGCCGCTCCGGGGCCGCACGACTCCCATTATCTATTCGACGATTTCATGAAGCTGATCAAGGAAACTCGCCGCGGATGAACGCGGATCAACGCTGATGCCACGACGCAACGACATTCATCGAGTTCTGATCATAGGCTCCGGCCCAATTATCATCGGGCAAGCTTGCGAATTCGATTATTCGGGCGCTCAGGCCTGCAAGTCTTTGCGATCGGACGGATTTCAGGTTGTGCTGATCAACTCAAATCCGGCCACGATCATGACCGATCCCAACCTGGCGGATCGAACCTACGTCGAACCCTTGAGCGTCGAGTTCGCCGAAGAAGTGATTCGTAAAGAACGTCCTGATGCGCTGCTCTCCACTGTGGGCGGTCAAACCGGATTGAATTTGTCCGTAGCGCTCGCCGAGGCGGGCGTGCTGGACAAGTATGGCGTCGAATTGATTGGAGCCAAGATCGAATCCATCAAGAAAGCGGAAGACCGGCTGCTCTTCAAGGATGCGATGCGCAAGATCGGGCTCGAAACTCCGCAGTCGCAGCTTGTGAACAATGTCGACGACGGCTTGGCTTTCGCGAATCGCATCGGTTATCCGGTGATTCTGCGGCCCAGCTTTACTCTCGGCGGCTCCGGCGGAGGCATTGCCTATAATCGCGAAGAGCTGTACGAAATCCTGGAGCGCGGCCTTGACCTTTCTCCCGTCCACGAAGTTCTGATCGAAGAGAGCGTGCTGGGTTGGAAGGAATTTGAGTTGGAGGTCATGCGCGACCTCGCTGACAACGCCATCATCGTCTGCTCCATTGAGAACTTCGACCCGATGGGTGTGCACACCGGCGATTCCATCACGATTGCACCCGCGCAAACGCTCACCGATCGCGAATACCAGATGATGCGCGATGCCTCACTGAGATGCTTGCGTGAAATTGGCGTCGATACCGGCGGCTCGAACGTTCAGTTTGCCATTAATCCGCAGGACGGGCGCATGGTGATCGTGGAGATGAATCCGCGCGTTTCGCGCAGTTCAGCTCTCGCTTCCAAAGCTACTGGATTCCCCATCGCGAAGATCGCCGCGAAGCTGGCAGTCGGCTACCGGCTCGACGAGATCAAGAACGATATCACCAAGGTCACTCCCGCCTGCTTCGAACCAACCATCGACTACGTCGTCGTGAAGATTCCGCGGTGGCAGTTCGAAAAGTTCCCCGGCGCCGAAGCGGTGCTGGGCACGCAAATGAAATCGGTGGGTGAGGTGATGGCCATCGGCCGCACGTTCAAGCAAGCACTCGCCAAAGGCATTCGCAGCCTTGAGACCGGAAAGGCCGCCTCGGCTGAGATTTTTGATCCGGGTTTGATCCGCCAACGTCTGATCACCCCGAACCCAGAGCGGCTCGGCTATGTCCGCTTCGCGTTCGAACAAGGCTGGACCATTGAACAGGTGCACGAGATCACGGCGATCGATCCGTGGTTCCTCAAGCAAGTTCGAGACATGGTTCAGTTCGAAGCGGATCTGGCCAAAGAAAACCTGGAAAGCATCTCACGCGAAACCTTGTTGAAGGCTAAACGCGACGGTCTGTCCGATACGCGCCTGGGCATCCTTTGGACAGCGGATCCGATGAGTGTGCGAGTTCGCCGGAAGGATCTGGGTATCACGGCCGTCTTTAACCGCGTCGATACCTGCGCCGCGGAATTCGAAAGCTTCACGCCGTATCTCTATTCGAGCTACGAATCGGAAAACGAAGCCGCTCCATCGAACCGCAAGAAGTACATGATCCTCGGCAGCGGGCCGAATCGTATCGGTCAGGGTATCGAGTTCGATTATTGCTGCTGTCATGCGTCGTTCGCGCTGCAGGAGTTCGATTGCGAGTCGATCATGGTCAACTGCAATCCGGAGACGGTGTCCACCGATTACGACACCAGCGACCGCCTGTACTTCGAGCCGCTGACTCAAGAGGAAGTACTGAACATCTACGATACCGAGAAGCCCGACGGTGTGATCGTACAATTCGGCGGCCAAACGCCATTGAATTTGGCACTGCCATTGAAGGCCGCGGGTGTTCCGATCATTGGCACCGACCCAGCGAACATCGACCTTGCGGAGGATCGCAAGCTCTTCGGCAAGCTGCTCGATGAACTGAAAATCCCCTCGCCCGCTAACGGCACGGCCACCAATGCTGAAGAAGCCTGTGCCGTTGCCCGCCGCATCGGTTATCCGGTGCTGGTGCGGCCAAGCTACGTGCTGGGCGGACGGGCCATGGTAATTGCTTACGACGAAGACATGGTTCGACGCTACATGCGCGAAGCTGTTGTCTTCTCGCAGGATCGGCCGGTCCTGATCGACCGATTCCTCGAGGACGCGACCGAGGTCGATGTCGATGCTCTCGCCGACCAGGATGGCTCCGTTCTGATCGCCGGCATCATGGAGCATATCGAGGAAGCGGGCGTGCACTCCGGCGATAGCTCCTGCGTGCTGCCACCTCAGGGGCTCTCTGATGCGGTTCTGAAAACGATCGAAGACTACACCACGAAGCTGGCGCGCGCACTGCACGTCATTGGGTTGATGAACGTCCAGTACGCGATCAAGGATGGCGAGGTCTACGTTCTGGAAGTGAACCCCCGGGCTTCGCGAACGGTTCCCTACGTCAGCAAAGCGACTGGCGTGCCTCTACCAAAGATCGCTGTCGGACTGATGATTGGCAAGAAGCTCCGCGAATTCGCGCACTTGACCGGCGGACGGACCTCGGGCGTTCTGCCGGTGCCGCAGTGCTTCGTGAAATCACCAGTGTTCCCGTTCAGCAAGTTCCCTGGCGTGGATCCGGCACTCGGACCCGAAATGCGGTCCACCGGCGAAGTGATGGGCGTTGGCGAGAACTTCGGCGAGGCATTCGGAAAAGCGCAGCTAAGCGCCGGTACTCCCCTGCCCGACGCCGGCACGCTGTTTATCAGTGTCAATGATCGTGACAAGGCCGCCGCCGTGGAAGTAGCGACTAAATTCGCCGAATTCGGTTTCCAGCTCGCGGCCACGCGAGGGACTGCCGCTGCTTTGAAGGCTGCTGGCCTCGCGGTGAAGACCGTCTTCAAAGTGAACGAAGGAAGGCCGAACGCTGTCGATTTGCTCAAGGCAGGTTCCATCAAGCTGGTGATCTACACGACGACGGGCGGGCATTCGTTTACCGACGAGCAGGCCATTCGACGCAGCGCCGTGCACTACCGGATTCCATGCATCACTACGATCAGCGGTGCCAAAGCCGCGGCCCAGGCGGTCGCTTCGCACCGGCGCGATCCGATCCGGGTTTGGAGCTTGCAGGAAATCCATCAGTCTGGAGCCTCCGGCAAGGGCGCGGCCTAAGTATTAAACCTGAGCCGATCTGAGCTTACCGCAGGATTCCCCGGACAGTAGCACGGGCGGGATCATAAGGCATGCCCAGGCCTAAGTTCCTCGTTCCAGCTCTCGTTGCCTTGCCCGTGCTTGCTTCTGTATACGCTTTCGGAGCGCAAGGGTGGCACCGTTTGATCCTCCAGTTGCATGGAGCGCCTGTCGCCGCCTCCTCGGCAAAGATCTCCGAGCACGAGTTGGAGGAGATCGACAGCATGTCGCCGCAGGCTCAGGTAGAGCGCCTGTTAGAACGCGCGATCAATCACTATCAGGGCGCCGCTGAGGAGATCTCCAAGCGCGTAGACGGTTGGACCGGCGAGTTTGAGTCGACTTCGAAACTGGACACCATGACGAATACTGCTTATTTCTCCAGCGACCTTCGAGTCCGGGCTATCGCCCTCGAGATCTGGCTCGCTCAATACGGCTTCCACAAGACATCCGAAGCCGCCGACCAACTAATCGCCAGTCTTCCGTCGTCTGGCGATCGGAAGTACTTCGTTTTGTCGAATCTGGGGATTCTGGGAAATCGCGGAGTTGAACCGGAGAAGGTGTTCGATACGGTCATGCTTTACGTGAACGACCCGGATCCTGCGGTTCGCTCTGGTGCTATCAATGCGCTCGGCCTGCTAGGTACCGAAAACACAATTCAACCTTTGCTGCGGATCTTCCAGACCGATGCTTCCTTCGACTTGCGGGAACGCGCTGCTTGCAATCTAGCGGACTCGGGCATGCTATCGCGCGAACTTCGAAAACAGGCGATCCCGGAATTGAAGCGGATGAGCGAAGATCCAAATCTCGACGCCCGCATGAAAACCTGGGTCGGTCAAGCGCTTCGGGAAATCGCACAGTAAATAAAAAAGGAGCCGATTTCTCGGCTCCTTTTTATCGTTTAAGCTAGCTGGTCGATTAGAAGCGCAGCCGGAGTCCGAATTCCAGCGAACGGTTCGAGGCGCCGTTCGGAGTGGTGAACTGGTTGTTCAAGACACCGAACGTGCTCGCGGAGTCGATGCTGGTACCCGGGTCGGCCGGCACGAAGTGGTTAAACACATTGACAAACTGGAAGGAAATGGTAGCACCGATTCGTTCGGTCGCCTTAAAGTCCTTGGAGATCGTCGCGTCAAGATTCCAGTATCCGAGACCGCGGAGCGAGAAGCCTCCGATATTCTGGTCCTGCCCAAGAATCGGGCGGCGGAATTCGTTGTAGATCGCGCACGGATTCGCGAACAGGTTGAGGCCAGTGGTACCGGACGTTCCGGCGCAGGTCCCACCCACTTGAACGTTGTAGTTGGGGCTGTTGCCTCCGGTGAATGGCGTTAAACCAGCGGCCTGCTGGTAGTTTGCCGTCTGGCCGGAGTAGATTTCGCCGAAGTCTTCGCCGTTACTAGATGTAGACAAGCGCTGCGGTCCTCCCGAGCGAGCCGTGAATAGCGGAGCGATATTCCAACCGCCGAGTAGGCGGCCGATAACACCCTTCTGACTCCGGAACCACGGTGGTTGATAGAGCATCAGCAAACTATAGGTGTACTTGTAGTCGAATGGCTGGACACCGTAGGTGCCGAAATTATTGAAGTCGTACGGATTCGGCACTGTGATCGAGCTGCTGGCCTGAACCACGCTTCCAGTACCCAGGGCTTTTCCGTAGGTGAAGTTGGAGCGGGCAGTTAACCCATGCCAATCCTGCATTGTGAATGACATGAAGGCGGCATTGTAGTTGCCATGGCCGTGAGAGTTGATGAAGTCAAACGCACCAGTGAGTTGCTGACCCGCGCCGGGCTGTGCCAGAAGGCTGCGCGGAAGCACCCAGCTCGATTTGCCGGCCAAATCGACCCAGGTCTGATAAACGTTTGTGCTCTGGATGTTTTTGGCTTCACCTTTAACTACTGCGGTGGTGCAATTCGCATTGCCCGCGCAGTACGCAGAATTCGGTCCACCAAGCGCCGCTTCAAAGAACGGCTGGGCCGTGATGGCTCCAGTCGTATTGGCCGTGCAGGTTGGACCGGCACCCGCGCAAACCTGGTTATACGTTGCTGCCCACGCTTGCGCGAAGCTCTGACCGTTCAAGGTGGTCATCCACGGTACCGCATCCAGGTTGATCTCCTGGAACTCGTCGTAGATCTTGCGGCCGATGTAGCCGACTTCCATGGTCATCTTTGATGAGAATTGACGCTGAACGGTGAACGTGAATTCGTCGGAATGATTCGGCTTCAGTCTCGGATCGAGGCCCGAACCATCGGCAGCCGCAGCACTCAGGATTCCGTTTTGCACGGTTCCTGGATAGAAAGGCTGAGGCAGTGTCTGGGTTGCGCTTGGCAGTGGGGCGCTCTTGCCATCCACACCGATGCGGAATTGATTCGCCGGAGTAGCGCCACCGGCGCCAGCACAGTTTCCACTGATGGTCGGCGCGACGCAGGACACCGCTTGCAACAAGCCGGGACCCAGCAGCGGAACGAGCATTAGGTCGACGCCGTTCAGGCGTCCGTAGATGCGGGCATAGCCGCCGCGTAGTACTGTCTTGTTGCGTCCGATGACGGAACCCAGAATTCCGTTATCGAACGCCGGGCTCCAGGCCATAGAGACGCGCGGACTGAATCCGCCGTAGAACGGATCGAAGGGATACTTATCCTGCCCGCCGTTGATGTTGCGGATGTTCTCAAATCCGATCACAGGATTGTAAACCGATCCCTGCAACGCGGCCTGCTGTTTGTTATTCATGTAGGCCTGGATGTTGATCGGATTGCCGGCCGAATCAACCATCAGGACCTGCTTGCCATTGATTTCATACGGAGGCATTGCCAAGCCCCAGCTCAACCCGTACGTCACAGTCAACGTCGGCCGGAGGTGCCACGTATCCGAGAAGAATACATCATAGGTCGGAACCACGCTCTGATCGAAGCCGGGCGTGCCGAGCGGGTTCAGCTGCAAATTCGCGCCGCTGCGGCTGTACATCACCTGGGTCTGGTTCACAATACCCGTGATTTCGTTGAACAGGATCGGATAAGCTGCCGCAGCGCTTGCGGCGAGGCCATCCGGCAGAGCGTACGCATTGGCGTTCAGGCCAGTGCCGCCAACTTGATACGTAGGTGACGTATCGATACCCACGCCGTTGTCATTTCGGCCGTGATATAAGAACTGCCGCAGATACGATCCACCGAACTGGAGTAGGTGGTTTCCTTTGAGCTTGCTGACCGTGTCCGACAGGAAGTAGTCATGACCGTCCCAGAAGCGCTGCCGGACGTCTTGAGAGTCGACGTTGTACGGAATTAGCGAACCCTGCAGACTCTCGCCACCGATTTCAACCGCACCGCCTAAGTCACTGAACTGGGGAGGCCCTGCTTGGGTCGACCACTGCCAGAAATTGCGCGTGTAGCTGAAGCGGAAGTCGTTCGTCGTATTTGGCGTAAGTGTTGTTGTCAGTCCGGCCACCCAGAAAGAGGGCTTTACCGGCCGTGGCGCAAACGACGTATATTGGCCTTGCTTTGAACCGGACAGTAAACCGCCGACGTCGGTCTGGGTGTTCACAAACTGGCTGAACTTGTAGTAACGATAACTCGACATGAACTTCCACTTATCCCCGAAATCGTGATCGATGCGACCGACATAGAAGTCGGATGTCTGCGGAAGAGGCAAGTTGGCAAGGAAGCCGCCGGCGTTCGTGCCATCGAGAAATCCAGTGGTCGTGCTGGAGATTGTGAGGTTGGGATCGTTGGGGAGCGGCATGGTCCCCCAAATTTTTTGAATCAGCGGATTGACGCCCAGACCACGAGGATCGCAAGCTTGACCTCCACAAGTGGCAGGCTGATAGGTAGTGCCATTCACAGTAACCGGGAATGGGTTTAAGTTGAATGTGCCTGTACCGCCGCCATTCTTGGCTAGCTGCAGGACACCGGCCCGCATCAAGGCGCTCGGGGTACCACGTTCAAAACTGGCAACGTTCGGGAAACGGCTGCCTTCATAGTTAAAGAAGAAGTAGGTCTTACCACCCCAGAATCTTGGGGTCATCGGTCCGCCTACTGCCGTGCCGAAACGGTTGCGGTGAGTGTCGGGAAGCGGCGTAGCAGCTCCGTTTACTAGCGTATGATTGTTCTTCCAGAGGTTCGCGGCGCCGACGCTCGATCCAAAATAATACTCGTAGAGAGCGCCATGGAAATCGTTGGTGCCGCGCTTGGTGACCATCTGCACCTGGCTGCCAGCAGCGCTGTTGAAGTCCGCAGCCTGGTTGCTGGTTCCGACTTTGAACTCTTCAATACTCTCAATCGGGGTAGGCATGACACCGGTCGGTGTGCCGCCGCTCGATCCAGCTCCCTGATAACCGTTACCGATGGTGTAGGTGGTATTCGTGCCTGCCATGTCGTCGCTGTTGTAGCCGCCATCGAGCTGGAAACCGTTCTGGTCCGTAGCGGCGCCGGCCACGTTTCCGGTCAGCGAAACGCCGACTTGGAGTACGGAAAGCGTGGATGCATCGCGGCCGAGATTCGGCAGCAACTGGAGCTGATCGTTGTGCAGTGTCGAACCGATAGTTGCGTTCAGAGTTTGCAGTTCAGCACCGGCTGTCGCGGTGACTTCGACCACGGTCGACGTGGCGCCGACCTGTAGAGTGATATTAAGGCTGAGTGCCGCTCCAACGTCTACTTTTTGTCCTTGCAGCTTTGCCTGCGTGAAGCCCGGATGGCTAACCGTGATGTTATAAACAGCCGGCTCGACGTTGATGAACGTGTACCGTCCTACCTCGTTTGTCGTCGTGGTTCGGGCTGCGTTCGTCGCCGGATCGGTCATTTTGACTTCGGCGCCTGCAATTGCGGCATTCTGCGGGTCTGTCACCAATCCGCTGACGGTTCCAGCCGATGATTGGGCCCATGCGGATGTCGAGCTCAATAGGAGACAGACAGCCGCTAAAGTAAGGACAAGAGTAAACACACCGATTCGGTGCGAGCGGTTACAGCCAGGGTTCATAACCCCTCCTTGGATTTCACGACGGCAAAAATCTGCCCTGAGGCAGCGAAACACTTTTGCGGTATTCTATTGCAGGCCGGTAACTTTTGTCAACAAAATAATATTTCTGCTGGTCATTTCAAATATTGATTTTATACACCACCCTAACGAGGTGTTATACGAGAGAAATAATCTTGTAGGCGCTTAGCGCGTTCGACTTGTTCAATCCAGCAAGTCTCGTGTCCAAAGTCTCTGCCCGGCGACCGCTGTCCGAAAGCTCCAGGCAACAAGAAAAAGTATCGCCGCAAGCACGATCAGGTTGTTGCCGAAGTACCAAACGGAGGGGTCAAATGTCGGTTGAGTGTTATCCAACAAACCATCGGCGAATATGTACACGGCTAACGTTAAAAGGCCAAAACGAAGCACCAAGAATGCTACCAGACTGTAAATGATAACAACCACGACTGCGGCGAGCGCGTGCGTATTTTGAAAATAGCCGAGGGTCGACATCAAGAGCACAAAGCCGGCACTCGCCAGCCATTGGTTACGCAGGACTACGCGTAAGACGAAGATTATAAAGAAGAACATGAGCGTTTCACGAATCCCGTGCGGAATGCTCTTGAGAATCACTGCAAGGATGCTCCGGAAGCCCGTTAAGAGGTCGGTGTTTCCGAGATTGGGGGAATCTCCCGAGAACGATATGTTAACGAGGATCATCCGAACCAGGATCACCAGGGCCGATCCCACCAGAACATCGCGGCCAACTACCGGATCGCGCCACTTCCCCTGCAGCAGGGCGCTCCAGGAAATGATGGTCTGCGGCCAGCGCCTGCGTACGTATGGCTCGAGAGCTATGTACAAAGTGCGGATCACGAATCCGTAGAAGATCGCGGTCGAAAGCGCGAGCAGAAACATTCCGAACGTTCCGGTTGAAAGAGTCAGGTGTGAGCGAAATAACCAAAGCCCCATTTGGACGAACCCAACGAAAGTAGCCAGGCGCATCGCGCCCTGATAATCGCCCCCGCCGCGCTTTTCATTGCGGCGCACAAGACTCCAGCACCCGACGCCAACCAAGAGCGTAATCGCCAGGAAGATTACGAACTGGCCTCGATCGCTAGTGGAAGACTCACGGGCAGGAGTTCTATCGGGGTCTGTCCAGGGGCCGATTAGGGAAAACGCGATGGGGCGTCCTCGCAGTGCGGCGGCTTCGACACGCAGCGGGCGACCACTCTCCGGCCATGCTCCGCTCCAAGCCGCGCGCGTGTCGGAAGTCCCGAGCCACGTCCACAGCGGTTCCGTTGCTTGAAACCTCGCCGCATCAAGACCGGCGGCGGCGAAAAGCGGCGACCAATCGATCGCCGGATGATCGGTTGCCGGACGCTGGCGCTGCGCAGGGATTCGCTCGAAATAGATCAGCCGGCCTTGATGATCCAGCTCCATGTTGATCATGCCGGACAGAATCGGTGGGGGATCATCGGATTGAACTACCCCCGGTGTCAACAGGTCGTCGTGAAAACTATCCGCGGTCAGCGGGTAAGGACTGGAGCGGTACCAGAATCGCAGAGGAGACGGCTGCTGTGCCAAAACTTCGTTCCAGCGGGGCGTAGGTTTATCGTTGTTCTGGACATAGCTCAGGTACGAACGGGACCAGTCGAATCCAGATGCTTCGTCACCCGGCTGAGCAGTAAAACCGAGCCGTTGGACAATGTCCCTCGCCTTTTGGACGAGCAGTTCCTGAGAGTATCGAGGATGCACGCGTTCGAGCGCGCTGTTTCGAGCGCTGAGTATATAGAAACCGGCCAGCCCCAACACAGCCACCGCGAACAGCGGGATTGCAAATCGCGGCGCCAGCCCTACTCCTTCGCCGGCAGCCGCCACCATCTCAGGAGACGGAGTTTCACCTGCGGCGAGCGCCGCAGCCAACGGATCTCCGCCCGGTAGTGCTGCAGCCACTGCAAGTGCTGAATTAGGGCGCCTGGTGGGCTCAGGATCGAGACATCGGGCAATCACGCGCTCGACTGCGGGATCGATGTCGCGAACAACCGTTGAGATGCTTGGAGGTCGGGTCTCGGACTGAACGCGAATCAAGTCCGCCAGAGTGTTCGCCTCGAACGGCCGTCTGCCTGTGAAAAGCTCGTATAACACCAGCCCAAGCGAATAGATATCGCTTCGAATCGTGACCTCTTTGCCCGAGAGCTGCTCCGGAGCCATGTATTGAGGCGTGCCGTTGCGGACCTCCGCTCCGGTGAGCTGATCGGCGAGCCCCGCGAGTCCGAAATCGGTGAGCAACACATGACCGCGGCTATCGAGCATCACGTTACTTGGTTTCAGATCGCGATGCAGTACGCCTTTCTCGTGCGCAGCCGCAAGTCCGGCGCAGAGCTTTCTTGAGATCTCGATCGCTTTGTCAGACGGCAGGCGGCCAATGCGTCGCAGCAGTGAGCCAAGATCCTCCCCATCCACATATTCCATCGACAGAAAGACATGCCCGTCGATCTCGCCGACATCGTAAACGCGACAAACGTTAGGATGCGAAACTTGACGTGCTACACGGACTTCATTCTTGAACCGGATCAGCGCGTTCTCTTGTCCACTCACTGTTTCGGGAAGGAATTTGAGCGCGACCGGTTGGTCCAGTGTGAGATCGTCGGCGCGGTAGACCTCCCCCATGCCCCCTTTGCCAAGCAAGGAGATGATCCGGTAACGTTCAGCCAATATGGCACCCGGCAAGAAACGGCTTTCACTACGACTCGATGAGCTGGCGGCTCGCGGTTGAGGACTGCCGTTCGTTCGCGACGCCGGCCGCGGCGGAGTTGGCGGATTAACCGTCGCGACCGTGCGCGTCGCAAGGACGTCCTTGGTCACATCACAGCCGCAGGATGAGCAGAAGCGGCTGTTTTCAGCAATCTGAATTCCGCAGGATGGGCAATCGATCATGCAAAGACCACAATCCAGCTAGGCTAATGAGCCTCATCATCGCATAGAGTAGTATGGGCAGTGTCAAATCGTAGTCTCAATTGTGTCGAGCGCCTGGCACATATCGAATCGGGAGCTCTGGCCGCCACGGTGTCCTCAGGTACTGGCTTCGACTTGCTCCTTTCGATTTCACAGGTTGTATCTCCGGCTACCAAGGGTGTTGCGGGAGAGTTGATTTCCATTTTTTGCAGAGATCGTCCCGAAGAAAATAACAGTCGACAGCTTCCAGCTTCCCGTCATCCGTGTAATAGGCGTAACCGGTTTCCACCAAGCTAAAGCCGTTTGCGTCCATGAATTCCGTGATTTGTGAAACGAGAGGCGTCTCAGGCCCGTAACTCTTTCGCCACCAGCACTCGATTTCAACAAAATCCACCGTTCTAAGAGTGTTGACTGCGCCGCGCAGAATCTTGTCCTCGGTCGCTTGCACGTCGATCTTCATGAACTGCGGAGCTGGCAGTTTGAGATCCGCGACCGCAGCATCGAGTGTCTTTATCGGCACTTCGGCCTTCGTCGGGAAAAAAGCGTTAGGCCCTACATTCAACGTTGAACTTGCCAGTCCCCCGGGACTCAACCAAAGCTGGATCGTACCGTTCTTGTCTCCGAGCGCAAAACGATGCAGCCGGAGATTTTTATTGTGCCGCGAGATGACCCCCTCCAAGTAGGGCCGATATTCGGGTACTAGGTCCACAGCGGGCTCGAACAGATGAAATTCGGCGGTGGGAAAAAGGCGGGCGACAGCCTCCGTCCAAAATCCGTTGGAAGAACCTATGTCATAGACAACTCGAGGATCGAAGCCAGCGGCTTTTAGTTTCGAGAGAATCCGAATGTCGTCGACAACATAGGGATCAAAATCCATAAGGGACTAGGATTACATAGATGCTGTTCTACCCTCACGCCACCCCTGATCTATGGAGCCCCCGGAGCCTGACCGCGTTGCAAATCATTGGACGGCGGATAAGGAGTCGAGGATTGCGTTGAGCGCTGCGCGCAAGCCGGGATACTGAAACGCGTACCCGGCATCGACCGCGGCCTTCGGAATCACTCGCTGACTGGACAAAATAACCTCAGCCATTTCGCCGAACACAATTCGTAGCCCGATCGCAGGCACGGGAAAGATCGCCGGTCGGTGTAGAACGGCTGCGAGCGTGCCGGTGAATTCTGCGTTCGTCACCGGGTCTGGCGCCGCGCCATTGACCGCGCCACGGATTGCTGTTTTGTCGATGGCGTAAAGAATCAGGCCAACAAGATCGTCAAGGTGGATCCAGGACATCCACTGTTTACCCGAACCGATTCGTCCCCCGAGGCCAAGCCGAAATGGAGGAAGCATCTTCTGCAGCGCGCCACCATTCTTTCCAAGGACTACGCCCGCTCGCATCCGTACCACTCGGATTCCGAGCGATTCTGCCAAACCAGCGGCCTGTTCCCAGTCCCGCACGACTTGGGCCAGGAAATCATTCCCCGGCGTTGAACCTTCTGAGAGGATTTCATCTCCGCGCGAGCCGTAGTACCCGATTGCCGATCCGCAAACGAACACACTTGGACGGCGCGATTGCGTTGACAGTGCATTCACGAGATGACGCGTACTGTCCACACGGCTGGAGCGAATCCGCTCCTTCACCTCCGTGGTCCAACGCTGTGCGACTGGTTCGCCGGCAAGGTGAATCAAGGCGTCGCAATCCGCGAGGCTCTCAGGTGGTGGCTCGGACTGCGGGTCCCATTCGGAGAATCGCACGCTACCGGGAAGTTGGTCGCTCCCTCTCCTGCCAAGCACATGGACGGCGTGGTTCCGGTTAAGCAACGCTCGCGTAAGCTGAGAGCCGATGAATCCAGTCGCTCCGGTGATCGTGACGTTCATGAAATCGCGTCGATGCTTCGGATATAAGCATCAACATCCGTCTTACGCCGCATCCCTTCGTATGACATGTACCGGATTTGGCCAAATATGGGACGCTCAGACCAGGGACGATCATGCAGCCCAAAGCACCACAAGATGTTTGTGTAACCGTTTGGATCGCGGCCGTCCAAGCCGTAACGGTCGTTCAGGTAAATCATCGTTGCTAGCGCTTCTTCATGCGTTGCGGACCACTCGATGATCTTCTTGCCCCAGTACATCCGGTAATAG
>Ga0335069_10007000_pt1 | contig 16311 bp, 11 predicted proteins | sample Lox_Sample_11_FD_206714 | JGI IMG/M metagenome (GOLD analysis project Ga0335069, IMG submission 206714) | Soil microbial communities from Loxahatchee National Wildlife Refuge, Florida, United States - Lox_Sample_1.1 | ecosystem: Environmental > Terrestrial > Soil > Wetlands | place: USA...
TGCCAGCGGCCGGCGAAGATCATCATCAGCGCGAAGGCCGCCGCCGAGATGGTAAACGGCAAGGACGCCTGGGCTGCTTTCCAATGCCATTGCAGCACGAGGGCCTTGCCCATCACGCTCCAGGCATAGAGCACGCCCAGGATGAGGTTGATAGCGAGAGCGGCAAAGACGACCGTCCAGCCGCGGATAGGAGTAGGTGTTTGTTCCTGCATAGGTCAGTGGTTCCAGGTTTGCACGACGTTGCCGCGCTTCACGGAGGACAGGTTACCCACCGCCGCTCCGGCGGGCAATAGTATTTTTCGGCGACTGAGGAAGGCCAGCTTATTTACCTAAGCCCGCCGTGGGCCTCGTCCTCGTCGTCGTCCTCGGACTCGTGCTCGAAATCCGCCATACAACCGAGGACGAGAACGAGGAGGAGGACGAGGACGAGAGTGCCGCTGCTCGGGCGAACTGCCGTTCCTGCGTGAGGTGGCCGCCAGTTTCGTGAGCCGGCTGTCTGGAGCGGGCGAAACGCCCACCCCACTCTGGATGCCTGGTCCCCCGAGCGCGCGCCCTAAAAGCGCAGGACAAACGTCAGGGACACTGCATGCGTCCCCAGATAGTCGTAACCTGACGGGAAGGCGGCCATGAACTTGTAGCCCACGCCTAACTCCGCGCTATCGCACAGCTTGAACCGCACCCCCGCCATGCCCTGGACCGCGCCGCTCACCGAGCTGTCTCTCCCGCGGTAGAAGTTGTAGTAGTCGAAATCGGCATAGACACCGCCGCCCTCCACACCGATGTAAGGTTCCACGATGCTGCCGGTGTGGAACTCGTATTCGAAGCCGGCGAGGAACGGCACCTGGTAGAGATCGCCGTGCGCATTGCCACTGACCTGGTTCCAGACCAGGCCGGTCTCCGCTTGCAGCGAGACCCCGAAGATGTCGTCGTTGTATATGCGGTAACCCGGCACCACGCTAAAACGGATGCCCGGGTCCACGGTAAGCCCTGAATGCAACCCGGTGATAAAGGAGGCCCCGATGTCGGTATTGAGGAACGGGCCCTCGCCGTCCGCCAGCGCCGGGAGCGCCGTCCAGGCGAGGCAGGCTACGCCCATCATGGCCATGAAACGAACCGATTTGAATGAATGGTAACGCATACTCTGTTGTTAGTTCCGCCGTTAACTCTCTTATACTGATCGTCCCGCTGCCCAGGGAGCCACTGCCCGGGCACATAACAGCGGAAGCGATCTGGACAGAGGAACTCTTGCCCCGGAGGTCGCTATCGTCAATGAGGAAACGGTAAGTTAGTGCCGGTCCAGGTAGCCCAGGACCACGCCGCACATGGCCTTGACCCCGACCACGAGGCAGTCCTCATCAATATCGAACTCCGGGGTGTGGGCGCTGGCGGTGATGCCCTTGGCGCGGTTGCCTGAGCCCAACCGGAAGAAAAACCCCGGCACGACTTGCTGATAGAAGGAGAAGTCCTCCGCGGCCATGCGTTGGGGCACCTCGACGACGTTGGTCGGCCCCACGGCGGCGCGCAGCCAGGGCAGGCACTCCCGCACCAGGTCGGGATCGTTATACACGACGGTGGTGGTGCGCTGGAACTGCACCTCATAGCTTGCATCGTAAGCCTCGGTCACGCCGGCCAGCGTCTGGTCCATGAGTCCCTCAACCCGGCTCTGCGCCGGCTCGCTGAAGGTGCGAATGGTGCCGCTGAGCTTCACTTCCTCCGCCATGTTGTTCTGCCGGTCGCCGCCGTGAATGGTGCCAATGGTCAGGATGACAGGCTCGAAGGTGTCCACGCGGCGGCTCTTGATGCTCTGCAAGGCGGTGACGCACTCAGCCGCGACGACGATGGTGTCCACCCCCTGCTCGGGCGAGGCGGCCCATGCTCTTTTCCCGTGAAGCGTTATCTTGAAGCCGTCGGCGGCGGCCTGGGCGGCGCCCGCGCGGTAGCCCACCAGGCCGGTCTCGATCTCCGGGGAGGTGTGCAGGCCGAAAATCACCGCCGGGCGGGGATCGGCCAACGCCCCCTCTTTGATCATCAGCGGCGCACCGCCTTCCTCGCCGGGCGGTACGGCCTCTTCGGCCGGCTGGAACAGGAATTTCACCACGCCCCGAAGCCGGCTGCGCCGCTGGCTTAGCAACTCCGCGACTCCGAGGCCGATGGCCGTGTGGGCATCATGCCCGCAGGCGTGCATGACACCGGGAACCAGGGACTTGTAAGGCACATCGTGCGTCTCGTTGATGGGCAGAGCGTCCATCTCCGCGCGGACTGCCACGACTGGGCCGGGCCGGCTGCCCCGGAGAAGGGCCACCACGCCATGTTTGGCGATGTTAGTCCTGACTTCGTCGAAGCCCAAGGCGCGCAACCGCTCAGCGACGACCCCGGCCGTGCGCTTCTCTCGGTTGGATAGCTCGGGATGCAGATGGAAATCGCGCCGGGTCTCGACCAGCTTTGGCCGGAGGGCGGCAGCGGCCTCGGCGATGTCCTGCTCTGGCGCCGGCACGGATTGAGCCCTGGAATCAACCCCCGACGCCAGGAGCGCGGCGCAAAGGAAAGCGCCGAAAACAAACCCGCGTGGGAACATCCAACATCCAACATCCAACATCCAATGAGCGCCACGCGGGCAGGCATTGGAAGTTGGGAGTTGGAAGTTGGATGTTGGATGTTGGATGTTCCCGCAATTCATAGAAACACAGTCGTCTTGTTCATGTTGTCTCAACCGGCGGCGCGGTTTCGGGCCTCATCTTAACGGGCGGCGGCGCCGGCGCAACCGTCTGTCCTGCACCCAGCAGCCGTTTCCAGAATCCCAGCCCTGGCGCGTAGCGCTGGGCCGCCGCGGCGCGGAACTCGGTCAGCAGCTTGTGCCTGGCCCACGCGCCAAAGGCGGCATCCGTCGCCAGGCTCAGCCCAACCCACATCGCGATGAAGAACTTGGGCTTGAGGTTGAAGTCGTGGTTCATGGTCACCAACCCCAATAACATGCTCAAAGCGGCAAAGGCGGCAACCGGCAGGACCATGATCCGGGCCAGCGTCGCGCTCGTGGCGCGGTTCGGGTTTTTCGCGGTGAGCCCCTGCCACATGCCGACCCAGTAAAGGGCCGCCACGTCGGCGAGCATGAGGACGATGAGCGCGGCCCAGAACAACACCCAGGACTCGCGGTCATCGGCGTCGGAGAGCCCCGCGGTCGAGCCGCGCATGAACAGCACGAACAGCACGAGCACCAGCATGGCCGGCCCCAGGAACTGCCGCCGCAGCGCCAGCAGTTGGCCGCGCAGGATGTCGCGCACCGTCAGCGGCGTCGAGAGGAGCAATTCCAGCGAGCCCTGGGTGCGGTCGGCGGCGATTTGGCGGCCGGCCTCGGTGGCGAACCAGCCCTTGATGAGCAGGTTCAGGATAATGCCGGTCACAAAAAACATGAACTCGCTCAGCCAGTCCCGGTGGTACTTGGCCAGGCCCCAGGCCCAGCCGCAGCCCAGCAGCGCCAGCACCGCCCAGACGCAGGCCGGCTTGAGTCGCGCCCGGGCGGCCAGCCAGAAATACGCATTCTGGTCCAGCAGGAGCTTGCGAAAGCCAGCGCGCTCGGCGGCGTCGCCGTAGCTCCAGAGGCGCCAGCGCTCGCGCCAGCGCAGGGCCTGGACGCCCGCCGGCCGGTCCTGCCACGAGCGCGGCGCCCGCACGCAGGCCAGCACCAAAAAAAACCAGGCCAGCGCGTGCACCACCGCCACCGAGCCCCAGAAACCCTCCCGGTCCTGCGGCGTGACCCGGTAGTTGGAATCAAAGGCGGTAAAGTAGCTAGTGCCTGGACTCGGTAGCAACCAGCCGACCGGCGGACCCTGGGCCCGAATCACATAGCCCCACCATGATCCGATCGCCGGGAGGCCCGCCGCAATCAGCAGGATCAACAACAGGGTGATCCCCATGGCATTTCGAGCCGAGCGGCAAAGCGCCGATACGAACATCCCCACCGCCAGCGAGAAGAACAGCGTGTTGACAGCCACCAGCGCCATCCGTCCGAATTCACCCGGCGTCACGCCGCCCAGCAGCAACGGCAGCGCCAGCATCGGCACCACGGCCAGCACGCCGTAGAAGCCGCGCAGGGAGGTGGCGACCAGCTTCCCAAACACCACGTCGTAGCCTTTCAGGTCCGTCAGAAACAGCAGCCCGAGCGTGCCCTCCCGCTTTTCCTGGCTTAGGCAGTCGGCGGTCGAGCGCACCCCGCTGAAGAGGCAGTAGAGCACCGCGCCGCCGGTGAGGATGCTGAACACGCCCATGGCGATCTGGCTTGGCGCCTGGCTCTGCGTGATGATGAAAAACCACGTGCTGACGGCCAGCACCACGAGCGCCGCGGCGCTCCGCACCCAATAGGTGCTGCGCTGGCGCGAGGCGACGCGCAGTTCTCGGCTTACAATCGGAAGAAAACGCATGCTACTGGACCTGGATGACGGGCGGGGCCGGCACCGGCGGCGGCACCGCGGGAACCGCAACATACCGGAAAGGCTGGAGACTGCGCGTGGCCTGCTGGCGGAAGGAGGAATACAGCTTCCGGCGCGACCAGTAGATGAAGGCCACGTCCTTGCTCAGCGAGAGCACGGCGCTCAGGCCCAGCGTGATAGCCGGATACCAACGCGCCCAGTTGGTTGACATCCACGAGCTGGCGGTGGTGGACCAAAGGCCGCCTTTGAACAGCAAGGGCAGAAGGATCAGCGGAAACGCCATGGACGCCGCGAAGAAGATCGCCATGCCGGGGACCACCTGCACCAGGGCGAGCGTCTTGAGCGTGCCCAGGTTGTTGCTCCGGCACGTCATCCCAGTCCACATGCCGAACCAGCACAAGGCCGCCAGGTTGAGGGGCACAGTGACCAGGACCACACCCGCACTGAGCAGCGCCGTGCTGAGCCCTCCCCACGGAGCGCCGCCAACCCTGCCCATATTTGCGTAAGCGGCAACGGCCGCCACGGAGTACATCAGCATCAGCAGGATCACCGGCCGAGCAAACAGGCGCAGCAGCGCTTGCCATTGGCCGTCCACAATGTCGCGCACGCTCACCGGGGCCGCCATCAGCAGCTCGATCAGCCCGCTGCGCCGGGCCTCGAGGAAGAAGCGGCAGGACTGCGAGGCCAGCCACAGATACAGCAGCCAGATAAAGATCCAGCTTAATGAGTTCCACGCCACCCACAGCTCCGCGGCGGCCCCGGCGGCGAGCATGGCGATCAGCACGCCGGTCGCCAGCACGGCTATGACCCAGACACCGAGCGATTGCCAGCGCTCACGGGACGCCAGCCACAGGACGGCGTTCCGGTCAATCAGTTTACGGCGCAGTGCCGCCCGCCGCCGCGCGCCCCCATACCGCCAGGCGTAGCGCCATTTCGAACTGGAGAAGGCCGTGGCCCGCGTGCGCCGCTCCTGCCACGTGCGTGGCACGAGCGCGCACGCGAGCGAGAACAGGACCCACGCGATCACCTGGTTGACAAGCAGCCCGCGCCAGAACGACTTCGGGCCCCACGCCCCGACCTGGCTGAACACATAGAGAGGGCTGCTGTTGCTGAACACCGCCCCGGGAGTGCCTCGCCGGAACATGCCGAGGAGACCATCGGCCAGCGGCCCGGCCGCCAGCCACAGCAGCAGCAGGCCGACCGTCCCCGCCAACGCCCGCTGCGGGTCGCGGCTGACCGCGGACACGAACAAGCCTGCGGCCAGCGAGCAGAACAGCGCGTTCACCAGCGCCAGGGTCCGCTCCCAGAATGTAAGGCCCGTCACGCCGCCCATCAGGAGCGTCGTGGCGAGAATGGGGAAGATGGCCAGCAGGGCGAAGCAGCCTCGCAAAGAGGTGGCCAGCAGCTTCCCGCCCGCCACGTCATAGCCGCGCAGGTCCGTCAGAAAGAGAAAGCCGAGCGTGCCCTCGCGCTTCTCCTCGCTCAGGCAGTCCGACGTGAAGAACACGCCGGCGGAAAGGGCGGCTCCCAGGGCCAGCCACGTCAGGATGCCAAACAAGGCGCTGCCGAGCGTGGCCGTGCGGAAGGCGCCGAACCGCGCCAGCAACATGATGGCCGCGCCGATGACGATGGCCACCAACGCCGCGGCGATCCGCAGCCAGAAAGTGCTGCGCTTGCGCCCGGCCACGCGCAGCTCCCGGTCAATGATCGGCAGGAAGGTCATAGCTGCGGGGCCTCCAATTGGAAGGTGCGGCGCCGAAGCCGATGCTGCAGGCCCAGCCAACAAACGAAGGCGATGGCAAACTGGCAGAGCGCCGCCCAGAAGTACGGGCTGCCGATCAGCCCGCTGGAGAAGCCAGCGGTCAGCGCAAGGCCGCCGGCCGGGTTGAGATAGGCGGGAAGGTCCATGGCAAACCCTGCCACCAGAGGCAGCACCCGTGGCACCACCAGGCCAACGGCCACCGTCCAGAGGAATGCACCCACAAAACTGCGGCGGCACAGCGAAAAATACAGGCCAATCACCGGCACCGCCACGAAAGCGGCCCCGTGGAACAGGACGGCATCCGTGTCGTCGGGGATGTTCGGGACGCTGCCGAGATAGAGCCAAACCCCCAGGAGCATTGCGACCGCCGGCAGAAACTGCCCCCAGAGGCCGCGCAGGCGGCCCGAGATGATCGCGCTCTCACCCAAAGGCGACACCAGCAGCAGTTCGAGCACGCCGTTTTCCTTCTCGCGCTGGAAGCTCCCCGCCGCGGTCATGGCGATAGTGATGGCCAGCAGCCAGGCAATGCCGCGTTGCATCGCGCTGTAGCCGTGGAAGAAGTCCCGGTCCGTCAGCAAGGCGCTGTAAAGCGAGATAATGACGGCGAACCAGCCCCAGGTGACCAGCCTGCCGCTCCAGGTGCGTTGTCCGAGCCAGCCGATGGGGTTGTGTTCCAGCTTCCAGCGCATCCACTGGCGCAGCAGCCCGACCCACAGGATGGGCCGGCAGAAGGTCTTTTGCAGCCAAACCTGCTGCTCGGAGGGCGGCTCCTCGCGCCAGACGCGCCGGGTTTTGGCGCCCGCCACCAGCACCGCGGCGACCAACACCAGCAAGGAGAAGCCGGCCAGTTCACCGGCAGCCCATAGCAACTGCGAGGCCGAACCCAGGCGCAGGTAAACGTTCCAGACGCCCAACCCGTTGGCAATGAAGCCCACGCCCAGCAGCGTCGCGTATAACATGCTGGGATAATAGAACCCCGGCGCACTCCTCCGGGTCACCGCCGGGAAAATGAGGACCCCGGCGAGCAATCCCAGCGCCAGCAGGAACACCAGCGCCAGCAGCAGCGCGCCGAGCAAGGCGCGCGTCCAGGTGCGGTTCCAGGCCGACGCGAGCAAGCCGGCGGAGATGGCCCAGCAGACCACGCCGAAGGTCAGCAGCACCGACAGCAGCGCCTGCGCCCAACTGACACCGCCCAGCAGAAAAGGGATGGTCAGCACCGGCAGGACAGCCAGCCAGAGGGTGATAGCCCGCAGGCCCTGCGCCAGGCCTTTCGCAACGACAATGCTCCCGGCCTGCAGCGGGGTCAGGAACAGCAGGCCCAAAGTCCCTTCCCGGCGCTCGCGGCTGAGGCAGTCGGCGGTGAGCAGCGGCACCAGCACCCAGATGGCTATGAACAGCGCCGAATGCAGGCTCGCAAACAACGCGCCCCCGAGGCTGGCCCCGAAGCCGCGGCTCAGCCCAAAGGACAGCCCTTCCAGCAGCAGCGCCGCCACCCCCAACAGCCGCAGGTAATACGTGAACGGCTGCCGCGCGGCCGCGCGCAACTCACGTTCGACTACGGGCAGGACGGTCATGGAGATGTGGCGTAAGCCTCCGGCTTGCGAACGTCGCAGCAACCCTCCGGGTTGCGCCAACGGGCATAGGTAGTAGCGTAAGCCTCCGGCTTGCGAAAGTGGCAGCAACCCTCCGGGTTGCTCGGGTGGGCATGCAGGCCCGGCGAATGAACAACCCAGAGGGTTGTTCGGACGACCGCAAGCCGGAGGCTTACGCTACTACCTGCATAGTTACCCTGCGTCATGACGGTGTCCAATGGCGGGCCCTGCGGAAGACCGGTGCCGCATGGCCCCAGGCCGCCCAAAGGCTGCCGGGGAAGGGATATTCGAGAGGCTGCCCGGCCGCCAAATCGGCCAGCAGACGCCGGCGCGCGAATCGCATGGCCCAGAGGAAGAACAGCACGATCAACACACTGGGCGTCCAGTAGGTGATACACCATTGCCACGAAGGAAACGACCTGGCTCGCGCCATAGATCGCAGGCCCATTACGTAAATCATTGAACTGATGCCGTACGGGATGCCCTTGGCCACTCCCACGCTCCAGAGAATCGCGGCCATCTGGCCCCTCGCCCGGAGTCCGAACCAAAGGCCCAGCCAGCACAGGGCTCCCAGCCCGAGCACCGTTTCCACCGCAAACAAAGCAAAGCCTACTGTGTTGTACACATTCCACACGGTGGAGCCTCTGAACCTAAGGAAGATAAAAAGGTAAACGATCTCCAAGAGTATCGGGGTCAGCATTAGCACGAGCGGTCTGGCTAGGAGGCGCCTCAGTGCCCGCCATTGCTCTGAGACAATGGTCTGCGCGCCGACTGGGGTGGTCAGCAGCAGCTCGAGTTCCCCCGAGCGCCGGGATTCTATGAAGAACCGGCTGACCGCCCAGGCGATCAGCGCTCCGATAATGGCTGATGACCCCATGCTCCATGACCATGAGATGCCGGAGACGGCTGCCGGGGTGATAAATCGCGCGAGAAACACGGACCCGAGCGTAAACGGAACGCTCACTGCCGCTGCGCCCCACACCGTCGCCCGCAACCCTCGCTGACTGCCGACGCGCCACGCCACCGGGCTCGCTTGGCCTGAAAACCTCCGCCTGTTTCGGGGTAGGGCCACGTCTGCCGCGGGGCGCTTGAGCTTCTGGCTCCTGCTGGCCGGTGCGCCCCCATCGCTTTGCAAGCTCCGCCGCAACCGGAGGTTCGCGCGAACCAGCAGGGCACAGCTCAGCGTGCCCAGGGCAGCCAGGGACAACCAGTAAGCGCCGGCCGAGGCCCGGTAGGAAACATCGCCGGCGGCCTGCAGCAGGGCCAAAGGGCTGAGCAGGCTCACCTTCGCCAACACCGCGGCGGCTGGTCCTGACTCCGCCAGCCAACGGAACAGCAACGGGCCAAGCGCCACACCGCCCACAATGCAAATGGCCAGCCGCGCCGCCTTGAATCGCTCCCGCTGAGCCGCCGCCGCAAACAAGCCCGCCGCCAGCGCGAACAGCAGCACGTTCAGCAGCGCAAGCTCCTTGCGGAAGGCTTCGCCGACCGTGACGCCACCCGCCAGGATCGGCAGCGCGAGGGCGGGCAGGAATGCCACGAGGGCGCAAACGCCGGCGATGCCAATGGACCCCAGTTTGCCCAGAAGCACATCCAGCACCCGCACCCGCGTGAGCAGCAACAAGCCCAGCGTGCCTTCGCGCCGCTCCGCATTCAGGGCATCGGAAATCAGCAGACACACGAAGCAGATCAGCAGAAAGGCGGCGCACACGAGGCCATCGAACACGCCGCGGCCCACGCCCGCGGGCGTGCCCCACGGCGTGGCTGACATAAGCTGGGGGACACAAATCAGCACGCCTGCCAGCCCTACGCCAAAGCGCGTCCAATAGACTGCCGGGCTCCGCGCCCGCAGCCGCAACTCACGCTCGATCAGCGGCAGGAAGGTCATGCGCGAAACGTGTTCCGTGGTGCCTGTTGCGTGAAGCCGGAAAGCTCATCCGTGGAGCAACACGCAACACGCAACACGTTTCACGCTTACTGCGTCTCCCCGCGCGTCACGCGCATGAACACTTCCTCCAGGCCAATCTCGTCTTCGCGCAGCTCAATGAGCTTCGCCCCTCCGCGCACGAGGACGTCGGCGATAATGCTGTGGTCCGCGTCCGGGTTGGCCAGGGTGATCTTGATCTCGCCGTCGGCGGTGCCAATCTCGGCGATCTCCGGGCGCGCCTTGAGCAGCTCGATCGCCTGCGTCTGGTCGCTCGAGACCCGCACCCAGACGACGCGCCCCTGCCCCATCTGGTCGCGCACCCCCTGCACCGGGCCGCTATAGATCAGCTTGCCCTTCTCAATAATCGCCACGCGGTTGCACAAGGTCTGCAGCTCGCTCAGGATGTGGGAGGAGATGATGATGGTCTTACCCAGGCGCTGCAGCTCCTGCAGGATGGCCATCATCTCGATACGCGCCCGTGGATCCAGGCCGCTCGCCGGCTCGTCCAGCAGCAGCAACTGCGGATCATGGATCAGCACCCGGGCCAGCCCCAGCCGCTGCTGCATGCCGCGGCTCAGCGCCCCAATCAGCGACCCGCGTTTCTCGCTCAGCCCAACCAGCTCGAGGACATCATTGACCGTCTTCTCCCTCTGCGCGGTCGGTATCTTGTAGCAGGCGCCGAAGAAGTCCAAATACTCGGTCACCTCCATGTCCTTATAGACGCCGAAGAAATCCGGCATGTAACCGATTACATGGCGCACGGCATCGGCGTCGCGGACGACGTCGTGCCCGAGAATCTGCGCGGTGCCGGCGGACGGGGCGAGAAACGTAGCGAGGATGCGCAGCGTGGTGGTCTTCCCGGCGCCGTTCGAGCCAATAAACCCGAACAGGTCGCCTTTGTTCACCGTGAGGTCCAACCCATACAGGGCGGCGATATGCCCATACATGCGGGTCAGCTTGAAGGTCTGAACGGCGGGAATAGGAGGAGCGTCCATACGAATCTTAGACTCAAGACTTATTATTCTGGACCGGCACCGCCAGCCGCCACAGCGTGTCGCGGTGCGCCCGGCGCGGCGAGAACTGGTACATGGGCTTGATTGGCGAATAGTTGCCCGCCCAGGCGAGCACAATCGCATTGCCATGCTCGGCAACGGATGTGAGATCCAAACCCGGCGGCGTGATGAAGTTGCGCACCAGGCTGGGGCCGCCGCCTAGTTGCGAGAGGAACGAGCTGGCCATCGTGCCGTTGGGCAGATCATCGAGGTGCCCGGTGTCCTCGCCGCCGAAGGTCCGCTGCCGCGACTGCACCGCGTTCTGGAAGGTGTCCCCGTGCTGGTTCACAAACGTTCTCAAGGGCGTGCTCTTTTCGGCCGTGCAAGTAACGGTTTTGGTTTCCTTGGCGGGGAGTTCGCCCAGCGGCATCACGTAGCCTTCGATCACCACCTGCGCGTTGGTCAGGCTGCGGTCCGTATGGTTCTCCACCTTCACTTCCCACCCAGCGCCTTTGCGGACCACCGTGGCGCTCAGGGGCGTCGAGGCCGATTGCCACCAGTCGCTGATATAAAGCTGGCTCGTCCAGACCGGCACGAAGACCTCCGCCCGGAAGGCGTCGCCCTCTTGCTGGACGCTGGCCTTCTCGCCCGGCTGGCCGCCGCTCCACTTGCCGATGAACTCGCCGCGGAACGTGGCATACTTCTGCCGGCTCTCCAGGATGTATCGCTGGTTGGCAGGCGAATAGACCGAGGCGTAGGTCTCGCCGCGCAGCTCCGCACGGTCGCCTCTCGGCAACACGTCCACGAGATGCAGCTCGTTCCATTCCGATTCACCCGCCCGCAGCTTGTAACCAATGAAGTAAATGAGGAGTGAAAAGAGCACGACGTAGCACGGGAAGGTGATCCACGTCAGCATCGGCTTGCGAATGCGCTTGAGCCAATACTGGTCCAGCGGCCCGATCACCACCAGGTACACCAGCAACAGCAGCAGGAGCCACCCCACCGGCAGCTTGTGGACCTGGCGGCTGTCAATCATCGCCCCGAAGATGCCGTCGCTGCTCCAGCCCCCCGGCTGGCGCTGGTCCGACGAGACATACCACGCCCCCGGCACCTCGACCAGCTTGGCCCAGAACGTGGACAGGTTCTTCCACGAGCGGAATGGCTCCCGTTCCGGGCTGAATAACAGGGCCGTCACGCGCCCTCGCCCGCGCGGAGCGGTGACCATCAGTGGAACGTCCTGCGAGGACACCACGACGCTCCCGTCCCGCAGAGTGCCCACGGCGACTTGCAGCGAGGCGGCTTCGAACGCGGGGTCCTCCGCCAACGTGCTGAATGGGCTGGCCATGGTCGCGTCCGCCGGAACGGCGTTCCGCTCCGCGGCAGACTGTCCCGACCGCCGGTTCCCCGCGGCCCGCCGGGCAGCCGCACTGGACGCGACGTTGGTCACCCACGTGGCGCTCTGCAGCCATTGCTGGAACTCCGAATGCCGCTCGATGGTTTGGACGTCCTTCAGATCCATCGGAAACAGGTTCCTCAGCCACGGCGTGGCGGTAACTTCCGACACCTGCTCGACCGCGACGATGAGGTGCCCGCCGGCGTGAAGCCAATCCAGCAGGGCGTTGGCCTGGGCCACGTTCAACTCAGGCGCCTTCTCCGAGTTCAGGTAAATGCAGCTCATCGCCTCGAGGACAAGCGGGTTGTCCGGGAAGATCGAGGTCTGGAGCCGCGCGGATTCCGGCTGCAGCTCCTTTGACGAGTTCAGGATGGGCCGGACTATCGGCGCGCCTCCGACCGTGCGCGCCAGCGCTCCGAGCAGCGGCACTTCCGAAGGCATCAACCGGCGCGGCTGCATGCCCGTTTGCTCGGCCCGCACCCGGCCCCGCTCATCCAGCAGCCGCACGTCCCAACGGCTGTAAATCACGTTCGCGTGCGCGCTCGAGAACACAGGCACTACCACCCGCTTCAGCGTGCCGGTCGGCAGTTCCACCTCCAGCCGCCGCGTCTGGCCTTCATTGAGCTGGCCGCCGCTGACTTCCACCACGCCGGTGAACGCCGGGCCGTCGTTCTTGATTTCGCATACCACCGGGAACCAGCTCGCGTCCGGCACGATGCTGTCATAGCCGAGGAACACATCGAACTGGAGCATGGCGGAAACCCGGAGCGCCGCGCCGCACAGGAGGAGCAGCAGGAGGGCCAGCCGGCGCAGCCGACGTCCTGGCCCGAAGACCTCGCACGGGTAGGGACGCCTCGCCGAGGCTTCCGTGTTCCGGCAACCGCGGACGCCTCGGCGAGGCGTCCCTACCCTTACCCTGGCCGGGCGCCGCCCCGCCGCAGGTTTAACCAGGGGTGCCGGGAAAGGAGGAACGCTCATCTTGGGCTGCCGAAGCTCGGATTTATAAATCCCCACCATGGTGTTTGTCGGGCCAAATTTAGACGAGCTACTCTATAACCCAGACCACAGCGCCTTAGCAACGTTCAATTGCGTCATAACCGGTTAGACCAGCGCTGCGGGCGCTCGTCACGGCGGCGGCGGACGCCCGGGGGTATCCCACCACGACCACCGCGCGATGGCGCCGGAAATCCGAAATCCGAAATCCGAAACCCGAAACAAATCCAAATGCTGCAAATCCAAAGGCTCAAAACCCACCAGGGCCACAGGTTTCGGTCATTGCTGATTGGCGCCTTTGAATTTGTTTCGGATTTCGGGCTTCGGATTTCGGATTTAAGAGCTTAGTGCTGCGAGCCCTCATCACGGCTCTGGCAGAAGCTCGAAATCCCAAATCCGAAATCCGAAACAAATCCAAATGCTCCAACCCGAAATGCTCAAAACCCACCTTGCCGGAAGGTTTCGGTCATTGCTGGTTGAGGCCTTTGTATTTGTTTCGGGTTTCGGGCTTCGGATTTCGGATTTGGGAGCTTAGAGCGCCTTGGCGCTGTCAGGATGGGCGCGGGCGCCCCGCACCAAATCCGCCCTCCCTTGACACCCGGTGCCGTTCTGCGCACCCTCACCGCACCAATCAGCATGAACAAGACGCAGTTCATAGCACTCAACGCCGTGGGGGTCCTGTGCGGCCTGCTGATAGCCTCCGACCTCGTGCTGGGCATACTCAACGGGCAGCTCAATTCGGAGGTCGGCCGCACCCAGGGCCAGTTCAACCAGGCGCAGCAACTGCAAAACACGGCCCAGAACCTGGTCGTGCGCATCGCCCAGGCCGGCCAAACCGACGACGCCTTGCGAGGTCTTCTGGAACGGCACGATTTCAAAATCAACATGGGCACCAATGCCCCCAGCCCAGCCGCCCGATGAACCCTGACCGCGACAAGGCCCCCAAGCCGCCGCCGCCCAACCCCTTTGGGGTCTGCTTCCTGGTGTTCCTCCTGCTGGCGTGCGACTACGGCTTCCGCCTCTATAACCTGGCGGTCCAGCACAAACAACTGGACCAGGCGCAGCTCATGCAGACGCAGAACGTCGGCGCCCTCTCCCAGGCCCGCCAGCTCGAGGCCCGCATCGAAGCGCTCTCGCTGGACCTGCTCCAGGTAGCGAAGACTAACGACGCCGCCAAGAAGATCGTTCAGGAATTCAATATCCAGTGGAACCCGGGGCCCGGAACGCCCGCAGCGCCACAGGCCTCGCCGCCTGCCCCGGCGCCCCAGAAAAAATGAAACCCGCCAGCAGCTTCGCCGGCCTGCGCGCGGTGGGGACGCCTCGCCGCGGCGTCCGCCTCTCCGTGAAGCGCGGGAAGATCCAACATCCAACATCGAACATCCAACACCCAATGACTGCCGCCGCAGCGCAGGTTGGAGGTTGGATGTTGGCTGTTGGATGTTGGATGTTCCCATTGAAGCCGGGTTCATGGTCCCGTTGCAGGTGGCACCGTGCCTGGGGGCATTTCCAGAACACGAACGCCTCGGCGAGGCGTCCCTACCAATGTGGGATACTCGGTCTCGGTGCCTTTCCCCGGCTGGCGCGGCAAACAGCGGCGCTCATCACTCTGATTGTCGGCTGCCTGATGTCCCTGGCCGCCGACCCCGCTTTCGCGCCACCTTCGGTGCCGGCCGGCGAAGACACCAACACGCAGGAGACACTGCGTTCGTGGCTGCAGGTGCAGGAGCAGCTTCACGCCACCCAGCTCGCCATCGAACGCAACCGCCAGGAGTCGGACGCGGCCGCCGCCCGTTCCGCCGAGGTTCTCGGCAACCGCCTGCAAAACATCGAGCAAGCCCTGGCCGCACAGCGGGACCAGGAGTTGCAAGCGATGCAAAGCTCCAACCGCGTCCTGCTCATCGTGGCAGGAGCCGTTGCTGGCCTGGGACTGCTGGCGATGGTGCTGACGGCCTATTTCCAGTGGCGCACGGTCAGCCGGCTCGCCGAGATTTCCGCCTCGCTCCCGTTCAGCCATGCGCTCGGAGCCGGGCCGGCCTTCGCGGGCGCCCTCGGCCCGGGTGATGGCCATCCCCTGGCGCTCGGGGCGGCGCAGGAATCCAATCAGCGGCTGCTCGGCGCCCTGGACCGGCTGGAAAAGCGCATCCTCGAAATCGAGCACGCAGCGCGCCCGCCGCTCAACAGCGGCGAGACCGCGACGGAACCAAAGGCGGCGCTTACCCTGGCGGCCACAAGCCCTCCCGCCGACGCGGAGATCCAGACCCCTGCGGCCCAGTCGCCCGGCGCTCGCATCGCCATGCTTCTCGGCAAAGGCCAAGCCTTGCTCAATCTTGAGCAGGCACAGGAAGCCTTGGCCTGCTTTGACCAGGTGCTCGAACTCGAATCCCACCACCCCGAAGCCCTCGTGAAGAAGGGGGCCGCCCTCGAGAAGCTCGGCAAGCTGGACGACGCCATCGCCTGCTACGACCAGGCCATCGCCGCGGATGGCTCTCTGACTGTCGCTTATCTCTACAAGGGCGGCCTCTTCAACCGCATGGAGCGCTTCAACGAAGCCCTGGAATGCTACGAAAAGGCCCTGCACACGCAGGAGGTCCGCGGCCACTCGTGACGCCTCGCCAAGGGTGTCACAACCCCGGCAGAGCGCGCTCGCCAGGCCGATTGTAAGCTATTGGAAAAGAGCCTGTCCTGTAGTATGGTGCCCGTGTCCGTCGAAACCGCAAACTTGAGAGACGTATATGAAGCCCAATCATCTTAGCCGTCGCCAATTCATCCAGCGTTCCGCCGCCGCCGCCGGTGCCCTGTTGCTCCCCGGTTCCACTTGGACCCGCGCCCAGGCCGCCACCAAACGCACGGCCGTGGACCAGGTCACCCTGGGAAAAACCGGCCTCAAGCTCAGCCGGCTTGGCATGGGCACCGGCAGCGACAGCGGCAACACCCAGCACGCCCTCGGTCAGCAGGCCTTCAACGACCTCGTCCACTACGCTTACGACCAGGGCATTACCTACTTCGATTGCGCCCAAGCCTACAAAACGTTCGAATGGGTCGGCGGTGCCATCAAAGGCCTGCCCCGCGAGAAACTCTTTATCCAGTCCAAAGTGCCCGGCCAGCCTGAGGATGTGCTGGCCACCATTGACCGCCACCGCAAGGTCTTCGACACGGACTACGTGGACAGCATGCTCATCCACTGCATGGTCAAGGACCACTGGACCGACGCCTACAAGCGGATCATGG
>Ga0335069_10007001_pt1 | contig 16309 bp, 10 predicted proteins | sample Lox_Sample_11_FD_206714 | JGI IMG/M metagenome (GOLD analysis project Ga0335069, IMG submission 206714) | Soil microbial communities from Loxahatchee National Wildlife Refuge, Florida, United States - Lox_Sample_1.1 | ecosystem: Environmental > Terrestrial > Soil > Wetlands | place: USA...
CCGGAATGGGAGTTGTCATCGTACCGGAGGCCAGCGTTGAGTTGCAGGCGCTTGGTTGCGGCGTAACGAACGCGGGAGAATCCTGCGTAGTCGTTAATGTGAAACTCCCCGTAATAGTAATCTGCACTGATGTCACGTCCGCTGCCGCCATAGTGGATGATGTCGGTCCCGGCGTCGACCGTCACTTGAGGGACCACCAAAAAGCTCTGCACGGCGCGGATGCCCACGGAGTTGTCCACAGACCGCCAGCCATCGTAGGTCATGTTGTGCCCGAAACTGGTATAGACGCGCGCCAATCCCCACGTCCGGCTCCCGGTATTGTCGAGGTCCCAACTGAACCCGCCACGGCCCACTCGCGACCATTGGCCCGCTACGGGGTCGTCAACCGTGCCGGGATCCTCGACGAAGAAGTGGCCGTAGCGGCCTTCCACCGAGGTCCGCCATCGTTCGGAGAGGTCATAGCCCACTGCGAGGGTACCATCTTGATCGCGAAAGGCGGAATTGGGCCGTGCTCCGTCAGTGTGTTCGAGCCCCGCGGTCGCGTTGTAGAAGACGCGGCCGAACCGGCCGCCGTTCGATAGCCGGTACTGCCCCGTGTAGTAGGAGCCCAGGTTCGCCATCAGGTCGGTGTGCACACCTTCCAAAGGGCTTCTCGCTTTGACTTCAATTGCTCCGCCCATGGCGTTGCTGCCATAAAGCACCGAGGCCGGACCTTCCGTGACGCTCAGGCTCCCGACATCGGTGAGCGTGTAGAAATCTGGCATGGGATGGCCCATCAGCCCCATGAAATCAGGACGGCCGTCTACCACTACCAGCAGTTCCGTGGTGGGTGAGCCACCCAGCCCGCGGAGGGTCATCGATCCGGAGTCTCCCAGTCCGAGCCCGAGGATGCCCCGGCGGGTCACATAGGCGCTCGGCACCAGGTTTTCGACCGCGTCAAAAACCGTACGTGCTCCGCCACGGTCGATGTCGAGAGCGGTCTGTTCAATCGTCGTTTCCGGCCCCGGGGCGTCGCGAACCACCACGTCAATGGAAGTGTGGAGAGCGGCAGGAACAAGCCGGATCGTGAGGCCATCCTCGGCACTCGTTTCGACCCTCTGCCGGAGAGATTCAAAACCGGGCGCGGTCACTTGGATTTCAAAAGGAGGAGCCGCTTTTGCAGTGAACGTTCCCTGCGCGTCGGTGACGCCGGAGAAGGCCTTAGTGCTGGCGTTGCCGCCCCGAATTTCTACCGAGGCGCTGGAGACCGCCGCGCCTTGGGGATCAACGACACGCAGGGTGATATCCTTGGCCTGAGCCACGAGCGAGCAGGAAACTAAGAGAACAGCCAAACTGGAAGTGGGAAAGCGCATTAGGGATCCTTATCTTCTCTTCCGTATGTACCACGACTTAGCATTTCGTAACACTACCTTCACACCATACCATCTCGTCCGGAATGTTGGTAGAGACACGATGTCTGACATGGGGGGCAGGGGGATTCTGAATCGGCCGTATCCATCACCCTTAAGACCAAGGCCGCAAATGAGGAAAAAAGCAACCCGCCGGGATTGGAGCAGGGATTGGGGAGGCGCAGATCTACAAGAAGGCGTGTGGGGATAAGAGCGTGCCGAGCTATCAGGGCGGTGGCGATGCTGGACCGGGTGGTGCGGAAGGGGGTCGCGCGGTCCGTGGCGGCGTCGACGTTGAGAGCGGACACGCAACACCAGGACACGACGTTCGGTGCCGCGGTGCGGCTGCCGAGCGTGGCGCCGCACGTCAGCGAGTGTACACGGAGAGTGGATAGGACGCTACCCTGCCCTGTGCACGCTTGACGTGTCCAACGATTTCCGTTAGGGTTGCAGGGTTCGGTGTCCCGACTTGCAGCGAACCCCTTCGGACGCGGGAAACTGGCGCGGTCGCGAGGGGTAATGTTCTTGAGTACGTTCGAGAATCATGGGAAAACCACGCGTAGCTCTCTTCGTCACTTGTCTGGTTGATCAGTTTCTGCCCAACGTTGCCGAATCAGTTGTAAGAGTTCTGCGCCGGCTGGATGTCGAGGTCACCTTTGAGCCCCGCCAAACGTGCTGCGGGCAACCCGCTTTTAACACGGGCTACCGGGACGAAGCGCGATGCGTTGCCAAGCAGGTGCTCGACCTGTTCTCAGACGCCGAATACGTGGTGGCGCCCTCGGGGTCCTGTACCTCGATGGTGCGGGTTTTCTATCCGGAACTCTTTCCGGATGACCCCGTACGCTTGCGCCAGTGTGAACAACTCCGCTCCCGCTTTTTTGAATTTTCGGAATTCCTGGTAGATGTTTTGAAGATCGAAGACGTGGGCGCCACATTCCGGCACCGCGTGGCCTATCACGATTCCTGCCACCTGCTGCGGGAACTACATGTCGCTGAGGCTCCGCGCAAGTTGTTGCACAACGTACGGGGTTTGGAATTCGTGGAGATACCCGACCATCAGCTCTGCTGCGGCTTCGGCGGTACGTTTTCGGTGAAGTATCCGGAAGTTTCGGTCCCCATGGGGCAGGATAAGGTGCAGGCCGCCATGAGCACCGGTGCGGAATATCTTGTGGCCGCCGACGGCGGGTGCCTGATGCATATCTCCGGCGTGGCGCACCGGCAGGGTTCGCCGCTCAAGACTTTGCACTTGGCGGAGGTTCTGGCAAATCAAGAAAGCTAGGTATTAAGTAACAGGTACCAGGTGTCGGGTTGAGTACCGTGCAGACCAACGGCAACGCCACGGTGGCCATGACAAGCTCGCGCACTTGGTTTCTGATACCTGGCACCTGACACCTGATCTTTTATGTCTGACACTGGCATTCACTGCAACGAGATTCATCAAGGTGCGAAGGAGACGCTCGGCAATCCTCGCCTTGTGGAAGCCTATAAGTCATCCACCCTGCGGTTGTTGTCGCACCGTCAGCTCGCCATCAACGAAGTGCCTGGCTTTGAGCGCCTCCGCGACCGCGCGCGCGAACTCAAGCGCCAAACCATCGAACACCTGGATTCCTACCTGGCCCAATTTGCCGATAACGTGGAGCGCCACGGGGGCCATGTCCACTGGGCCGCGACCGCGGAAGAAGTGTGCAAGCTCGTCATCGGTATTGCCCGCGCAGCAGGCGCGCCGGAGGTAGTCAAGGCCAAGAGCATGCTGGGCGAGGAAGTCGAGTTGAACCACGCGCTCGAGCACGCGGGGATTCGCGCCGTCGAAAGTGACCTGGGTGAATTCATCATTCAACTTGCCGGCGAGCGGCCCGCCCACATTGTGGCTCCCGCCATTCACAAGACGCGCGAAGACGTCGCCGACCTCTTCACCTCCCACCTGGGCACACCGCGCACCGTCGTGCCTGAGGAACTGACCGCCATCGCCCGCCGCGCGCTACGCGAGGCGTTTCAGAAAGCCCGGCTGGGACTGAGCGGGGCCAACTTCGCCGTTGCTGAGACCGGAACGGTGGTGGTGATCGAGAACGAAGGCAACATCCGCATGTGCACCACTGTGCCTCGCGTGCACGTGGCGCTGGTGGGAATCGAAAAGCTCGTTCCCCGTCTGGCTGACCTAGGGGTTTTCCTCCGGCTGCTGGGCCGCTCCGGAACGGGCCAGAAGCTGACCAGTTACACATCATTCTTGACAGGGCCGCGGCGGCCGGGAGAGGACGGTCCCGAAGAGCTGCACGTGGTGCTGGTTGATAATGGCCGGACACGGGCGCTCGCCGACCCCAAGATGCGCGAGATGCTCTACTGTATCCGCTGCGGAGCTTGTCTGAACACCTGCCCGGTCTATCGCAAGATTGGCGGGCACGCCTATGGCTGGGTTTACGGCGGGCCCATCGGCGCGCTCGTTACGCCGGAATATGTGGGCATCAGCCCGGCGCGAAACCTGCCTTTTGCCTCCTCGCTCTGCGGGGCTTGCCGCGACGTCTGCCCGGTACGCATCAACATTCCCGACCTGCTTCTGCACCTCCGCAATGAAGCGCAGACTCGTGCTCCCGCCAAAGCCGAATCGCTGCTGCCGGAACGGATGATGTTCCGTCTCTGGGCGTGGGGAATGACTCACCCACGCCTCTATGGACTGGGTTCGCGGGTGGCGCGTTGGGGGCAGATATTGTTGGCCCGGCACGGGTGGATTCGCAATATCCCCATCTACCCGGCCTCACAATGGACGTTGGAGCGTGACTTCCCCGCGCTCGCACCCCAAGCCTTTCGCCACCGGTGGAAAAAACTGGCGGCAAGCAAATAGAATCGCGCAGTCATCAGTCAGCCGGATCACATGCCCGGTCATTCTGAGCCGCCCGGCTCGGAACGATCGTACCTGAGGTGTGCCATGCAGCAACCTTATTCGTTGCGAAATATTCTTTCGCTCATAGTCCTTCTCGCATTGCCCGTGCCGGCAAGCCTGGCGTTAGCTCCGACGCAAGCCAGCGGGCCTTTGGCGCCCAGCGAGTTGCGCTGTGAGTATCTGAAGAACCCGCTGGGGATTGACGTGCCGCAGCCGCGGTTCGGCTGGGTACTCCAACACACGGAGCGCGGCCAGAAGCAAACCGCCTATCAGCTCCTCATAGCGTCCAGCCAGGAATTCGACAAGGGCGATCAGTGGGACAGCGGCAAGACGGCGTCGGACGATTCCACGCAAGTGGTTTACAAGGGCAAGCCGCTGGCGAGCGGCAAGACCTATTACTGGAAGGTCCGCACCTGGGACTCTGCCGGCAACGTGAGCCCGTACAGCGCCGTGGCGAAATTCGAAATGGGCCTGCTCGCGCGTGACGAATGGAAAGGGCAATGGATCGGCGGGGCGAATCTGCTGCGCAAGGAAGTCACCCTGAATGGGAAGGTGGTTCGCGCCCGCGCCTACGTCACAGCGCTCGGGTATTATGAGCTGCGCCTGAACGGAGAGAAGGTTGGTTGCAACGTGCTCGACCCGGCATGGACGACCTATCCCGTGCGGGTCCTCTATTCCACTTACGACATCACCTCCCAATTGCGCACCGGCAAGAACGTCTTCGGCGCCATGCTGGGTGGCGGCTGGGCGACACAGCGTGGAAACTTCCCGACCCCGTACAAGGAACCCGCTCTGTTGCTTCAGGTTAACATTGAGCTCGCCGGCGGGAAGACGGTCAACGTCGTGAGCGACAACGCTTGGAAGGTGGCGCAGGGACCCATCGCGAGCGAGAACATTTACGACGGGGAAAGTTACGACGCGCGCCGCGAACTGGCAGGGTGGGAGTCGCCAGACTTTGACGACTCTGCCTGGACCGCGGCAAAGCTTCTGCCGGGAAGTGACGGCGTGCGTTCTGCACAAATGCTGCCGCCGATTCGCGTGGTGGATTCGATGGTGCCGGCGGAGATCACCAACCCGCGGCCGGGCGTCTATGTTTACGATTTCGGCCAGAATTTCAGCGGTTGGGTGGAGCTGCGCGTCCACGGCCCGCGCGGGACCAAGGTCGAACTGCGCTTCTCGGAACTGCTCTATGACGACGGCACGATCAACCGCGAGAATATCCGTGCGGCGAAAGCGCGGGACATCTACATTCTCGCGGGCGAAGGTGAGGAAATCTACCAGCCGCATTTTACGTATCACGGTTTTCGCTACGTGGAAGTGACCGGGTTCCCGGGCACACCCAGCCTCGATTCACTGCGGGGGCGGGTGGTGCACACAGCGGTCGAGACCATCGGAAATTTCTCCGCCTCGAACCAACTGCTGAACCAGATTCACAAGATCACCCGATGGTCTGATCTCACGAACCTGCACAGTGTGCCGACCGACTGCGATCAGCGCGACGAGCGCATGGGCTGGCTTGGCGATTCACAAACCAGCGCCGTCGGGCTGATGCTGAATTTCGACATGGCGGCAGTCTACACGAACTTTGTACGCAACCTGCGCGACATCCAGGGCCCGGACGGAACACTCACCGACACCGTGCCTTTCCGTTACGGCAGCCGGCCGGCCGACCCCGCCTGGGGAACAGCCTTCCCCCTGATCTGCTGGTATATGTATGAGCAGTACGGCGACCGGCGCATCCTCGAAGAGAACTACGACGCGCTGAAGAAGTACGTGGAGTTCCTACACAGCCGGGCGCCCGACAAAGTTCTACGCTACAGCTACTACGGCGACTGGGTTTCGCTCGAGAAAACCCCGAACGAACTGGTTTCCGATTTCTACTATTATTACGACACGCTGCTCATCTCCAAGATCGCGTCGGTGATCGGTAATTCCGCCGATGCCGCGAGTTATGCGGATCTGGCGGGCCAAATCAAAGACGCTTTCAATCGCGAGTTCTTCAACTCACGGACCGGAAACTACGCCAACGGGACTCAGACGGCCAACGCCTTGCCGCTGTTCCTCGATATGGTCCCCAAGGAAAACCTGGGCGAGGTGGCGGGCCACCTTACCAATGACATCCTCTACGGTCACAACACCCACCTGACCACGGGGTTCATCGGCGTGCGGTACCTGATGCCGGTGCTCACTAAGCTCGGCAATGCCGGCCTCGGCTATGAGCTGGCCACGCAAACCACCTATCCCAGTTGGGGCTACATGCTGGCAAACGGGGCGACGACCCTCTGGGAACTCTGGCAAAACAAGATTGGACCGGAGATGAATTCCCACAACCACCACATGATGGGAAGCGTTGACATCTGGCTTTACGAAACGCTGGCCGGAATCAATGTGGATGCCGATCACGCCGGGTACGGCCATTTCCGCGTCGAGCCGCAGATAGTCCGCGACCTCAAGTGGGCAAGCGCTTCTGTCGACACGGTGCGCGGCGCCGTAACATCCTCCTGGACTCATTTTCCCCAAGTCATTACTCTAGAGGTGGACGTGCCCGTCAACAGCACCGCGACCGTCTCGATCCCGAAAGAAGAGCAGATGACGGAGTTCACCGTCCGCGAGGGCGACCGTGTGGTGTGGGAGCAAAATCACTTCGTCGGCGGAACGCCCGGAGTCGGCAGCGCCAAGTACGAAGGCGGGCGCGTGGCCTTCGAGGTGGGCTCGGGCCATTATTCGTTCCGGTTGGCCGGGGAGTAAGAACAGACGGCCGTCATGACCGTTGACAACAGCATGTCCCTGCGTCGAAAGTGATACTCTCTGCGCAGGGCGCACAATCTGAGGAGTACCGATAAAATGAAACTCGTAACATACGAAGTTGCCAAGCAATCCCGTCTGGGAGTGGTCGCCGGTGGCTGGGTCGTGGATGTCGCCACAGCTTATGGCCGGATCCCCAAGGGAAGGATCACTGACACGAGGCTCTCCGCCGCTTCCAAGGTGCTGCGTAAACTTGGACGGCCGCCTGCGGATATGCTGGAACTGCTAGCGCTGGGAGAGAGATATCGAAAAGCGCTGGGCGTCGTCACGGCCGCGCTGGCGGCGGGTGGTAAAGGCCCGAAAGGCCTTCTCACTCCGCTGCGTTCAGCCAAGCTGCGAGCGCCCATTACCCATCCCAACAAGATTACTTGCATCGGCCTCAATTACGCCGACCACGCACGCGAGCAAGGCGGTGAGCCACCCAATGCGCCGATCTTCTTTCTGAAATCCCATAACACGATTTGTGGCCCGGGCGACCCCATCCGGCTGCCTCCTAATTCCACGCAGGTGGACTACGAAGCCGAGTTCGCGGTGGTGATCGGCAAACGCGGCCGCGACATTCCCCAGAGCGAAGCCCACAAGTACATTGCCGGCTACACGGTTCTGCACGACGTCAGCGCGCGCGACATGCAGTTCAACGATAAGCAGTGGTACCGCGGCAAGAGCTGCGACACCTTCGCGCCCACCGGCCCGTGGATCGTTACGCCCGATGAGGTCCCCGATCCCGACAACATGCACATCTCGCTCACGCTCAACGGCAAGACATTGCAGGATTCGAATACCAGCAACCTGATCTTCAAGGTTCCCTTCCTGATCAGTTATCTCTCCCAGTCAACCACTTGGGAAGTGGGCGATTTGATGTCCACCGGCACGCCTCCGGGCGTGGGAGTATTTCACAAGCCACCCGTTTTCCTCAAAACGGGCGACGTGGTCAGCGTCAGCGTGGAAGGCATCGGGACCCTCACGAATCCGGTCGTCGGGCCGTAGCGCGACCCCACGCAGGTGCGTTCAGGAGAGCCTCTGGTAAACCGCGCGGCTAGAGCTATAATCGGAAGCACGCAAGGGCACCGGAGGCTTTCCCATGGAACTGCCCGAATTCCGAAACGAGCCCCTCAGTAACTTCAAAAGCGATCCATCCGACCGCCACGGGATGGAGTATGCCCTGGAAGAAGTCCGTTGCGAGCTGGGCGGCGAGCATGACTTGGTTATCGCCGGCGAGCGCATAAAGACCGTAGATAGGCTCTATTCCTACAATCCCAGCCATCCCCAACAAGTGGTTGGTGTGTTCTCAAAGGGCGGCGCTTCCCATGCTGACCGTGCCGTCCGGGCTGCCGAACAAGCAATTAAGAACTGGAGCCGCACGCCCGTGGAAAAGCGGGTGGAGCTGATGCTCAAGACCGCCAAGCTGCTCCGGGAACGAAAGTATCACTTCGCAGCCCGGATCGTGTACGAGGTCGGCAAGACTTGGCCCGAAGCGGACGCAGATGTAGCCGAGGCCATCGACTTCCTCGAGTTCTACAGCCGCGAGGCGCTGCGACTGGCACACCCTCAGCCTCTGACGCCTGTGCCGGGCGAAAAGAACTCCCTCCACTACCTTCCTCTCGGGGTAGGAATTGTGATCGCACCTTGGAATTTTCCGTTGGCGATTCTGGTGGGAATGACGGCGGCCGCGGTCGTGACCGGCAACACGGTGGTCATGAAGCCTTCGAGTGAGGCCCCCACCATCGCATCCCGCTTCTTCGAAGTCTTGGAGGAAGCAGGGATGCCGCGCGGCGTCGTGAACTTCCTGCCCTGTACGGGGAAGGCAGTGGGCGATGTTCTGGTCAGCCATCCTTGGACTCGATTCGTCGCGTTCACGGGCTCGAAAGACGTGGGACTACACATCAATGAGCTTGCCGCAAAGGCATCGCCCGGGCAAATCTGGGTGAAACGCGTGATCGCCGAAATGGGCGGCAAGAACGCCATTATTGTCGAGAGCGACGCGGACCTCGACAAGGCGGTCGAAGGTGTTGTGGCTTCCGCCTTCGGCTACCAGGGCCAGAAGTGCTCAGCCTGCTCACGAGCCATTGTGGCAGCCACCGTCTACGATGTCTTCCTGGGAAAACTCCTCAGACGCGTCGAGCAAATCACCGTGGGGCCCTCCGAGCACTCTGAGAACTACATGGGCCCAGTGATTAGCGCCGAAGCCCAAAAGAGCATCCTCGACTACATCGAAGTCGGGAAGAAGGAAGGGCGCCTCGTGGCTGGCGGCAAAGCCATGGACGACGGGTACTTCATTCAACCCACTGTCATCGCCGACGTTCCGCCTTCGGCGCGTATCGCGCAGGAGGAGATCTTCGGCCCCGTGCTGGCCGTCATCAAGGCCAACGGCTTCGACGAAGCCCTGGCCATCGCTAATCACACCGAGTACGGCCTGACCGGCAGTGTCTACACCCGGGACCGGCAAAAACTGGAAAGGGCTGCGAAAGAGTTCTTCGTGGGTAACCTCTACTTCAACCGGAAGTGCACCGGCGCGCTGGTGGGAGGCCATCCCTTCGGCGGCTTCAACATGTCCGGCACGGACTCCAAGGCCGGCGGACGCGATTACCTGCTCCTGTTTACCCAGGCCAAAGCGCTCTCGGAAAGCATTCCTGCCTAGCAAGGCCAGTCTGCCGCGGCGAGGCAAGCGAGTCCTGGGTGGCAGCGGTGATGCATTCAGGGTGACGGTCCATTCTCTCCCTGTACGAACTCCGTCGCTGCGGCGCGCCGTCGCGAATCGTTGACGGTCGGCGCTTTCCGACTCCGAAGAGGCCCGACGTTCCAAGCAGTTATCAGAACATAAGGCAACCACCCATTGCATAATAATCGCTCACGCATGGACTCCATTGGCTTTTCGCCATGCCTTCCCTATAATAAGGAAGGGTAAAACGTCGAAGGTCACTCTCGGTTTCACCAGCGCCCGGATGGCTTAGGGTTTTTATTATGGCCAGCCAACGCGAGTTCATCGAACCCATCGGTCCTCAAGCGCGTATTCAAGCCGAACTACTACGCCTGGAATCGCAAAAGAGGGAGTTCTGGATCATCGTCGCGTTTGCCGCACTGGTCCTGCTTCTGGGCGTGCTCACCTTCTTCTTCCCTGCCACTTACTGGCGCACCAACACTCTGGATCTCAGCCTCTCACCGCAAATCCTCTTTGTCCTGATGGTCGTCGCGGTACTTGCGGCGCTGTTCTACGTCCGGCGGGACATGCAAATGAAGGCCCTGCGGTTGTCCAGCTTGCAGCAGCTCTTCACTTCCCAACACGCCCAAGCGGCCAGCATGATTGACGCGGTCACCAACGTCTTCACCCGCGGCTTCCTGCACGACCTCCTGCAAGGGGAAATCGCGCGAGCTGAGCGCACCGGCCGCCCGCTGGCGCTCGTGATGTGTGACTTAGATGATTTTAAGTTGGTAAATGACCGCTACGGCCACCTGATGGGTGATTACATTCTCTACCAAGTCGCCGCAATCCTGAAGTCCTGCGTGCGCGGGTCTGATTATGTTATCCGATACGGCGGCGACGAGTTTCTTCTGGTTCTATCCGAGACCGACGAGAACGGGGCCGAAACCGTGCGCCAACGCATCCACCGCAAGATCGCCGAGTGGGATCACGACAATCGGGTGGGCGACTTGCCCCTTTCGGTCAGTCTAGGCATGTATCTCCACGTTACGGGACAAAGTCCTGAAAAGGACGTAGCGGAGGCCGACGCCCGCATGTACGCGGAAAAGCAGGCCGCCAAGAAGGACCTTCCCTTGCCCTTCCCGGCGGACGGCTCGTAGCCGATCGCTCACTTCACGACTTCCCATTTGTCGACGCCGAAGTCCCAGACGTCGAGGTTGAGTTTCTGGCCGACGAGTTCGCCCAGCGCGTACTCGCCTTGTTCCAGCGGTTGCAGAGGTTTCAGTTTGTAGAGGTTGGGCCCCACCTGTTTCGGGTCGACGGGCACGGCCGTGCGCACCTCGGAGCCCTTGCCGATTCCGGCGCGGGCGCCCTCCACCTGCTCCACCACCCGCGCCTCTTTCCCCGCTTTCACCCGGACTAGCACCATTCGCGCGCCCAGGTTATCGGTGGATTGCACGTAGAAGACCGGTTGCGGACTGCTCAGGCGCACCGTCGCCTTGGCGCCCTCCAGTACCACCAATGACCGTCCCCTCATCACGGGTAGAGGCACAGCCAAAGCCAGAGCCGCACGCTTCTTGTCCGTGATGATCTCAGCGGACGACTGCGCCATCCGGACCACTCGCGCGCCTTCCACCGTGAAGACCCCGTCGTCACCGGGTAAGCGGAGACCCGGCGCCACCTCCATACCCAGGGCCGGCGACTTTTCAAACCGCTCCTGCTGGATTTCCTTCGCCTCGTCGATCTTCTTCTGCGCGGCAGCTTTCTCTTCTTCTTGCGCGCGCCGCGTGGCGTCGAAATCCACGAGGGCCGCGGGCAACTCTTCCCACTCCGAACGCTCGACGCTGTAATAGCGCACGCGGCCGCCATGCACTTCGTAGCTCGAGACCAACTGATAGGTGCCGTCTTTCAGGCAGAGTTTCTCGGCCGACCAACTCGGGCTCGGCACGGCCAATACGCAAAGCAGGAGGACCACCCACCATCGGCCACAGAGAAGAACTCGTCTGAACATGACTTACCTCACCGTTACTTGGATGCCGCGAAGTGCCGCCATTATATACAGAGTGGAATTAATTGTAGCCGGGAATGGTGTCTCCGCCGCAGTCAGTGATTTCCTGATAGTCTTTAGCGTATGATGTGCGCCATGCGTGGGACGACGCGGCAGAAATACCTGCACTTGCTAGTGCTGGCGGTCATGTGGCTGGCGCTCACAAACTTGGCCCCTTCGGCGGCGCTGGCGCAGTTGAGTTATGTGGCGCGATTTGAACTCGAAAAACCTCAGTACATGGCGGGCGAGCCGATCTTCTGCAAGTTTGTGCTCCGGAACACGGGCAACCGGGTGCTCGCTTTCCGCTACCGTTCCCCGAGCCGCGTGTTGATTCACGATGCCGAGCAGGAGCCGGACTTTAGGGTTACCGATGCGCGCGGTCAGCGTCTCCCCGACCCCGCCCCGCAGCCTTGCGGTGGGACACAAGGCACTGTCGTATACGGTTTCGTCGCCCTCCCCCCTGGGCAAACCCAATCCGAGCGGTGGTTACTGAACCAATGGGCGCGCTTTCATGGCCCGGGGAGCTTCCGAGTGCGAGCCGAGCGCCGCCTCGCCCTGTTCGAGACCGACCCCAAGACCGGGAAATTCGCTGAAAGACCCGCCGCGTTCGCAAGTGCGCTGGATGAACTGGATTTCAAGTTGGAAGCCTCCACCCCGGCGCGCCTCCGTGCCGCATTCGCGCCATATCTCGCCCAGATCCAGGACGCCAAAGAGCGCGATCCGGCTGAGGCGGTTATGGTTGTGACGACACTGCCACAGCCGTTCCTGCTGGCGCCGCTCGTGGCCATGACCAAACCGGCGAAGCCCCAGCGTTGGGACCGGCGCGAGGCATTGACGGGCATGGCTCGTCTGGGCACACCTCCGGCGTGGCAGGAGATCGTCAAAGTGGCTCGGGGTGCGGCGCCGGAATCGGGTTCCGCGAATTCCAGAGATGATTCCCTGCGCTCTTATGCCGTACTACTGCTCGCCGAGAAGGCGGACCCCGCCTTTCTACCTGTGCTGCTGGGAATGCTGGATAGGAGTACAGAACCCGTGCGTGGAGACGTCCTCCACGCCCTAGGATTCTTCTCCGGCACAGGAGCCTCTCAGGCGCTGTTCGACCACCTGCATTCCCCACAAGTGGCTGATCGGATGAATTCCATCCTGGGGCTGAGAAACCTGGGCACGCGCGAAACCGTTCCGGCGCTGCTTGCGATGCTCCGCGACGCCGAGCCGCAAGTCCGGGGAGTGGCAAATTTCGCTTTGGAAAGCGTGACCGGCCATAAGGAAGGCTCCGCGACTTCGCCGGAAGAGGCTTCGCGCCTCGCCGACCGTTGGCACGATTGGTGGCGAGAACACGGCGGGAACTTCTCTCCTGCGCGCCCCACCGCTTGTCATGATTGGTGAGGCACCTCCGCGAGTGCCGGTGGCCAGCTTCGGCACAATCGCCACCGGTCCGCTGGAAGAGACACAAAGTACCGGAGATTACGGAAGAGTGACGACGACAATAGAAACGGCGGGTCCTCACTCAGACCACGCCGACGTCGGCCCTCCCTCCGGGCGCGCGACCAACGTCCACAGAACGCGCATTCCCCGCTTTATGACATCGCAACAATCCCTTAATCATTGTGTAACATTTCGAGCCAAAAATCAGGGTTTAGAACGTAGCTAAATACCGGAATAACCGAGACTTAATTCCGCCTTAACATACGCGCCCCACACTCGGTACGGAGGATTCAACATGAAACTCAAACCGCTAATTACCCGCATTTCGCTAATCGCTGTAATACTGACTGCGGGCGTCATGACTTGGACAGATTCGCCCTCAGCAGCGCCTGCGCCACCCGCTCTTCTGTTGAACGCGGCCGGGGCTACTTTTCCGTACCCAATTTATTCTAAATGGTTTACCGAGTACAACCGGATTCACCCGGATATCCAGATCAACTATCAGTCCATCGGTTCGGGCGGCGGCATCCGCCAGCTTCAGGCCGGGACCGTTGATTTCGGCGCCTCCGACGCTCCTATGTCGGACGAGCAATTGCAGCAGGCCAAGACTCCAGTGTTGCACTTCCCGACGGTGCTAGGTGCGGTCGTGCCCACCTATAACATCAATGGCGTCAACCAGGAGCTCAGTTTCACGGGAGAAGTACTGGCCGACATCTTCCTGGGCAAGATTACCAAGTGGAACGACCCAGCGATTGCCAGCATCAACAAGGGGGTGAGCCTGCCCGGTGCGGACATCGTCGTTGTGCACCGCTCCGACGGCAGTGGGACATCCTATGTCTGGACGGATTACCTCACGAAAGTCAGCAAGGAGTGGGAAACAAAAGTTGGACGCAATACCTCGGTGAACTGGCCAGTAGGGTTGGGTGGGAAAGGTAACGAGGGTGTTTCCGGCCTCGTGAAACAGACGCCCGGCGCGATTGGCTACGTGGAGCTGATCTACGCCATACAGAACAAGATGCCCTATGGCCGCGTGAAGAATGCTGCGGGCGCCGTCGTTAAGGCCGACCTTGCCAGCGTTACGGCAGCGGCGGCTGCGGAAGCCAAGAAGATTCCCGCCGACTTCCGGGTCTCCATCACCAACGCCCAGGGCAAAGGTGCTTATCCGATTTGCAGCTTCACCTATCTCTTGATTCCGTCCAAGATCGAGGACGGGGCGAAAAAGCAAGCCATTAAGGAGTTCCTCCACTGGATGCTGACCACCGGCCAGAATGACGCTGAAGGCTTGGCGTACGCAAAACTGCCTAAAGACGTAGTGACGCGGGAATTAAAGGCCATCGGGCAAATCAACTAACATGGCAAGTTCCCCCATAACGGTTAACCGCGTGCGCTCGCGAGGGCGCACGCGGGAGTTCTTGCAGCGGCTGCGCCGCGGCGATGAGGTTGCACACCTGATCACGCAACTGGCCGCCACCAGCATCATCATCGTGACGGTGATGCTGGTTTATCAGCTCTACGTGAACTCCGTTCTGCCGCGTCATAAGTTCGGGCTGAGTTTCTTCCTCGGCCGGACCTGGGACCCGGTAAGCGGTGACTTCGGCGCTCTACCGTTCATCTTTGGTACTGTCGTTTCCTCGGCTCTGGCCCTTCTGGTCGCAGTGCCTCTGGGGGTGGGAGCAGCTATCTTTCTCTCGGAGCTCGCCCCTCCTCGCCTTTCCAACGCCACAACGTTCGTGATTGAATTGCTCGCCGCCGTGCCCAGCGTCATTTACGGCTTGCTGGGGATCTTCATACTGGTCCCGGTGCTGCGCACAGTGGCGATGCCGTTCCTCAAGACGACCCTGGGCTTTCTTCCATTCTTCAAAGGTCCGATGTACGGCGTCAGCATGCTGGCAGGCGGGCTGGTTCTGGCCATCATGGTGGTTCCTTTCATCATCTCCGTCTCGCGCGAAGTGCTGATGGCCGTGCCGGTGGAGCAGCGCGAAGCAGCGCTGGGATTGGGAGCCACGAAGTGGGAATCCACTTGGCGGGTGGTGGTGCCTTACGCCCGCGTAGGGATTCTGGCTTCGGTCTTTCTAGCCCTGGCGAGAGCGCTCGGGGAAACCATGGCGGTAACCATGGTGATCGGGAACGATCCCAAGATCAACGCTTCGCTATTTGCTCCCGCTTACTCCATTGCGGCCGTCATCGCCAACGAGTTCACGGAAGCAACGGGCGATCTGTATCTCCAGGCCTTGATTGAATTGGGCCTGGTACTTTTCCTGCTCACCATTCTCATTAACGGGCTGGCACGGCTGGTCATCATCATGACGACACAAAAAGGAGCGTTGCAACAGTGAACGGCGCACAGTGCACAGTGTACCGCAGGGCGATCCCCCGCATCCTGTGGCAGAGCTGCCGGCTGTCCCCTGCACGCTGTTAACGGCCTATGCGCACTCGCTGGCGCAAACTCGTGAACGTCGTCATGCTAAGTCTCACGGGGGTGTGTGCCCTCCTCGCGGTGTCCATTCTCTTCTTCATCCTGGGATACCTCGTCTGGTACGGCGGGAAGTCGCTGAACTGGGCGTTCTTTACGCATTTGCCTACGCCGGTCGGAGAAACCGGCGGAGGCATGGCGAACGCCATTGTCGGCAGCGGCAAGCTGTTGCTGCTCGCTTCGCTCATAGGTGTTCCCATTGGCGTACTGGCGGGAGTGTACCTGGCGGAATTCGGAGGGCAAACGTTCTCATTTGTAGTGCGCTATACCACGGACCTGCTCAACGGCGTGCCCTCGATCGTCATCGGGATCTTTGCCTACACGGTGATTGTTCTCCCCATGAAGCACTTTTCCGCTCTGGCTGGCGGCTTGGCGCTAGGGGTGATGATGATCCCCATTGCGGTCCGTACCACCGAGGAGTCGTTACGCGCAGTGCCTGGGACGTTGCGCGAGGGTGCGCTGGCGCTGGGAACAAGCAAGTGGAAGACCGTGGCCACCGTGGTCATGCCTGCGGCGATGCGCGGCATCATCACCGGAGTCATGCTCACCTTGGCCCGCGTGGCGGGCGAGACGGCTCCCTTGCTATTCACCGCCTTCAGCAATCGCTTTTGGAGTTCTGGCTGGAATCAACCCATCGCGTCGCTGCCGGTGATGATCA
>Ga0335069_10007002_pt1 | contig 16309 bp, 12 predicted proteins | sample Lox_Sample_11_FD_206714 | JGI IMG/M metagenome (GOLD analysis project Ga0335069, IMG submission 206714) | Soil microbial communities from Loxahatchee National Wildlife Refuge, Florida, United States - Lox_Sample_1.1 | ecosystem: Environmental > Terrestrial > Soil > Wetlands | place: USA...
GAACCAGCCTTATCCCATTCCTCAGCCGCTTTCTTCAGGCTAACCTTGTCCCAAACCATCTCATCCTGCTCTGCGATGCCGTCAAGAGTGCCTGCAAGAATCTTGTCCCAATCAACTTTCGACCGGCGAACAGACGTATCTAGTTCTTTGATCAGGTTCGCTAACTGATCCGCACGCACCTGCCCTTCTTTCGCACAAGCGTCTATGATGGGCATCAATCGAGTGCTGAAATATTGCCTTGCTAGCAGTACGTTCTCAAAGAGTGCCCTAAACAGAACAGCAAATGAGAGGAAGTTCAATTCATTCAGGTTTTGGACGATCCCACGGCAGAGACTGACGCATTTGACAGCATTCGCCTGCCAAACCAACTCGACGTAGTAATCGAACATTTCTCTAACCTCGGATGTTGGCGGCCATTGAAGTGGGGGAGATTTTCGTAAAGTTGTTTCTAGAGCGCTTACGAATGAGGTGAACTGGTTCAACTCCGACCGCTGTTTCGAAGAGAATCGTGACAGAAATTCAGATCTAAAGCGAATCATTTTATGCCGCGTAAAATTCTAATCAGTCGCAGCGGGACAAACAACGCTCGAATTGGATTCACGCAGAAACCACTATGAACCTGCTGGACGGCCTAGTTTGATACAAGCAATGCTCGGTTTCCGACTGGACACCTGACGTGAGCAAAGAAAGTACGCCCACTAGTCTGTCCCGCATTTCTCACCCATCCTCAAACAACGCGGTAAGGACTGTCCAGTTGCCATAAAGCAGCTAATAACATTAATATTCAATTATTTATAAAGATTTTCAAATATTCATGAATGTTTGAATTAATTACTTGACGCGACCATATTTGAAGACTAAATTGGAGAAGTAATGGTCCCGGGCTCCTTGGTTCATGAATGCTTGCCGATTTCAAAGACGAGAACTTGCGACAGGTTGAAGTTAACCCGGACACGGATTGCGGACATGGTCAAGCGGTCACAAGGGCTTTTAGAAAGCGAATGCAACAAATCAGAGCCGCTATAGATGAGCGGGACTTCTACGCGCAAAAAGGGCTCCATTTCGAAAAGTTGGAAAATAGAGGTGAGCAGCGCTCAATGAAGCTAAACGACCAATGGCGACTGATCGTTGAGATCGTGGGAAATACACCGAAAAAGACGGTTTGGATTGTTGGAATTGAAGATTACCACTGAGGAGGGAAAACATGGAGAACATTCGGGTTGCAGAAGCGTTCCCTCCGGGCGAGTTCATCAAGGAGGAATTAGAGGCGCGGGAGTGGACGCAACAAACCCTTGCCGACATCATGGGTCGGCAGACTTCCGTGATAAGCGCTCTTGTTAATGGCAAGAGAGCGATTTCTGTGGATATTGCCAACGAGTTATCTCATGCATTCGGGACTTCCGCTGACTATTGGATGAATCTCGAAAAGAGCTACCAGCAATACGTGCATGAAAGGCGAGACACCTCAATAAGCAGGAGAGCACGACTATTCCAAATCGCTCCCGTAAAAGAGATGATCAAGCGAAGCTGGATTCCTCCATCTAACGACTGGACAGAAATTGAGAAAGAGGTCTGCAAATTTCTGGATATAAATTCAATCGAAGACCAGCCAAGAGCATTCGCTCATGCTGCAAAGAAGAGCAGCCCGGAAGAACCAGCGACACCAGCGCAAGCCGCGTGGCTAGTCAGAGCAAGGAAGCTTGCTGATGCCGTACACGTGGCCAAGTTCTCTCAACAAACATTCGAAGAAATGCTCAACAGCTTAAGGCGTCTCATGGAGAATCCCGAGGATGTTCGGGATGTTCCTAAAATTTTGGCTGAAGGCGGAGTTAGGTTCCTAATAGTCGAAAACATTGCACACGCCAAGATGGACGGCGCATGCTTTTGGCTTGATGAGCATTCTCCGGTTATTGCTATGGGCATGCGATATGACCGCATAGATAATTTTTGGTACGTACTAGGTCACGAAATGGGCCACGTTAACTATCGTGATGGTTTGAATGCCGATCCAATCTGGGACGCAAATCTTATAGGTGATGGTGCGATCCCTTTCGATCAAAAAAGCGAAAACGAAAAGCGCGCTGATCTTTTTGCGCAGCACGTACTCATTGATCAGACTGCAATCGAAAACTGGATTGCCAGAATTAGCCCGATGTATTCGAAAGCAAGGATATTAGCTTTCGCTAAGATGAATCATGTTCATCCTGCAATAGTCTTGGGGCAGCTTCAGCATCGCGGGGAAGTGGACTGGTCACACAGTAGGGAGATGTTGGTCAAAATCCGACATCTGATCACACCAGTGACCCTGACTGACGGATTCGGGCAAACACTGCCTGCGTTTTAGGAGCAATCGATTATGAGCTTGTTGGAGCAGAATCAACGCATCGTTAAAGAGTATCGCGATTCCGGAGAGCCCTGGCCTGCCGGGTCCACACAGATCGCAAGATGGGCGATCGACCGGCAATTGTGGCAAATCCATCCAGGGGCAGTCGTCCGGCAATGCGCGGACCAGATCGCAACGGCAATGCGCGAGGAGTTCATTACCGATCCTCAAGGTCGGAAAGTGCGACTGTTACACGCGGCTCCGTATTCTAAGAATGGCAGGCAGTATCTGTTGTGGGATGACATGCGGTCGGCATCCCACAAACACATGCGCCTCGCGTTCCAGCAGCGAAGGCAGCAGATCGTAATGGATTGCAATCAGCTGAAGATGGACGTCGATAGCTACAACGAAAACTACAACAAAGAAAAACCGATCCAGATGATATTCGATTTTGGTCTTGACCTCGCAGAATTGGAAATCATGTCGCAGATTAAGGCGGCGTAGACCAAAACCTGCGACGACTGAGTCACGTTGCAAGACTTGCCTAGACCCGTCACGGGAGGTGCAAGAATCCGCGAAAAGCTGGCCCACCTCTAGATTTCTCTAGTTCACTCTCGAGAATAGGCCGCTCTAAGCGTGTTCGAAGCGTAGGCACGACCAACCTTTCAGGCGGCACGTGAGTCCCCATCCTAGCTAACTCGGCCCCCTCCCATTTTGGAACCGCCACCCCAAATAATCTGCAATTTCTCTTGACTTCGCTTTCAGCTATATCACACACTACATCTATATCTACATGCAGCACAGAATTTCCTTGACTCGCTTTAGACGCTACAACGCCACACCGCAACACCTTTGTTTTCTAGATTTTACGTGCAACTCCTTTAAACGCAAAGATTTGAAAGGAAATTCTCCCTACCCCCCTCATTCCATTAGGGGACCAAGGGGGTAGGGTCTTTGAGATAACTATTTTGTCAACACCCGGCCGTTCGACACATTAAGTTCGACGGGCTGCGGTGCGGATGCAACAAGCAACAGCAGGTCCCTCGACTGCGTTCGGCTCCGCCTCACCTCGCTCGGGATGACAGAGTGTTTTTATGCCCCGACGACAAGCAACTGCAGGTCTCTCGCTTTGCTTGGGATGACAGAGTTTTATGCGTCGGCAAAAGCAAAGCAGATTCCTCGACGGGCGTTGCGAAAGGGCGGGGGGTTAAAAGCGGCACTCCCCGGCCGGGCAGGTCGTCAATCCGGTTTTCCGGCCCGTTTACGATGTTGACTTTCTTCCCTCTTGACGGCTACTCCAAGTTTGAGCGATATTTCCTACCTCGAAGGAACGTGGTTCCCGCGCTTCTTTTCGAGGGTCCATCCCCCAGGCCTCGCCAAGGCAACGTCATGAGATCTGTCCGCTCTGTCCTCTCCGCCGCACTGGTGTGGATCTCTGCCTGTACCGCCTTCGCGCAAAGCCATCCCGTACCCCTGATTTATCAGCCCCTGGTTCCTGCGAGCGTCGCACCCGGTCACCCAAACTTCACCTTGACCGTGCATGGCAGCAACTTCGCGCCCGGAGCGGTCATTAAAGTTAACGGAGTCGCATTGCGGACGCAGCTGGCGAACAGTTATACCCTGAAGGCCAACTTGCCGGCCGCGGTGGTCGCCCGGCCCGGCACTGGGATGATCACCGTCGCCAATCCGGGCACAATCGACTCCAACGTTATTTATTTTCCGGTGCGCCAGCCGTCGGACACCGTCAAGCTGATCCTCGATCCCAACGTGACCGACGCCGGTGAGGTTGCCGTCGCCGACTTCAATGGCGACCATAAGGCCGACATCGCGGTGGCCATGGGGTTAAACATCCCCAGCGGCCCATACATCGACACCTACCTTGGCATTGGCAATGGAAAATTCACCGCTTTAGGTGGGACCCAGCCGATCAACCTGACCTATGACGGCCCCGAAATCGTCGGCGACTTTAATAATGACGGCAAGATGGACCTCGCAGTCTTTGACACCGACGGCAGCCCCAATATGTGGTACGACATTTTTCTCGGAGACGGCGCCGGCGGATTCACTCCGGTAACGCCCGATGACAACGTTCTGGGAGTGGCCGCCGACCTGAACCGCGATGGCATTCTCGATTTCGTCGGCATTCAATGGGACGGCACCAACTGGTTTCTGCAGGCCTGGCTTGGCAACGGCGACAGCACCTTTCATAACCATTACACCGCGCAGCTGATTTTGCCCTATGACGGGCAGCCGGCAGTGGGAGATTTCAACGGCGATGGCAATCTCGATATCGCGGTGCCCAGCCAGGGTGGAGTTGCTGTCTTCCTCGGCGACGGCGATGGAACTTTTCGCCACGAAACCGATTTTCCTACGCTCTATCCGCAGACCCGGCTGGCGCTCGCTGACTTGAACGGCGACGAGCGGCTCGATATCGTGACCAACGGCGTTTCCGTTCTGATGGGAGATGGCCTGGGAAACTTCACCCCGTTCGGCGGCGTCTCGCTGCCCACCAGCAGCGGCGGAAATATTGTGCTTGGCGATTGGAACGGCGACGGCAAGCTGGATCTAGCCACCGTCGCAGCGCAGGGGCAACAGGAGTTTCTTGCGCTTGTCCTGGGAAACGGCAACGGAACTTTTTCAACCCAAATTATCGCCACTGCGAAGACCGATAACACGCGTCTCTACGATCTGGCGGTGGGAGACTTCAATAGCGACGGCAAACTGGATTTCGCCGTCAGCGGCGATCAGGCTATTGCAGTGCTGCTGCAGAAGGCAGGACAGTAAAACTCTACTGCGCCGTTTTGTCATAACGAGCATAGCGAGGGATCTGCAGTTGGGTAAGAACACGCCGCTCGCAGATGTTCCCCCACGCCAGCCACAAAATTCCATTCTGCCCTGCGATGAATCCTTGCCGCGTTGATCTTGTGAATGCCCGTGCAACTCTCCCCAGCTCACCAACCATCACAAGCCTCGCCCAGGCAGGACGAGCAAGAAGTCATTCAATCGATCGACCTCCGGGAGAGCCGAAGCTTTTCGGCCGGAGGTCAGTATGTCATCGCGTCGCTTGCTTTCCCTCATTTCTCTTGCGCTAGTCTGGGCGCTGCCCGTACACGCCGATTCGCAGGCAAAGACCTCGGAGTACGTTTACACCTCGAATTTTGGCGACTTCACTCTATCCGGTTTTTCCGTCGATCCCAATACTGGCGATCTTACCGAGCTTCCCGGCTCGCCATTTCCCACCGGTGTAGGACCGGAGGAATTTGCCGCCAGCCGCGACGGCCGCTTTCTCTATGTATCGATAGGGCAATGGTCTGAGGGCGGTCCCTGCGGGAATGTTCTCGCCCAAGCAACTAGCTACGTGATTTCCCCCGAAACCGGAAAACTAATGGGATGGGACACAAAGACCCTTCCCCAGTACTGTCCGTCCGATCTCATCGTCGATGCCTCTGGCAAATTCGTATATGTGGCGCTGATCGACTTCGGGCCGCCGAAAAAAGTCGGTGCGATCGCCGCTCTTAACAGTGATTACGGCATTCTCAGCCCGGTCAAGGGCTCGCCTTTTGAGTCGCCCATTGAGGTTCCTCCCGGACAAAATCCGGCCATCGGAACCTTGGCGCTCGGCCACGGTGGCCAGGTTCTCTATGCCTCTGATCCCAACGACTCCGCCGGCATCCTCATCTTCGACCGCGATACAACCACCGGCGCGCTGACGTTTCGCAACGCCTATAACTCGAACACGCCGCTTGGCCCGATAGTCATCACGCCCTCCGGCCGCTATCTGATTGCCGCGCCGCCGCTCGGCACTGGCATCTACGAATATGCCATCGGCCAGCACGGTGATCTCACGCCCGTTCCGGGCTCTCCGTTTCCCAGTCCCGACAACACCATCGTGAACGGCATCGCAATCTCCCCGAACGAAGAATTCGTCGCCATCGCCGAACAACACGGAGTCGTAATCCAACGCGTCTCTTCCACCGGACGCCTCGAGCTCGTCCCCGGGTCTCCTTTCGGAGGCCCCATGCCTTTCGCCGTCACCTTCGACCCCTCGGGAAATTTCGTCTACGTCCCCGGCACAGCTTTTCAGATTGATCACGAGACCGGAGTCCTTACCCAGGTTTCAACCTTTCAGACTGGTGGCGGAGCTATGGACATCACAGCAGTAAAGGAATAAGCGAACCGGGGGCCTCACACAACGCGGTTTTCGTTGTGGGGGAATTAGACTCAATCTCCCCGCGCATTGACTTGTCTGTTCCAATCCACGTAACATTCGCTGCCACGCGAAATCACCCATGCGCACACATCAAACCGTTAAGCCACAAGTTTTTCATTACCTGTTGTTGTCCCTGGCGCTGGCTTGCGCCCCCAACTTAAGAGCGCAGCAATCGACCACTGGAACCGACGCCGTTCCGCAGAACCCGCAACCGCAGCAGGCCTCCGCGCCGTCCGAAGGAGCCGTCGCCACCTTTATCGGCTATGCGACCAACCGCTCCATCTTCTTCCCCGACATCGCCACCAGCCCCGGCCCTCTGTCCACCGGTGACAAATTCGAGCTGTTCGTCAACCAAAGCATTTCGCCGCCTTACATCATCGTGTCCGCTGTCGGCGCCGCCTACGACCAGGCGCGCAACTCTCCCAAGGAATTCGGCCAAGGATGGGACGCCTACGGCAGCCGCTTTGGAGCCAGCATGGCGCGTTCGGCCAGCAGCAGCTTCTTCGGCAGCTTCGTGCTCGCGTCCGCGCTGCACCAGGATCCGCGCTTCTTCCCGCAAAGCAAGCCTACGTTCTGGGGCAGCCTGAAGTATTCGGCCCAGCGAGTCGTCGTCACTCGCAACGACTCGGGCAAGGACGTCTTCAACTCTTCCGCCTTGTTTGGGACATTCGCCGCCGAGGGCCTCGCTAACGTCTATCTGCCGCCGTCCGAACAAACCGTCGGCAGTAACTTCGCGCGAATCGGTATCGACCTCGCCTGGCGCGTCGGGGGCAATATGTTCAAGGACTATTGGCCGACTTTTTTCCGCAATATGGGATTGAATCGCCTGAAAGTGATCCCCGACCCCAATCAACCGCAACGGCCGCGCTGAAGGTTGCCACAGATCTGGTTTTATTTCCGATGCGGTGAAGCAGACTCTATGCGAGAACCATCCTCCTGCCCGAACCCTCTAGTACTCGGTAACTGCACCGTGAACCGGTATCACTTCCTGATTGCACCGTTCATTCCCCGGATGCACGCTTAAGGACTTTTCCGATACATTATTACTTTCCATGCTTGATCTTAATTTTGTACGCGCCAACCTGCCGCTGGTGGAGGAAAAGCTTCGCCAACGCGGCATGAACCCGGCCGATATTATCAAAGACTTTGCCCGCATTGACGCCCAGCGGCGCCAGGCGATCACCAGCGCCGAAACGGTGAAAGCCCTGCGCAATCAGAAGTCAGAAGAGATCGCCAAGCTCAAGAAGAGCGGCCAGGACGCCACCGCGATCATGAACGAAACCAAGGATATGCGGCAGCAGATCCAGGACCTGGAAAAAGCCGCCCAGGAGTATGACGAGGCGCTGCGCCAGATATTGCTGGGCATCCCGAACCTGCCGCACTCCAGCGTTCCCGTAGGCACCAGCGCCGAGGAGAACGTGGAAGTTCGCCGCTGGGGCACGCCGCCCCAGTTTGGTTTTCAGCCCAAGCCGCACTGGGAACTTGGGGAGCAGTTAAGGGTTCTTGATCTTGAGCGCGCCACGAAGCTGACCGGCGCACGCTTCGCCGTTTATTGGGATCTGGGTGCGCGGCTTGAGCGAGCCCTGGCCAATTTCATGCTCGATCTACATACCCGCGAGCATGGCTACACCGAGGTTCTGCCGCCGTACATGGTGAATGCGGATTCCATGTACGGAACCGGCCAGCTGCCGAAGTTTGAGGACGATCTATTCAAGGTGCCGCATGGCGATAAGAACCTCTATCTAATCCCGACGGCCGAAGTTCCGGTGACGAATCTTTATCGCGACGAGGTTCTCGATCAGTCCCGCCTGCCGGTGCGCCTGACTGCGTACACGCCGTGTTTCCGCAGTGAGGCAGGTTCATATGGTAAAGACGTGCGCGGAATCATCCGGCAGCACCAGTTTCAGAAAGTTGAACTGGTAAAGTTCGCTCATCCGGACCATTCTTATGAGGAGTTGGAAAAGCTCACGCACGATGCTGAAGAGGTGCTGCAGAAGCTCGGCCTTCACTATCGCGTGATGCAGCTCTGCTCCGGTGACATGGGCTGGTCCTCTGCCAAAACTTACGACATTGAGGTCTGGCTGCCAGGACAGCAGCTTTTCCGCGAGATCTCGTCCTGCTCGAATTTTGAGTCGTTCCAGGCGCGCCGAGCTAACATCCGCTTCCGTCCGGAAGGGAAAAATAAAAGCGAATTCCTGCACACGTTGAACGGCAGCGCGCTCGCTGTCGGCCGCACCTGGGTGGCCTTAGTTGAGAACTACCAGCAAGCCGATGGCAGCGTTATCATTCCGGAGGCTCTGCGTCCTTACATGGGAACGGAGCGGCTGGTGCCACGGAAGTTTTAGACTACATGCAACTTACACGACACAATTGTGATCTACATTGCTAACGAAAGCGAGGAAACGTAGACTTGGACAGGGTTGAGGCTAATGTCTCAGTAAGCGCCACACCCGTGCTTCCGATGCGGGGAATCTGGGAAACAATCCGCAGCTACATCCTCTGGTCTCATGAACGCGGCTCGATTCAGTATGACGTGATGGTCACGCTGATCCTGCTGTTCGTGTTCTTCTCTCCCAAGGTCATCAACTTTAAAGATAAGCCGATCGATCGTACCCGCCAACAAAGCGGGGTTACGGTGACTGCCGACGGTCATGGCGGCTTGATCTACCAGGTCGATGCCCAGGCGATTACCGCGAACAACGATGCCGCGATTCGCAGCCAGTTGCTGCAGATCATTGAGTCCATTTCGGGCGAGGTCACAATTTCCAGCTATGAAACCCAACGCGACAAATCGGGACGAGTTCAAGGCTACAAGGTTTTTGTCCAGCGCTAAGGTTGCGGCCAGTGCCGCGCTGTTTTTCAGCTTCCTAGTCGCGTGGGCGCAGCAACCCACAGACCCTCACCTGCAGACCGTTTTCAGCCAGATCGATCGCACCGCCGCAAACTTCCACACCACGCAGGCGAAATTCACCTGGACGCAGTACACCAAACTGGTCGACGAAAACGACGTGCAGAAAGGCACGGTTTATTACCGCCGCTCGGGAAGCCAGGTGGATATGGCGGCCGATGTCAGCGAACCGCAGCCACCAAAATACGTTCTTTTCACCGGAACCAGACTGCAGCTCTATCAGCCGAAAATTGATCAGGTAACGCAATACGACACGGGAAAAGACCGTGCAGCGTTTGAGAGCTTTCTGGTGCTCGGGTTTGGCGGAACTGCCCAGGACATGCAGAAGGCCTTCGATGTCTCATACCTCGGCAACGAAAAGGTTGACGGGGCCGATTGCGGCAAGCTGAATTTGGTCCCTAAATCTCCCAAAGTGCGCGGCACCTTCGACCACATTTGGCTATGGATCGACCCGGCGCGGGGGGTTTCTTTGAAGCAACAGCTTTTCGCCCCGAACGGGGACTATCGTCTGGCTGAATACTCGGACATCCGGATGAACGAGAAGATTTCAGACGGTGTGTTCAAAATCAAGACAACCAGCAAGACCAAGATTGTTTCGCCCAACGGCTGACATTGCTTACCCAGTGACAGTCCAAAAAAGATAGGAGCTGAAAAAGCAATTTTTGGGCGTTATACTCGATATACGCTACAAAATTGAACGGTTAGAGTGTGAGCATGGCAAAAGTATTTACAATTCCGGTGCCGCCGAAAATTGGTCCCAGCCGGCGCCGCGAGCGCACGACAGATCCGCGTTATGTAGACGGCCAACGTCTGCTGGTGGAAGCCATGAAGTACCTCACGCAGGCCGACCCGATCAACAACCGGAAAGCCATCGAGTTGCTCTCTGAACATGTGCGCACGCGTTTCCGCATGACCGACTCTCCTCTCGCTTAATTCGCGCTGACTTGCAGTCATCCCTGGGTATTCGATTTTTCTTGCCTCCCAGCCGCATAGGACACTACACTCCTCGGCAATTGCTTCAGCGGGAACGTGCACTTCGGCAAGGGAGCCCAAATGAACAGATTGCGGGTGGTCTGGTTCGCGGTTTTGCTTCTGGGTTTACTGTTCGGTTCTTCTCTTCAAGCACAACGAATCACGGGTGATCTTACCGGCGATGTGACCGACAGTACTGGCGCGCTTTTGCCTAATGTCACCGTGAAAGTGGAGAGCAAAGATACGGGACAGGTGCGCACCGCGACAACCAGCGGCGCGGGCAATTATCGGGTGCCTGAACTTGCCATCGGCACCTACAAGGTGACCGCCACCGCCCCCGGTTTCAAGTCGGTGGTGCAGACCATTCAGATCATGGCCGGAGCCGTCGCCCAAGCCAGCTTCAAACTTCCCGTCGGAGAGACTTCGGAGACGATCGAAGTCCAGGGTGCCGCTCCGCTGGTCGAACTCTCTCCCAACGAAAATAACTACGTTGATAGCGAGAAGATCGAAAATGTCCCGCTGAATGGACGCGACTTCAATTCCCTGCTGGCGATCACGCCCGGCGTGCAACGCGCGCCCGGCGGCGGCTTCCTTGCGGTCAGCATCAATGGTTCGCGTACCACGTCGAATAACTACTTCATTGACGGCCTATATAACAATGACCGATACTACGGCGACTCGGCCATCAACGAAACCGGCATTCTGGGCATTCCGGCCGTACTCTTCCCTCCTGAAGCGATCGAAGAAATGAGCGTCCAGGAGACGCCATCCGCAGAATTCGGGGTGAAGGGCGGCGCTCCCATCCTGCTCAATATGAAGAGCGGCACGAATAATTGGCACGGCTCGGGGACCTGGGTAAACCACAACGGCTTGGGCGACGCCGACAATTACTTCGCCAATCACAATCCGGATAACTGTGCCCAGGCTGGCGAATGCCGCCCGACTCCGGTCCACAACAACCAGATGAACGCGACGCTCGGCGGACCGTTAGTGAAAGATAAGGCTTTCCTCTTTGTTTATTACGAAGGCCAGCGGTATATCTCGAACTCGGTGGCGGCCCGTACCGTACCCACCCCCGATGACATTGCAAACGCGCAAGCTGACATTACTGCCAGCGGCTTAACGGCAGATGCCGCCGGATCGAAGCTGTTGAGCTACTTCCCGACATCGCCGACAGGGACCATTATTCAACACACTCCGACGACCGCCAGCGGCAACGGCTTTGGAGTCAAGTTTGATTACAAGCTCAATCCCAGCAATTCGCTGTCAGTGCGCTACATCTTCGGAGACAGCTTGCAGAGCGCAGCGCCCTTCGCCGGCTTGCCACCGAATCCCGCATACCCGCAGGACTTGTTCAACTCGGTGGCGCAATCTCGCGCGCAAATGGCGGGCGTGAGCTGGACCACGAATTTCGGCAACAACAAAATCCTCGAAAGTCGTCTCGGTTACACGCGGTTTGCCCAGTTGCTCGGCATCAATAACAAGATCGATCCCAAGAGCCTTGGCGTTGATACCGGTCCGCTGTCGCCTGCAGACTTCGGCGTTCCTTACGTTTACATGTACCACCTCGGATACGGTGGCTACATCGGCGGCGTGCAAGGATATCCGCTGGTGACGCGGCCTGACGCCACGTGGGATTGGTCGGAACACTTTTCCTGGGTAAAGGGAAATCACACGATCAAGATGGGCGGCAACTTTCAGCGCGGCACGAGTAATAGCATTCGGAATAATGCGAGGACCGGGTTGACGGTTGGGTATTTCAGTTACTACGCGCCGATATATGCGCCGTCAGGCTACCCGGCTCCTGGCGTGCAACAAGATGTGGAGCAACTGCTTTTAGGCAAAGCCGATCTAGCCGATCGCGATTTTGGCGACACGCATCGCCATATTTATCAGAATTCGGTCGGCTTCTATGCGCAGGATGATTGGAAGATTAAACCGCGACTGACTCTGAGTTACGGCCTGCGTTGGGAGATCAACGGTACCATGCGCGACACCGCGAATCGGGAAGCCAACTTCATCCCCGGGCGTGGTTTGGTGCAGGTGGGGAATGGTATCGGCGGCATTCACAACGTCGACTACAAAGACTTCGCTCCACACTTGGGATTTGCCTGGGACGTATTTGGGACCGGCAGAATGGCGCTTCGCGGAGGCTATTCGCTAACGTTTGATGTGCCGAATTTTGCTGCGCTTGCGTCGCCCTACTCGTTCGCGCACGCGCATACCGGAGTTTTTGATCAGCCGAATTTAGGGGTGTTCTCGGTTTCGAATCTGTCCGATGTTGCAGGGGGTGCCGGATCTTTGCTTCCTCCGAATAACGCTGGAGCAAGTTGCTACGATCCAGCCGCCAAGGCTGGTGACTATATCTGTTTCGACTCGGCGACGAATGGCCCAGTCTTCGGCGCCGATCCAACGGCCACTCCGCCTTTCAATGTATTTTCGGTGGTCAACAACTTCAAAACGCCCCGCTATCACAACTTCAACCTAAGTCTGCAGAACGAACTCTTTCACAATAATGTCTTGACGGTCACCTACTCGGGCCAGCGTGGGCGGGACCTTTTGATCTATCACGACCTGAATGCATCACCGGTTGGCAGTCCATGTTTCTCCCCAGGCGATTGCGACGCCTTCAGACCATTTGCTGCGACGTTCCCCGAATTCGAGCACATCATCCAGGCGTCGAACGACGCACATTCGCAGTACGACAGCCTACAGGTTTCCTACAATCAGCGCGCCTGGCATGGGCTGGACACGCAGTACAACCTGACCTGGAGCAAGTGCTACGACAATAACTCGACCAACCGCGGAGGCGCCGGAGATTACCCGCAAATCAATAATTTGAATCCGGTCGGCAGCACCGCGCCGGCAGTGGCAAATTATGCCGATTCGCGCGGACTGTGCGATCACGATGTCCGCCTGAATTTCAACATTGGCGGGGTTTATAACGTTCCGCAAATCCCGCACCTGGGAGTGTATGCCGGAAAAGGGTGGCAGTTCGGCACGGTTTTAACGGCAATCAGCGGCAGGCCTTTCAGTGCGCTCCTCACCGGTAACGACAATTCAGGGCAAGGGCTGATTGGCAACAGCATCCGGGCGGCCTGGGATGGAACTCCGATTCACTACAGCAGCCGTAACCCGGACAATTATGTCACCGAGCTTTACACAAATCCCGGACAACCCGACCCGTGTGGCAACATATCCGATAGCGGTGGCTTGCCTCTCTCGCCTTTCTACCAACCCTGCAACGGTATTGGTGATTCACGCCGTAACCAGTTGATTGGGCCGGGCCTCGTCCAGTGGGACATGTCGCTCAGCAAGACAACCAGAATCGGGGAGCGGGTCGATGTCGAACTGCGCTGGGAGGTCTACAACATTCTCAACCATGGGAATTTTTACTACATTCCCAACAATATTTTGAGCAGTTGCGCGGCCAACGTTGTCGCCAATCATTGCACGTCGGTGAATGGCGCGAATTTTGGCCAGATCAACGAGACCTCCGACGTGGCGGCAGGCAACCCGGTGATCGCGCAGGGCGGTCCACGGAATATGAACTTTGTGCTGAAGTTCAGGTTCTAGTGTTCTTGAGGCAAGGACAAACCCTACTACGCATGTGGTAGGGTTTTGTTTATGGTTCGGCTGTCGCGCCTTGGTTTTGTCCTGTGCCTGCTCGCGATTTTCTGTTCGGCCGAGACACGCTTTCATCCCAACATCATTCTTATTACGCTCGACACGACTCGTGCCGACCGCATGGGCTTTCTGGGATCGAAGCGCGGGCTGACTCCGAATCTCGATGCCATGGCCAAGCAAGGCATCGTCTTCTCCCGTGCATACTCGCATGTGCCGCTTACCACCGCATCGCATGCCACGATCCTGACCGGGACCTATCCGCAGTTCAATCATGTGAACGATTTCGGAATACCGCTATCGCCGCGCCTGCCTGATCTTCCTGACATTCTGCATCACGAGGGCTATCACACCGGCGCATTTGTCGGGTCGCTCATTCTCGACCCGCTGGATGGAACTGCGCCCGGGTTTGATCGTGGGTTCGATGTTTACGACGCCGGTTTTCATTTGCGTCGGCAAGGAGCGGATCGTTATAAGACCGTCGAGCGGCGCGCTGGCGTTGTTGTCGATCATGCCATTGCATGGTTGAGCCACGTGCCGGAGGGTCCATTTTTTCTTTGGGTGCATGTTTACGATGCCCACGATCCTTACGATCCTCCCGCGCCTTACAAGGAAAAATATTCGGCGCAGCCATACGACGGCGAGATCGCGTATGTAGATGCATCGGTCGGGAAATTGTTCGACGCCTTGCGGAAGCACAATTTGTATGACGAGACGTTGATCGCGGTCACGGCCGACCATGGTGAGTCCCTCGGTGCTCATGGCGAAAACACGCATGGCATCTTCCTTTACGACGAAACCCTGCACGTACCGCTTGTCATTAAGTTGCCTATGAATCGAAAGTCGGGAGAGCGCGTTTCATCGCGAGCCCGGTTGGTCGATGTTGCCCCGACACTGTTAGCCGCGGCCAGCGTTGATGTGCCGCAGGCGATGCAGGGAGAGTCGCTGCTGGGCCTGCTTTCGTCCGATGCAAAAGAAAAATCTGCTCCTCCGGTTGACCGGCCTGCGTATGCCGAGACCGACTATCCGCATCGCGCGTTCAACTGGAGTGCGTTGCGGGCGATACGCACCGGAAAATACCTCTATATTCAGGCGCCCGATCGCGAGCTTTACAACCAGGACGTAGATGCCGCGGCTACCCACAACCTGGTGGCAACATCGCCGGCAGTGGCGCAGACGTTGGCCTCCGAGTTGAGCAAGTTTCGTGACAAGACCAGCCAATCGCTGACTGACTTGGCCAAACCCGACGCCGACCAGGTGCAAAAGTTGCAGGCACTCGGATATGTCGCGTCTGCCGACGGCAAAGCTCCGGCGACTGACATGCTGGCCGGAGCCGACCCTAAAAAGAAGATTGAAATTTCAAACCTGCTGCACGACGCGATGTTCGATGTCGAGGATGCGCGCTACGAGCAGGCTGTGCCGCTTCTGCAGCGCGTGTTGAAAGATCAGCCAGAGATGCCGGTGGCCAACATGCAATATGGAATGGCCGAGGCGCGGCTGAAAGACTTCGCGCAAGCTTTGGTGCCATTGCAGAAGGCCGTGCAGCTCATGCCGGACAACGGCATGGGGCACTACGAGCTGGGGCTGGCGCTATTTGAAACCGGAAATTGGAAAGATGCGGCGCCCCAGTTTGAGGCGGCAGTGGCTCGGGCCCCGCGTTGGGCGGACGCGCACTTCTCGTTGGCTGCAGTTTATGCGCGCATCGATCGTGTGCCGGACGCGATGAACGAACTCGATCTCACTCTTGGTGTCAGTCCCGATCACTATCGCGCGAACCTGCTGCGCGGCCGAATTCTGTCTTTGCAGGGAGATGCGCAGGACGCGCTGGCAAATCTGGAGAAGGCGGCCAAGGTCGAACCAGATTCGGTGGAAGCGCATGTGTTTCTCGCCGATGCTTACCAGCAATTGGGGCGGCAGATGGATGCGCAGCGGGAACGGCTGGCAGCCCGAAAGATCCGCTCAAAACACTAACTAGACTTGTCATTTCGAGCGGAGAGGACCGTCCGCTTCGCGGACGGCCTCAGAGTCGAGAAACCTGCTTTTCGCGCTCCTAAACAGCAGGTCCCTCGACTGCGCGGATCGTTCTTCGAACGATGCGCTTCGCTCGGGATGACAGTGTGAGTTAGGGGGAAAGCGGCACGGTTTTTCTTGCTGTAAAGCACGCTGCTGCCAACAAAATCACCACGGGATAACATTCCAGCGTGTAGCGGGGCTCGGGATTTTCCATCGTGCCCAAAAAGGCAGATCGCAAGAGCACAAATATGATCAGCAG
>Ga0335069_10007003_pt1 | contig 16309 bp, 16 predicted proteins | sample Lox_Sample_11_FD_206714 | JGI IMG/M metagenome (GOLD analysis project Ga0335069, IMG submission 206714) | Soil microbial communities from Loxahatchee National Wildlife Refuge, Florida, United States - Lox_Sample_1.1 | ecosystem: Environmental > Terrestrial > Soil > Wetlands | place: USA...
ATGCCCCGGCCAGACTGCAGTGCGGGCTCATAGGCGCCACAGATCCGCGGCCTCTCAACCGCGCACGATGCCGCACCCATTTTCATCCTTCCGGGTGCCGCAACGCGGCATGAGTGACTGCAGTTGCACTTCGTTACTTCCGCATCGGCGGTGACTGGACCGGAACGATGAATGTGGTACGACTCGTGTGCTCGTCATGGTAGATGATAACGAGGTCAGACCGACAGACCGCACGCCGAATGGCGGTATTTGTTATGTCTTTGGAGTGCTTTATCCGCTGCTGTACCTGCTGTTTGTTTCTCGCGAAAGGCAGCATCGCCTTCTTCGGCATCACTGCTTCCAGTGCTTGTTCCTGTTCGTGATCTTGCTCCCCCTTCTGTACGTAAGATCGAAACCGTTGGGCTTTGTCGCCATGATCCAAGCACAACGGGGAAGAAAGGTCCGACTTCCCTTGCTCGGATATCTAGCAGACCGGCTGGCCTGATCTGGATCCCCCCGCCTCCGAGTGGATGCTGGGCAATTCGGAAGTAACGGTGGCCGATTCGGAAGGAATGATCTCTCCGGCTGCTTTTCGCCACAATGCGCGCAGCGAAAGGCACCGCAGATCCTTCCCGTTCGCTGCGCTCAGCGTCAGGATGACAGCTTGTGGGGCGACGCGGCGTGGATGCCGCATCGAAGGAAGCGCGAGGGTATTCTTACAAATTCAGAAAAGCCACCTTTATCGGCAATCGACCGAGTTTTCTGCGCTCGGCAATCCTCACTCAGCGATAGCGGGGCGGCCAGGGCGGCTGCACGTAGACGATATAGGGGGAGGGAGCGGTGACCGCCCAGATGAGAGCAATGACCCAGCCGAAAAAAGTCCAGCCAAGGAACAGGTTGAGTATGGCGATGCCGGCGCGCTCGGGGAGATGGCGGCCGCTGGCGATGAGGGTGGGGAGGAAGTACAGGCCCAGCAAGAAGAGGAAGGCAGGAATGTGGAACATGCGACGATTCCTCCAGTGACCGCGGGCATAGGCACGGAACGAAGCCAGCGCCCGATGCCACGCCAGAAGCAGATACGGTGTAACCTTGCGCAAAGTTCCACGTAAGGGTAGACAGAGGCGCGAAATCCGATGGCAGGCAGCGCGGCAATCGGCGTAGACCAGAGCGAGGAGCAAGTCCTGCTCCAGTTCCGCGCCGGAAGCGAAGTTGCCTTCGAAGCCCTGTTCCGGCGATACCAACGCGAGGTTTACGGCTGGATCGTGCGCATTGTGCGCGACCGGGGTGTGGCTGAAGACCTGACCATCGAGACGTTTTTTCGCATCCACTGCGCGCATGCACGATTCGAGCCGGCGCGCGGTTTCGGGCCATGGGCGCATCGCCACGCACGCCGCATTGGACTGGCTGCGTGCGCACCGGTCCGAGTGCAGCATGCCGGATGAGTTTTTCGCGGCCGTGCCCGCGGCGGACGCGGGCGATCCGGCCATCCATGCGGAAATCCGGCGCGAAGTGGCGCTGGCGTTCGGCCACCTGCCCCCGAAACTGCGCGTCGCGGCCGTGCTCGCCGTCATCGAGGAGCGGCCGCAGAAGGAAGTCGCCGATGCGCTCGGCATAACGGTTGCGTCGGTCAAACTGCGCGTGTTTCGCGCCATGCGCAAACTGAGAAGCGATCTGGAACAACAGGGGATCAAGCCATGAAGATGCAGGGAACAGGGAACAGGGATCGGGGAACAGAGGCCTTCGAACAGTTGTTGCGGCGCGCGGTGCCGCCGGCCGGCGACGATCCCGGGCCGGAGCGGGATCTGTGGCCGGCGATGCAACGGCGGCTCAACGGGCGCGATGAGGTCGCGGCAAAGCTGGGAACTGTTCCATGGTTTGACTGGGCTCTGGCAGCGGGAGTGGCGGTGTTCACCGTGGCGTTTCCTGCTGCGATTCCGGTGCTGCTCTATTATCTGTAACCCGCGGACCGTGCTCCGCGAGAAGGGATTGTTGCCATGAACCCGCATCCTTACCTTCGCGCATTTCTTGCCGGGGTGTTTGTGCCCACGCTGATCCTTCCGGTGCTGCTGTGTGTATTTATCGTTGTGCGCCTGGTGCTGGAGTCGCCGTTTCCGATCGAGCGGGGGCTGGTGTTTCCGCTGGCTCTGGTGCCTGCGCTGTGGGGCTTGTGGAACATGCTCTGGGAGTGGTCGCATCCGAGCACGCATCTGCCCCTGGGGCTGCATGGAGCGTTTCTGCCCTGCCTGCTGGGGCCTGCGGGCACGCTGCTTGCCACGCACCTCGGCGTTCTGGAACTTGGAGTCAGCAGCGTGACCTGGTTCCACGCGGTGCAGATTCCCTATGCGGCGGTAGGCGTGTGCTTTGCCGTGGCGGTGGCAGCCTATTACCTGGTGTGGAAGTACGTGGTGGGGTTTGTGAACCGCACGCTGGGGATTGCGTAAAGCAGCTGGCAGCTAGAAGCTGCTTTCAAAGAAGTTGCCCAGCCCGGCGCGGTGGGCGTGCGCGACCATCGTGTCCTGGATTTCAAGGGCGAGGGACAGAGCGGCGCGGCCCTGGCGGGCGGTGACGCGGGGCTCGCGGCGGGTGCGGACGGAGTCGAGGAAGGACTCGATCTCGAGGCGCAGCGGTTCGCCGGGCGTGACGTCGGGCTTGACGAACGAGAGGCCGGGGCTGGGATGGCCGCCCGCCGCAGCCAACTGGGCCAGCGCCGCCGGATCCACATTGCCGGACGCGATCAAGGCCGCAATCTCCGGAGGCAGGTTGCCGGGCACGCCGGAGTCGAGGCGGACAAGGAGCAGGTCGCGGCGGGCGTAGTCGATGGAGACGTAGTGCCGGGGCTGGAAAAAGCGCAGCTTGCGCACCCGCTCAGTGGAGACGCGCGAGGCGGTGAAGTTGGCCACACAGCCGGATTCGAATTCAACGCGCACGTTGGCGATGTCCACCTTGGGCGAGAGGATCGGCAGGCCTACGGCGCGCACCTCGCGCACCGGCGAATCCGCAAACGTGAGCACGATGTCGAGGTCGTGGATCATCAGGTCGAGCACCACGTCCACATCGAGCGAGCGCGGCGTGAACATGCTCAGCCGGTGCGCCTCAAAGAACATGGGCCGCTTGAGGCGCGGCTGCACAGCGAGCACGGCGGGGTTGAAGCGTTCGAGGTGCCCCACCTGCAGAATGCGGCCGGACTTTTCCGCGCGCGCAACCAGGTCATCGGCCTCGGCCAGGGTGGCGCAGATGGGCTTCTCTACCAGCACGTCGAGGCCGGCATCCAGCAGCTCCGAGGCCATGGCGTGATGATGGATGGTGGGTACCGCGACCGAGGCGGCGTCGATACCCAGTCCGGCGTGGAGCAGTTCTTCAGCCGACGAATAGACAGGAATCCGGTACTGCTCTTCGGTCTCAGCGGCACGGCCCGGGTGCGTCTCAATTGCCGCCGCCAGTGCAATGCCCGCGCCGGCCTGCTCAAGCTCGCGATAGACACGAAGATGGTTGCGGCCGAAAGCCCCGGTCCCGGCGACAGCAACGCGCAACTGGGAGCGGCTGTCTATTGTCCCGCCCCTTTGCCTTCGACGGCCTTGAGGCAGCGGCCGTAGAGCTCGAGCAATTCGGTCACGTGCTCTTCAGGTTTAGAGCCGGCAGCGGCCGTAAATCCCGTGGACGGCGCCGTGGGCCGGCCCGCGTTGGTTACACTGGCCACGAACTTGAGCAGATCAAGAGCGATGTCTTCGTTGCGCCGGGCCCCGTGGCCCCAATTGTTCTGTGCGTCCATGTTCAAAAACTCTCCGAAGCCGATGCTACCAGACCCGGGAACGGGGCGTTTCACAAGTGCCCGGCCTGGCGCGCCGGAGCCCCTGCCGCGCGATCGCAAAACCAGAGCTCATGTATCCCGAAGCGAAGTAGCTAAAGTCGACGCGACCAACAGGGGGCGGTGACCCTGGATAGAACTCAAAAGGACCCACCTGCTCAGGTTTTGCCGTAGGCTTGAGTTGTATGCAGACTGCTTTCATCGGCATGGGCGCGAACATTCCCAGCCCCGCCGGCCCGCCGGAGGCCACGCTCGCTGCCGCTGCCGAACGTATTGCGTGCCTGGGACAACTGGTGTGCCGGTCCTCGCTTTACTCCACCGAGCCGGTTGGGTTTGCGGATCAGCCGCGCTTCGTGAATGCCGTGGTCAGCCTCAAAACCGAATTGCATGCGCGTGAACTGCTGGAGCGTCTGCTGCGCGTGGAGCGCGAATTCGGGCGCGACCGCTCGGCGGGAATTCAGAACGGCCCGCGAACTCTGGATCTCGATCTTCTGCTCTATGGCGATCAGGTGATCCGGGAACCCGGCATCGAGGTTCCGCATCCGCGGCTGGCGCAGCGCGCGTTCGTTCTGGTGCCGCTGAGCGAGATTGCACCCGGCCAGGAGGTCGTCACGCACGGCAAATCCGTGAAAGAATTGCTGCACAGTTTGCGCCGCGGACTTCCTGCCGATACCGATGCCGTACTTCCTCTTCAGAGTCCTTGCTGGCGTGGTGGTCCTTGCCGCCGCGATGGCTTGCGCCCAGGTGACGCTGACCCTCACGGTCACCGATAGTGCCGGCGCGGCCATTTCCGGCGCGAAGGTGCGCGATGCTTCGGGCCAGGCGCTGGGCCTGACCGGTGCGGGGGGACGCCTCAATGTGGCGTGCCAGGCGCCTTGCCGCCTGCATGTCGAGGCCCCGGCCTTCGCCGCCCGCGACGTGGTCCTGAGCGGCGACACTACCATCCAGCTATCCCCGGCAAACGCCATCGAGCAGGTCGCGGTCACTGCGTACCGCGCGCCGGTGGGCGAGCTGGAAAGCCCCGCAACCACGCGGCAACTCTCGCCGGTGGCGCTGCAGTCGACGGCCGCGGTCACCATGGAGAGCAAGCTGCGGCAATTGCCGGGTGTGGAGTTGTTTCGCCGCTCCAGTTCGCTGGTGGCCAACCCCTCCTCGCAGGGGATCAGCCTGCGCGGGCTGGGGTCCACCGCCGCCAGCCGGACGCTGGTTGCCGAAGAAGATGTGCCGCTGAACGATCCCATTGGAGGCTGGATTCACTGGGAGGAGCAGCCGGAGCTGGCGGTGCAGAGTGTGGAACTGGTGCGCGGCGGGGCCAGCGACCTGTATGGATCGAGCGCCATGGGCGGCGTGGTGAATCTCCGGCTCGCTCAGCCGGGACCGGGCGCGGTGGAACTCCGCTCCACTTACGGCGGCGAGAACACCTACGAAGACAGCGTGCTTGCCGAGGGAAAGCGCGGGCCGTGGGGCGGGCTGTTTGCGGGCACCCTGGTGGGCACCGATGGCTACATCCTGGAAGCTCCGTGGCAGCGCGGGCCGGTGGACGTGAAGTCCAATGTGAACGCGCGCAACGGACTGCTGCTGGGCGATCGCGAACGCGGACCGCTGCGGCTCTTTGCGCGCGCCAGCGGGCTCAAGGAGGAGCGGCACAATGGAACGCCATACCAGGTGAACAGCACCCGCCTGTGGCGGTACGCGCTGGGCGGCGACTGGAAGGGGCCGCACGACGGCACGCTCGCGGTGCGCGTTTACGGCTCGGACGAGCACTATTACCAGACGTTCTCGTCGATCTCGAATGCTTCGACGCCGGCCGATCCGGCCTGCTCGTATCGCTGTGGAGAGACCCCGACGAAGGTTTCGACGACTCCTGCGAACGAGCTGGGCGCGGCGGCACACTGGACGCAGCCGCTCACACCGGGGCTGCTGCTGCTCGCCGGGGCCGATGTGCGCGACGTGCGCGTATGGGACGAAGAACTGCTCTTCTCCACCGGCGCGCTGACGAATCTGCATGTGCACCAGCGCAACCCCGGCGCATACGCGGAGCTGATGGGCGTGCGCCACGGATGGACCGTGGCCGCTTCAGGCCGCGTGGACTGGTTTCAGAATCACGACGTTCATCAAGTGAAGTGGACCGGAAGCGGATGGACGCCGACTGCCACGCAGCCGCCGACGTTCAGTGAGACGGTGTTCGATCCGCGCCTGGGCATCGCGCGCAAATTGGGTGGGCACTGGGCGGTTTCGGCATCGGGATACCGGGCCTTTCGCGCGCCCACGCCCAGCGAACTCTATCGATCGACGCAGGTGGGCAACCAGCTCACCAAGGCCAATCCATCCCTGCGCAGCGAGCGCGCTACCGGCTGGGAGACCGGCATCGCCATGCAGCGCGCGTGGGGCGAGGTGCGCGCCAGTTGGTTCGATACGCAGATCAACCGGCCGATCTCCGCAGTGACCATCGATCCGGATTCCTCACCGATCCTGCTGATGAGGGAGAACCTCGGCCAGATCGAAAGCCGGGGCGTGTCACTGGATTTTGAGCTGGCGCCGCGGACCTGGCTGGGGCTCGATGGCGGATATCAGTACGCGCACGCGACCGTGACGCGCGGTACTCAGGACGTGGGCAACTGGATTCCCGCGGTTGCGCGCAACATGGCTACGCTGAATCTCCGCGCGTCGAAGCCCCGCCTGGGCCTGCTGAGCCTGCAGAGCCGGTTGAGCGGGCGGCAGTATGACAATGACTCGAACACCAACCTGCTGCACGGATACTTCCGCCTGGATGCGTATGCTTCGCATGACATCGGCAAGCGGGTGGAAGTGTTCGCTGCCGGCGAGAATCTGCTGGACCGCACCATCGAGATTGGCATGACGCCGACCACCACGCTGGGTATGCGACGGGTGGCGCGGGCTGGGCTCAGCTTGAGGCTGGGGGCGTCGCGGTAGATTCGGCATACTGCCCCCGCGGCTGGCATCGACAGCAGCAAATCGCTTCTCCACTCTTCTTGTCCCCGCGTTGCAAGAGAGCGGATTCTCCATTCGAAGTGAGTCGTGCGGCAGTCATTGCCGCGAAGTTTGCTGAACATCAAGAGATTGCGCGCCACTCCATGACAGGCTGAACGTAGAAAGATATTGAGGAATAGATCTTGAGAGCTGGAAAGCATCTTTTGATTGGAATGATTGCCGTTCTGGCGTTAAGCGGTGTTCTTAGCCCGGGCGCCTACGCTTTCCATCACAAGCGCCATATCCCCAAGACGCAGAAGATGCACTACAAACCGGACAAGAATGCCTACCTGTTCGGCGGCAAGTACAAGACTCCCAAAAAACAGCATCTTCCCAAGATCACCTACCCTAAAACCCGGCCCGGCAAGGAGGACTAACGCAAGCATCAGCGGTGGAGACGGCGGGATCCGACGCAGGAGTCCAGCCTGAATTGCCTTGCGGCACACCGATCCGGCTGGATCGTGGCCCAACCGGAAGTGGCGAAATCAGCCAGCATCCGCTCCGTCTCTGAAGCGGTGGCACCTCCCATTTAAAATTCACTGGTGAGCGTCCACTTGGAAATCAATCGGGAGACGGCTTCCGGCGGCCGCCGCGCGCAGCTTCATCTTCCTCACCAGGTCGTTGAAACGCCTGTGTTCATGCCGGTGGGCACTGCGGGTACGGTGAAGGCCGTACCGCAGGACATGCTCGAGTCGCTGGGCGCCGAGATCATCCTTGGCAACACCTATCACCTCTACCTGCGGCCGGGGCACGAGCCGATCCGCCGCATGGGCGGGCTGCATCGCTTCATCAGCTGGCCACGCGCCATGCTCACCGATTCCGGCGGCTTCCAGGTCTTCAGCTTGAGTGAACTGCGCAAGGTGACCGACGAGGGGGTGCGCTTCCGATCACATCTCGACGGCAGCAGCCACTTCTTCACTCCCGAGCATTCCATGGATGTGCAGATCGCGCTGGGCGCCGACATCGCCATGGCTTTTGACGAATGCACGGAGTATCCCGCGGAACGCGCGCGCGCTGAAGAGAGCCTTCGCCTCACCATGGCCTGGGGGCGCCGGTCCCTTGAACATTTCCGGATCCATCGGCACGAGGTTCCCTGGCACTTCGAGACGGGGGGGCCCCAGGTCTCGATTTCGAGACCTGGGATGACGCAGAGCCTGTTCGGCATTGTCCAGGGCGGCATGTACCGCGATCTGCGCAGGCAGAGTGCCGAGCGCCTCATCGAGATGGACTTCGACGGCTACGCCATCGGCGGGTTGAGCGTGGGCGAGCCCCGCGACCTGACGCTGGAGATGATCGCCGAAGTGCTGCCCATGCTGCCGAAGGACAAGCCCCGCTATGTGATGGGCGTGGGCTATCCAGACGAGATCGAGCAGTACGCGCGCATGGGCGTGGACATGATGGACTGCGTGCTGCCCACGCGCGCCGCGCGGCACGGGCTGCTGTTCACCAGCGAGGGCCGGCTGACCATCAAGAACAAACGGTTCGCCGAGGATCAGGGCCCGCCCGATCCGAACTGCGACTGCATGGTGTGCCGCCGCTATACCCGCGCCTATCTGCGCCACCTGATGCAGGCCGGCGAGGCGTTGTCAGCCACGCTGAACACGATTCATAACCTGGCGTATTACCTGGGAATCATGCGGCGAGTAAGGGAGTCGCTGGGGAGTGAGTGAACGAGTGAATAAGTGAAGAAAGTGCGAGAGGGAATGAGTGGAAGAAGTGACCTTTGCGGAGCGCGCCGCTCCCCCTGCGCGGCGCGCTCCGCCACTTCGGCCCCTATGACCTGAACCTCCCACAGTGTGCCGGCAGGGTCACTCGTTCACTTCTTCACTGTTTCACTGTTGCCCGCCCCACAGCCGTGCCGCCGCCATTTCGTAACCGCGCCGGAAGCCCTCGCGGTACTCGTGACGGAACTGATCGGGAACGTCGGGATTGCGGTACTCGTCGCGATTGTTGGGATCGGGCCGGCGACTATTGCCGTAATCCTTGCGCGCGCCCTCGATGCCGTCATGGAAACCGCGCCGCTGCATTTCGGTGAAGCGGTCCGGGGGCGCCCACTGCACGGGGTTGCTGTTGTACTGCCAGGCAGCGTCGCCGTTGAGCTGAGACATGGCCACTGTGTAACCGCGCATGAAGCCCTCGCGATATTCATCTACAAACTGCGGCGCGACGTAGGGATTGCGGTACTCTTCGTGATCGTCCGGATCGGCGGGACGATGCCACTGGAAATCCTTGCGCGCTTCTTCCACGCCCTCGCGATAGCCCCGGCGCTGGGCTTCGGATTGCAGGCCGCGCATGCCCCACGTCTCCCAGTAGGGAGGTGGCGGCGGCGCGGGCGGCGCGTAGGTCGCCGGTGGTGGCGTGCCCCACAGATGAGAGGCGGCCACCGCGTAGCCGCGCCGGAATGCCTGACGGTATGCTTCGCGCAGTTCGCCGGGAATGTCGCGGGGCATGTCGTCGGGGTCGCGATACTCCTCGCGGTTGTTTACATCGGGATCGCGGTGATTGCCGTAATCCTTGCGCGCTCCTTCCACGCCGTCGTGAAACCCGCGGCGCTGGACCTCGTTGTATTCGCCGGGCGGAACATCCCAGCCTTGTTGACCATAGGCCTGAGGCTCGGCAGGTGCGGAAAGTGCCCGCGCGGGGTGTGATGCGGCAACGCCGATCATGAGAGCGATTGCGGGTGCGACAAACCAGGTGCGTGTCACGGCTTGCTTCTCCTTTCCAGTAAGAAACTCTAGAATGCTGCGGAAGTTGCGCATGGCGCCGAAGCGTGTGAACCGGCGGGCTCACGCATGCGTCAGGCTGAGTTACGGCTTTGCAGGTTCCAGCATACGCTCTCGGACACGCCGGCCTGGTCTCCCACCGCGCGCTGACCGGGTAGGAGCACGATGCGGTATCAGAGGTTGCTTTCCGATCCGGCGCAGGCACTCCTTCGGGAATGTCCGCGCGTGTAAACTGGCGGGTGGCGTTGCTGGCAAGTTTTCCCTCTCGCTCAGAAACGGGGAACCAGCGGAGGCCGCCTTGCGCTTCGATAGATGAACGTGCATAGCTCCCCCATAACTCACCGCAACCATTGCTTGATAACGGAGCAGATTCATGGAAAAGAAGATCTACCTGGCCGCGGCAGTGCTTCTCTGCGCGGCGTTCCCCTTGCCGGGTAAAACGCAATCGCCGAACGCCTCAGGGGCCCAGCCGGAGCGGCTGCAGGGCCTCGATACGGCCTTTATCGATACGACCGCCGACCCGTGCACGGATTTCTTTCAGTACGCCTGCGGAAAGTTCAGCCAGCTGCATCCCATTCCGGCCGACCGGTCGGGCTTCGGCATCGGGTCGATGCTGTATGACAACAACCAGATCATCCTGCGCTCGATTCTCGAGAAAGCCGCGGCCAGCGGCGCAGGCCGCACGCCCAACGAGCAGAAAATCGGCGACTACTACTCCTCCTGCATGGATACGGCGGCCATCGAGCGTAAAGGGCTCAGCGGCCTTCAACCGGAGTTCGACCGCATCGCCGCTCTCAAGAGCAAGGACGAACTGGCTCCACTGCTGGCGCACTTCCAGCTCATCAATGTCAATGCCTTCCTCGGTTTCGGCGAGCAGCAGGATTTTGCCGATGCGCGCAAGCAGATCGCCGCCGTGGACCAGGGCGGGCTGGGCCTGCCGGAGAAGGACTACTACCTGCGCACCGGCGCCGACGATGAAAAACTGAGGCAGCAGTACGTGGAGCACATCGCCAGCACCTTCAAGCTGCTGGGCGAACCGGATGCGAAAGCCGCAGAGGATGCGAAGAAGGTAATGGAACTTGAAACCGCGCTGGCGAAGAACTCGCTTGACATCACCTCGCAGCGCGATCCGAAGAACGTCTATCACATCACCTCCGTTGCCGACCTGCAGAAGATGACGCCGGCCATCCACTGGACCGAGTTCCTTGAGGCATCGGGTACTCCGCCCATTACCGACCTGAATGTCACTTATCCTCCGTTCTTCAAGGCCCTCAATGCGCTGATCGAGTCCACCGATATGGACACGATCAAGACGTATCTGAAATGGCAGCTGATCCACTCGACTCCGAGCACGGCGTTGCCGCCAAAGTTCGATGAAGAGCACTTTGCGTTTTACGGCAAGGCGCTCAGCGGCCAGCAGCAGCAGCAACCGCGCTGGAAGCGCTGCGCGCAGTCCACCGACGGCGCGCTGGGCGAAGCTCTGGGCCAGGTGTACGCGGCGCAGGCATTCCCGCCTTCAAGCAAGGCGGCCACGCAGCAGATGGTGCGCGACATTGAATCTGCAATGGACGCCGACCTCGACACCCTGGACTGGATGAGCGCCGAGACGAAGGCCAAGGCGAAGGAGAAGCTGCATGCGATCGCCAACAAGATCGGCTATCCCGACAAGTGGCGCGATTACTCGAGCCTGAAGGTGGAGCGCGGCGATGCGCTGGGCAACGCGGTGCGGGCGATGGAGTTCGAGAGCCATCGGGAGCTGAACAAGATCGGCAAGCCGGTGGACAAAGGCGAGTTCGGCATGAGCCCGCCGACGGTGAATGCTTACTACAGCCCGACGATGAACGACATCAACTTCCCGGCCGGGATCCTGCAGCCGCCGTTCTACGATCCGAATTCCACTGACGCGGAGAACTACGGACATATCGGCGCCGTGGTTGGCCATGAACTCACGCATGGGTTCGATGACCAGGGCCGTCAGTTCGACGCCAACGGCAACCTGGCCGACTGGTGGACGTCCGGCGACGCCAAACAGTTTGAAGCCAAAACCGACTGCGAAGTGAAGGAGTACGGTGCGTTCACGGTCGCGGGCGACGTGCACGTGAACGGCAAGCTGACTCTGGGCGAGAACACGGCGGACAACGGCGGGTTGCGGCTGGCGTTCATGGCGTTTCTGGAGGATGCGAAACGCAAGAGCATCCACCTGGACCAGAAGCAGGATGGTTATACGCCGCAGCAGCAGTTCTTTCTTGCCTTCGGGCAGAACTGGTGCGGGGAGCTTCGTCCGCAGCGGGCGCGGATGCAGGTGCAGACCGATCCGCATTCCCCGCAGCAATTCCGCGTGAACGGCGTGGTGCGCAATATGCCGGAGTTCGGACAGGCCTTCGGATGCAGGCAGGGCCAGCCCATGATGCCGGCGAATGCCTGCCGCGTGTGGTGAAAGACAGGGAATAGGGAACAGAAAAGAAGAAAGCCAATCCTTCGCGCATCAGTCGTGAAGGATTGGCCTTTTTTTGGTGTGCGTTGACCTCAGAGCCTCATGCCTGTTCCCTACTCCTTACTCCCTGCCTTGCTCAGATGCTTGAGGAAGAAGTCGGCCATCATGTGGTTGGCTTCGATGGCTTCGGGCAGCTTCGGGTCGTACCAGAAGGCGTGCGGCAGTGCGTCAAAGACGATCAACTGCGCGTCGACGTCCGCGTGCAGAAAGGCGCGATGCAGGTTGGCGGTTCCACTCAGCAGCAGATCGCGTCCGCTGGTGACGAACAGGGTCGGGGGCAGGCCATGCAGGTCGGCGTAGATGGGTGAGAGGACAGGGTCGGGGGCGTCCGTGGCGCCGGTGTAGTAGGGATCGTGCGCGCCCTTCTCCGGCGGATCGAGATGGCCCGACAGCCCGCGCAGCGCGTACATGGCCATGGAGTCGCCGTCGCGGGCGAAGTCGCCCATGCCGCTGAAGATGCCCAGGGCCGCGGGCTGCGGCAAGCCGAGCTGCTTGATCTTCACCGCCACTTCGCCCGTGAGGATGGCGCCGGCCGAGGTCCCGTAGATCACGATGTGCTCGGGCTGGTAGACCTTCAGCAGCTCTTTGTAAACCGCAATGCAGTCGTCGACCGCCGCGGGGAAGGGATTCTCCGGCGCCAGGCGATAGAGAACCGCCACGACCCCGATTCCCGTGTAGCTGGCGATGGGAATCGATTCGGTGTAGGAGCCGGAGTCGGAATTGAATCCGCCGCCATGCAGGTTGAGAAGGACCCTCCTGGCTTTGGCCGGCGAAGCGTCCGCCGGCGTGACCACGCGCACCGGGACGCCGGCGATGGTCTTGTCGTCGATGGTGACGGGACAGATTTTCGTCCAATCCACGCGGGCGTGCGCAGTGGATTCGTCGGTGTGCTTGCGGCGTTCGTCCAGCGACTGCGGCGGGGCCTGGTCGGGCTCCTGTCGGCTGAGGGATTTTTGCGCTTCGGGGCTGAGGGCCTGCGGCACCGGAATCACGCGCGTAATGTGCGCGGTCCCCTGCTCGTCGATGTAGCTGGTGTCGCGGGTCGGGGCCTCGACGGCGGTGGTGGGCGTGGGTGCTGGTCGTTGCTGCGCCGCGAGCGTGGCACAGAGGAGGAGAAGAGCAGCGGAGAGAAGTCGCATGGCGGATGTCCTCGGCGAAAAACCGTTCGGCGGGCCGATGATGCGCGATGGGTTTCCCGTCCACAATAGCAGAGTGGAAGCTGACGCAGACCTGGCGGCGCGCTGTCGCCGGAGTCCGGTTGCCAAACGCTTGCGATGAACCTCGATGCTTCCCATCCTTCGCACCCTGAGGCTGTGCGAAGGATGGGGCGCGGAGTTGCCGCCTGGACGCATCGAACAGCTAATGCGGGATTCTCAGGATGCCGGTGTCGAGCAGGATCTCGGTCAACTGATCCAGGGCGCGCGCCAACCGGGCGCATACCATGCGTTCACTCCTGTTCACCAGCAGCGCCGCCTCGGAATGGCTGTATTCCTGGAGGACGATCCTGTTGATGATTTCGCAGTCGAAGGCCGGCAGGCGGGCGAGGCACTTCTCCATATCGAGGACGAAGATGACGCAGTCTTCAAACGTCTCGATGCGGCGGCTCGAACTGAAGCCGCGGTTGAGGGGTTCAGTGAGGACGGAGGGCGCGCGGCACACCAGCACGGAGGCGTAGAGATAGCGGCGGAGCAGGATTTCAGTGTGCTTCCGGTAGAAGGCCAGCGACGTCACCGGGGCCGGAAGGTCGGTTGCCGTTGGCGGGTAAGTGTCCGGAACCGCGAGCGAGGGGCCGGTTCCGGTCATGCGAGCTGGTAGCGACCGGCGCTGGACGGCGGCCGCCCTGGCGAAGGCGGGGAACTCGAGGGCGGCGCTCATTCGGCACCCCCGGGATTGTGAGCCACCGCCCGGTTGCGGGTCGGCGGCTGGCTGCGGTGCGGTCCGTACGACGAAGCACTGTCATCCGTGACCCTGCGGCGGCGGTTCCCTCGCGGCTGTTGTGTGTTGACCGGGAACTCTCTCAGCTTGGTCTCACAGCGGCGGCAGTAAGCACTTCCAAGGCACTGGGGGCGGTACCAAAGACAGCCGCACCCCTCGCAAATTTTCAGTTGCACGCGCAAATCCATAATGGAATCTCCCTGGGTTCGGACTCCGGCCGATCGATCCTCTCCTTGTTATGGGCCGGGTTGGGTGGAAGCAGGGCTGGCTCTCCAGGATCGTATCGTCCTGTCGGGGGAGTGCCTTCCTTGTTCCGTCTCGATGAGTCATAGGCAAGAACGCGCAGAGTCTGGAAAACCGGCAAAACCCGGGAGCGCCGGTTGCTGGCTCGAACTCGGTCGCCGCGCGTGCGGGTGCGTCGACTGTGCCAGCGACAGTTCCAGGTGCATCTTCCCGGATCGCATGCAACTCACACAGCCCGCGCCCGGGGCCTCTTCGGGATCGTGGCGCGAGACTCCCTGCCGGGAGGATGAAATCCCCCGGGGTTACAGTGGATGCATCCATCTCAGGAAGCTGCTAACTCCCTAGAGATGAGTCAGGCGCTGAACGTGTCGGAAGTTACTCGTTGGACTGCGTGATGTAAGTGGAATCACTGTAGGTGACATGTATCTTTTGCGTCAATGGATCATTTGGAAGTTGCCCTAGTCTGCTTTCCAGGAGATGCGCAAACTCAAAAAACCAAGGCCATCTGCGCTTAATCGTTATGCCGCGGGCAATGCGTGATGAGGCCGACCTATTTCCGGCGGCGGAATTTGCACAATGAACTTTACCCAGATGCACGAACGTCTCCGCCTGGAGCTGCTGCGCCGGGTTGAGCGGGGCACGTTGAGCGTATCGCTGCTGGCGCGGCAGACCGGGTTCGGGCAGTCACACCTTTCCAATTTTCTGCATAGCAAGCGGCTGCTCTCGCTGGAGGGGCTGGACCGGGTTCTGGTGGCGCAGCACCTGACGGCGGTGGACCTGCTGCCCAGCCAGGCGCGGACGCACTGGACCGATGAGGAGGACCTGCGCAGCGTACCGGTGATCTCGCACGGTACCGCGATGCATGAGCCGCTGGTGCGCCCCGGCGCGGTGCAGAAATTGCTGCAGGTGCCGGCCGGGCTGCTGGAGCGACTGCGCGCACGGGCCTCCAGCAGCCGCAGGGGCTGGGTCCGGTTCGTGGCGGTGCGCATCCCGGCCCAGGATGCAGCGGCCATGGACCCGGTGGTGATGCCGGAGGCGCTGGTGCTGCTGGATCGTCATTACAACTCCCTGGCGCAGTACCGGCCGGAGCGGCCCAACCTGTATGCCGTGCGTCACGATGCGCACCTGAAGCTGCGCTACGCGGATTTCCAGGCAGGACGGCTGGTGCTGCGCCCGCATAACCGTTCCGCCCCGGTGGAGCTGATCGAGCCGGGGCCGGCCGAGTCGCCTGGGGCGTTGATCGTCGGCCGCGTGGTGATGGTGATGAATGAGTGGTGAGGGGAGGCCTGGTTCGCAATCGGCAAATCCGGCGATCGCGATTTCAACCAGTAACTGCAGACCTATCTCGAGATGAGGATCAATGACCGGCCAGGAGACAACAAGAAGAATCGAGCGCGATGCTTCGCTCTCCAGTCCCCTGCTTCCGTTACAGTGGCTTCGCAGTTACTTTGTCCCCAAGCCGGATGGTTGAGTGGCACTTCCTCAAGAGAGAGCTACCGTGGATTGCGGCAGGAAACGCTGCATCAACTGCGAAACCGCTTTCAACCGGTACATCACACTTCCGGTCCCGGCTCGGGATTGTCGAAGCGCGTGTACTTGCTGATGAAGTTCAGGTGGATGGTGCCGGTGGGGCCGTTACGCTGCTTGGCGATGATGATCTCGGACTTGGCGCGGTCGGATTCCGACATCTCCTCGTCGCGGTTGTAGTAGGCCTCGCGGTGGATGAACATGACCACGTCGGCGTCCTGCTCGATCGACCCCGATTCGCGCAGGTCGCTCAGCAGCGGCCGCTTGTCGTCGCCGCGGCGCTCGCTCGATCGCGAAAGCTGCGACAGCGCCACCACCGGCACATCGAGCTCCTTGGCCAGCGCCTTGAGGCCGCGCGAGATCGCCGACACTTCCTGGGTGCGATTCTCATACCGCTTGCCGCCGGATGAGGGCAGGGAGGCGCTCATGAGCTGCAGGTAATCCACCATGATCAGGTCAAGCTGGCCCTGATTCTGCCTGAGGCGGCGGGCCTTGGCGCGCATCTCCGCCAGCGAGATACCGGCGGTGTCGTCGATGAACAGCCGCGATTCCACCAGGTCGTTCAGCGCGCGCTGCAGCTTGTCGTGGTCTTCGTGGCCCAGAAAGCCGGTC
>Ga0335069_10007004_pt1 | contig 16308 bp, 15 predicted proteins | sample Lox_Sample_11_FD_206714 | JGI IMG/M metagenome (GOLD analysis project Ga0335069, IMG submission 206714) | Soil microbial communities from Loxahatchee National Wildlife Refuge, Florida, United States - Lox_Sample_1.1 | ecosystem: Environmental > Terrestrial > Soil > Wetlands | place: USA...
CGATCGCCGCACCTGATGAGATGTTGACGATCGAGCCCGACTTGCGCGGGATCATGTCCTGAAGAACCAGGCGGCTGAGCATGAACGGTCCGTGGACGTTCACGGCGAAGGATCGAATCCATCGCTTGGGCGCGTAATCCTTCACCGGGATGAAATAGGTAAGCGCCGCGTTGTTTACGAGCACATCGCACGGTCCGTATTTCGCGCGAGCATCGGCGACGAGCTTCTCGCAACTTTCTTCGGAAGAAACGTCGCAGGTAATTGCAATTGCTTCGCCGCCGGCCTTGCGGATTCCGGCGACTGTCGTTTCGAGTGAGCCTTCCAATGGGTGCTCGCCTTCCTTCAATGTGCGCGCCGAACATACGACGCGTGCGCCTTCTTTGGCGAAGAGTTCCGCGATATCTTTGCCGATTCCACGGCTTGCGCCGGTTACGATTGCGTTCTTTCCGCTGAGCTTGCCCATCGATTGGTTTCCTTCTGGCGGGTATCGTGTCCCGATTCCGTCAACAATTCACATTTGTATATTCGGATCGCGCTCATTCGGCTACCGCAGCCGCTTGAGAGTTTCTGTCGGATGTTTTCAGACGTATGAGCCTGCTGATAGAGTTTGGCCAGTGTCGCGCCGGTTATGCGCGCGCATAACCCGGTTAGGATTTTTTCACAATGCATCCGCTCGATTATCAAAGCATCGAACTGTTTTCGTTCGTTGTCGTCGCCCTATTCGCCTCCGTCTTCATCACGATTATCGCGCTGTCGGTTCAATGGAGTCGTCGCAAGCGATTTCCTCGCCCGACGGAACTTCCACCGGAGATAGCGCGCGAAACGCCTTCCGAAGCGCCGCCGGAAGCGGAGCAAGCGGCCGCGCCGATTTCGCCGCCATCCGCGCCCGAGGAGGTCAAAGTCTCAGCGCCTTCGGTCGGGGAACGCCCTCGCCAAGTCGAAGTTCCGCCCGAAGCTCCCGCCGAGGTGGCGGCGGCGCACGCCGAAATCACGCCCGCAAAACCCGAAATCACGCCGCAGGTCGAGGTTGTCCCGCCTGCTCCCACCAAGGCCCCCGCACGACTGGGGGTCGGCCTTCGCAAAACTCGCGAAGGTTTCCTCAGCCGCATTCGCGGGGCGCTGACCGGAAGTACAAAGATTTCGGAAATTTACGAAGGACTTGAAGAAGCGCTGATCGCCGCCGATGTCGGCGTCGATACAAGCCTCAAACTGACAGAGGCGGTTCGCACCAAGCTGGGGAAGGAGAGCCGCCCTGACGCGATCCGCGATGCCCTCAAGGCTGAAATCGAAGCGATCCTTGAAAAAGCCTCACGGCCCTGGGCCGACTCCGGCGATGCACCGCTGGTGATCATGATGGTCGGCGTGAATGGTGTAGGAAAAACCACGTCGATCGCCAAGCTGGCCGCGATGTTCAAGCGCGAACGCGGTTCGGTGATCGTCGCAGCGGCTGACACTTTCCGTGCTGCCGCGGTCGAGCAGCTTCAGGTATGGTGCGATCGCGTCAGAGTCGACATTATCAAGCAAAGCCAGGGATCCGATCCCGCAGCGGTCGCGTTCGACTCGGTAAAATCCGCCATCGCGCGCAAGGTCAGGACCGTGCTAATCGATACCGCCGGGCGATTGCAGACCAAGGGAAACCTGATGGACGAGTTGAAGAAGATCGCACGGATCGCGGGACGGGAGCTTCCCGGTGCTCCTCACGAAATCTGGTTGGTTCTGGACGCGAACACGGGGCAGAACGCCATAAGTCAGGCGAAGATCTTCGGCGATACGGTGAAAGTGACGGGCGTAGTTCTGGCGAAACTCGACAGTTCGGCCAAGGGCGGCGTCATAATCGCCATCGCGGACAAGCTTGGAATCCCAGTGCGCTACGTAGGGCTTGGCGAGGAAATAGAAGATTTACGGGAGTTCGATCCGCATGAATTCGCGGATGCGCTATTCGAAAATGAATCAACTGACGCCAGACACAGCGGGTCTTATGCTGCTTGACTATGGGGTCAGGCAAAACTTAAACTAAAAGGCGAAATTTGGACGATGGCAATCGATGTTCTTAAAGCTCTGGACGAGAGAATTCAGGCCTCCGTTCAGAAAATTCAAGCGATTAAACGCGAAAACGAACAGATGGCTCAGCGGCTGGCTGAAAGCGAGCGCAAACTTGGCGAATTGACCGCGCAGGTCAAGCAGTTCGAAAACGAGCGCCGTCAGCACGAAACTGAGCGGGCCGAGATCAAAAGCCGAATCGAGAAGATTCTTGCCCGGTTCGACGGGATCGATCTCGGATAAATATGAAAGGCGTCAACGTTGAGATCATGGGCCAGAGCCTGACCGTCGCGAGCGATGCGGACGACGGATGGGTCCGGTCTTTGGCCGGAACCGTTGACGAGAAGATAAAGCGGCTTCGCGCAAGCGGTCAGACCGTCAGTTCGATAAATCTGGCCATACTTGCGGCGCTCAATTTTGCCGACGAACTCGAACGGCTCAAGCAGGAGCATCGCGAGTTAATCGACGGAATTGAAGCGATGAAGGATCGACTGGCAGCGGCCATCGATGAGCCCGAGGCTTAAGTTTCGGGCGATGGACTCGCGGGAGATTGTGGCGGCGGGTACGGTGGGACTCACAACGAGGCACGACGCGATGCGAATAGGTATCGAGCCCGTTAGCTTTTTTCGAATTGACGAAGACGCGAACGACCGGAATTGCGGTCCGATATCGCAGAAGTTGTGGTCGAACGCGTGCGGGGCGCGATAAGTTTGGGAACAAAGGAAATCGGCTACTTTCCTGGAGCAAACGCACTCTCGTCGATCTAATTTTTGAGGCCCTTACCCGCCATGGTGAGTTAGTCCGTGGCGGACGCAAAAGAAGACTTACGCAAGATTTTCAAAAGCGCGCGTGACGCGATTTCGTATCGGTTCGTCCGCGACCATTGCGCCCAAATCCAACGCCGCATCCTCGATTCGTCTTCATACAGCCAGTCGCGAACCGTCGCGCTCTATGCAGCGGCGGGCGGCGAAGTCTCCACGGATCTCATCTTCACCGAAGCGATAGCCTCGGGACGATGCGTCCTGTTTCCGCGTCTCGATCGCGCTACCAACGAACTCGTCTTGTGTCGCGTGAGCGGACCCCAAGACCTTGCGCCGGGGGCTTTCGGCATCCTCGAGCCGCAGTTCGAAGAAATCATGGATGTCTCGACGCTAGGGCGCTCGACAATGATCGTGCCGGGCGTGGCGTTTTCATCACGATGTGAAAGGATTGGCCGCGGAGGAGGCCATTACGATCGTTTGCTGTCCAAAGTCGGCGCGCAGACGGTCACCATCGGTTTGGCCTATTCGTTCCAGGTGCTGGATCGGGTCCCGCAATCCTTGTGGGACCGCCGGCTTGACTACGTAGCAACCGAGTCCCGCTTCCATCGAGCCGCCAGGGAAGTTCGATGGAGCCGCGAGACCCGGATAGAAGGAGGTGTCCCCAGGTGACATGGATATTGGCAGTCCTGGGCTTCGCTCTAGGGGGAGCTGTCGTTTACATCCTCGCCCAGCTTCAACAGCGCAAGCAGACGGTGGACGTCGAGGCTGCGCAAAAGCAGGCCGCCACCGCGATTGCCCAGGCAGATGAAACTACCAAGGAAGCACATGAAAAAGGCGAGCTGATAATCAAGGAAGCGGAGGTAAAAGCCAAGGATATTATCGTCGGCGCACGATCCGACGCCGAGCGTGAGATACGCGAGCGTCGCAAAGAGCTGACCGTTCTTGAAACCAAGCTTGAATCTCGTGAAGAAAGCTTCGACAAGCGCGTTGAGGCGTTTGAGCGGCGTGAAAACGATCTCAACCGTCGCGATCAGAGCATCCGCACGCGCGAGAAGAACCTCGAAGAAAAGGAACAGGAAAAGCAGAAGCTGGTCGACGAAGCCCGCGCCAAACTCGAGCAGGTCGCGGGGCTGACCCGCGAAGAAGCGAAACGATCGCTGATCGACGAGATGACGGCGCAGGCGCGTCACGAAGCCTCGAAGCACATCCGCGTGATCGAGGAAGAAGCGCGCGAAGAGGCCGACCGTCGCGCCAAGCGAATCGTGTCGATCGCCATCGAGCGTCTCGCCGGCGAGTTCGTCACCGAACGCACCGTCGCCGTCATTCCGCTTCCCAACGATGAAATGAAGGGCCGCATTATCGGTCGCGAAGGCCGCAATATCCGCGCGATCGAGGCCGCAACGGGCGTTGATATCATCATCGATGATACGCCCGAGTCGATTGTCATCTCATGCCACAACCCGATTCGGCGCGAGATCGCCCGAGTCGGCCTCGAACGGCTTATCTCTGACGGTCGTATCCATCCCGGACGTATCGAGGAAGTCATCAGAAAGGCGGAGCAGGACGTCGAGACATCGATTCGCGAAGCGGGACAGCGCGCGATTATCGAGGTCGGCGTCCACGGCGTCCATCCCGAACTCGTCAAGCTGCTTGGAATGCTCAAGTATCGCTACAGCTACGCCCAGAACGTGCTGATGCATTCTATCGAAGCGGCCTTCATATGCGGCGCGATGGCGGCGGAACTGGGGTTGAACGAGAAGCAGGCGCGTCGTGCGGCGTTGCTCCACGATATCGGCAAGGCGCTAACGCACGAGGTCGAGGGGTCGCACGCGCTTATCGGAGGCGAGATCGCACGCAAGTACGGCGAATCGGCGAAGATCGTCAACGCGATCGCGGCCCATCATGAAGAAGTGAAAGCCGAGACGATTCTGGCGCCGCTGGTCGACGCTGCCGATGCGCTCTCCGGCGCGCGTCCGGGCGCGCGTCGCGAGGTGCTCGAGAGCTACGTCAAGCGACTCGAAGATCTCGAAGCGATCGCGAAGTCGTTCAAGGGCGTGGACAAATGCTTCGCTGTGCAGGCGGGACGCGAGATGCGCGTGATCGTCGAGCCTTCGCAGGTCAACGACGATGATGCCGCGTTGCTTGCGCGCGACGTCGCACGCAAGATCGAAAATGACATGACGTACCCCGGTCAGATCCGGGTGACGGTTATTCGCGAGACTCGCGCGACCGAACTCGCGCGCTGATCGAGCAACGATTCATCAGCGAGGCGGGCGCGCCCAAACCCCGCGCCCGCCTCGCTTTGTTCGTGCTTGGCAGATGCGCTTTCAACATCTGAGGAAACGCACTAGCTTGAGCCGCAGTCGTGGGCGCATCGTTTCACCACCATCACGGGGGCAACCATCCGCATGTTCACCATCACACGGGTGAGCACGGCCTGCACCCGCGCGCGCATGACGCTGATACCGAACACGTTCACGGACATCGCGATTACAACCACGAGAGCGATCATTCGCATACCCACCCGCCTCGCCATGGCGTTCACGTTTACGACGCGACCGGAAATCAACCGGCTGTCGTTCAAAGTCATGCGGGCGAACTCGGGCATTGGCACTTTGACATTGCCTTCGAACACATTGCACTGACGCCGGCATTTGACCTCACGGTTGCGCTGATTGCGGCGCCGACGAAGTTTGAACGACGCCACGCCAAGGTAGAGCCGCAAGCGCCGCGTCCGCCGCCGTCCAGCTAGCACGCTTCTCAAAATAGTTCCCGTAATCACCGTCGGACCTCGGATGCCGGCGGCTTCGCTTGGCGCGATTGCGCGCGCGTTTCCTGTCGCTTTGCGATCGCGAGGGCAGCTGCCGTCGAAATGCTGGTTTGGGAAGTATTGCCATGGCGATCGATTTGTCGCGATCTGCGCGGTTCGTCACTGCCGCGTTTGTCTTCCTGCGCCCGTGCGTCATCACGATGCGCGCGCGTCGATATGCACAGTTCTGTCCACTCACACTGCTGCTCGCATGCGCTGCGACGCTTGCTGCAGATGTCGCATTCGCAGGGTCCAAGCCGACGCGCGCTTCGCTGTGCGGCAGCGTCGTCGATTCGCTCGGACATCCCATCGACGGCGCGACCATCGCACTGTCGCTTTCCGACGGCCACGAAGCGGCGCGAACTACGACCGATGAACACGGCCTCTTTAGCATCACGAACGTTGCGGCGGGCGCGTATGCTCTCAAGATCCGCAAAGCCGGTTTCAAGCCTGCCAGTTCGATAGTCGTATTGCCGCGGGACGCGGCCCAAGCGCAACTTCTGGTGCTCGAATCAGAGAGCGCGCTGACTCTGCCTATAACTGCATCGAGGCTTCATCCGCAAAACGGTCTCTCGTCGTCGGGCGTGAACAAATACACGATGACGGCGAAGGATATCGGCAATCTTCCGGAGGGGGACGCCACCGCGCTCAATCAGGTGATGCTCCAGATGCCCGGTGTGGCGCTCGATCAGAATCAGGAAATCCATATCCGCGGCGAGCATATGGGCATCCAGTACGAGATGAACGGCATCATGCTGCCGCTCGACATAAATACCGATCCGACGTTCACGCAACTTTTGAACTCGCGAATCGTGAAAACCGTGAGCCTTTTGGACGGCGTGCTGCCGGCGCAGTACGGCCTGCGCACATCCGGTGTGATCGATATACATACGAGGGACGCGTGCGATGGCTCACCGAATCAAGTCACTATTTCAGGAGGACAGCGCGATACGGCGCAAGGGTCGTTTCAGTTTGGAGGATGCGGCAAAGAATTCAGCTACTACCTTACGGGCACCTTCGTCCAATCCAATCTTGGTTTCAGCTCGGCGATCTCCGCGCCCGATCCGATTCACGACGCGGTGACGCAGGGGCAGGGCTTCGCCTACTTGACGTACGCGCTAACAGCGGCGACGAAGCTTAGCCTGATATCGGGGATGACGCTCTCGTTCAATCAGTTTCCGAATCAGCCGAATCTGCCGCCGCAGTATCAGTATGGCGACGCAAATCCGGCTCAATATCCGTCGAGCGCGATCAACTCCGGACTGAATCAGCAGGATTACTTCGGTGTTTTTGCGATCAACGGCGCGATTGGATCAATCGCCGATTATCAGCTTGCGTACTCGGCACATTACAACGTTCAGAGTTTCTATCCCGACCCGGTCCCCGATCTGATCTATCAGGGAATTTCGTCAAACGTCTTCACCAGCGATCTTTCCAATTCCCTGCAAGGCGATATCACATGGCGTGCGATTGCGTCGCACAGCGTCCGCGGGGGCTTTTACGTCGGGGAATACGGCGTCGAATCGGACCAGACCTCGCAGGTGTTCCCGATCGAATCGGGACAGCCGTCGAATACCCCGATTTCGCTAACCGCAAACCTGAACAGGATCAATATGGTTTTCGGCTTCTATCTGCAGGACACGTGGCAAATCACCGACGCTCTCGCCGTGAATTTCGGCACGCGATGGGATCGCGTCACAGGGTTTACGGTGGACAGTCAGTTCAGCCCGACGATCAATTTCATCTACAAGCCGCGCAGCGACACGACCATCCATGCCGGCTTCGCGCGAAATTTCCAAGTTCCGAATTTTCAGAATGTGTCGTCGGGAATATACCAGCTGTTCGCAGGCACGACCGGAGCAGCAGATTCGAGCCCGACCGGCAACGCTTCGCCGTACGCGGAAACCGATTATACCTGGGACGGCGGCTTCACGTATCAAATCACACCGCGACTGGCGTTTGCGCAGGACAACTACTTCAGAATCGATCGCCACTATCTCGACGAAGGCCAGTTCGGATTTGTGCCGCTCGATGCGCCGCTCAATTACGTGCGCGGATACGGCGGCGGTACCGAGAATTCACTCACCTACAATTTCGAAAATTTCTCGGCGCGCGCGAATCTCTTCATCGCGCGTGAACAGGATATTGGCGTTGCTTCCGGACAATACAATTTCCCCGCCAACGAGGTTTCATACATGGATCAGCACTTTTTTGTGCTCGATCACACGCCGCTGGTCGGCGCGTCGGGCGGAGCCGCGTATCGATGGGACGACTACGAATTTACTTTTGACGGATTGTTCAGCAGCGGACTGCGCGGAGGATTCGCCAATCAGACGCAACTCCCGAAAGTGTGGCAATTCAACGCCAGCGCCGCGCGTGATTTTACGATTCCGGGGATCGGCAAACTTACCGACCGTATCGTACTGCTCAACATGTTCGATCGCACCAACCTGATCCGCCCCTCCAACGGAATCGGCGTGTTTCAGGCTGCATACGGTCCGCGCATCACGGTTTTCAACTCGATCACGATCCCATTGCCGTCATTTTGAGCGCGGCGCGAAGCACCTCCCTTTACCGGAAATGGCGGGGCGCGTTATGATGCCCGCGCAGATGCCCACCAATCGCGAAGTTCTCGACACTACGATCGCTCTGGAAAAAGAGAGCATGGCGCTCTATGCACGCTTCTCGCGGCGATTCGCGGACGATCCCAAACTGAAGGAATTCTGGTTCGGGATGGCGCGCGACGAGGCACGTCATGTAGGCGCGCTCGACCTCGTCTCCACGATGCTCGATCTGGAGGGGCGGCTCGATCAGGCAAGTCCCGTATCACTGGAAAACGAAATCATCGCAAAGCTTCGCGCGACGCTCGGACGATTTCGCAACCAACCGCTCTCCGAGCTTTCGATCGAACAAGCGCTCGCGACAGCGGTCGAGATCGAGGAGACCGAACTCGAGGATCTCGTCGCGGACCTGATCAAATCGCAGCAGCCGAACGAATACGAACGCTCGCTCAGGATGCTGGTGCACGACCTTGGCGAACTGAGCTTCATGATCGAATGCCACGCGCAAAACGCCGATCTGCTGCGGCGGTGCGACGAGTTGGTGAATCGCCACGCGGAATCGCTGAGTCGATTTCCCCAGAGCTGAAGGCGGCGCGATCGCGACGCCCCTTTTATGCGGAATCGGCGCTGGCTATATTAACGAACAGCGCTGAGGAGTCGGCTAATTGGCAAGCCACCTGACTCTGGATCAGGCGATTGAAGGTTCGAGTCCTTCCTCCTCAGCCAGACCGGATTTTTCTGCGACCGGCCCCATCGTCTAGTGGTTAGGACACCGGCCTCTCACGTCGGTAACGCGGGTTCGACTCCCGCTGGGGTCACCAATGAAATCAAGGTTTTTTCGGCTTTTGGGCTTCTGATGGCGGCGTTTGACAGCCAATTTGACAGCCACCAGATTCGTCAGAGTGTAGCGGCTTAAGATTCCGAAGTGGTTTGCAGAGGCGAGCTGCGCGGTCGTCGCCGCACACCGTCTTCGAAAGGATCTGACGTTGGTGTAAAGCGATCAAACAAGTCGAAATTGAACTCAACGAGCAGGCATCGTTGGAGGTGATCTGTCTGGCGTGCATTTCGGCTGCCGCGTCACCACGTGCAAAGATGTCAGCGCCGTCGAGCCGGCGCTGTCCTATCCAAACGATTGTCTTCCGCCAATTTGCAGAAATTATTTGACACTCCGGGGAGTTTACGTAAAACTCCATCGAACCACGATCCGTAGTTGCCGCTTCGCTGAGAACCGCCAGACGTTAACAGCGCTCATTCTTGAATTATTGAGAGACAATTGAGTCGCTTCGCCCTCGCTCCCAGGCATCTCGATCCTTTTCTTGCGCTTCCGCTAGTGAATCGAGAGCGTGATCAACCGCCGAAGTAGGGCGGGTGCATCTGATTCATGGCCGGTTTGCTGTTCTCATTTATTCTATTCGGTGTCGGAGCCGTCGCCTCGCTGGTTTTCGCGCGCCGGGGCCGCTGGTCGAGTTTCGCGGGCGCCGGCGGTGTTATCCTGGGCTGTACCTGTGGGATCTTCCCTGTATTGCACGTCGTAATGGGGGCGCCGCCGCAGTCCCTTCGCGTGGCGTGGGACGTACCATATGGAACCTTGTATCTGACGCTTGATCCTCTGGCGGCGTTCTTCCTGATCCCGATTTTTTTGATTGCATCACTTGCTGCTCTTTACGGCACGGAGTACCTCGAGGTTTACCGCGGCCGCAAAGAAATCGCACCGCCATGGTTCTTCCTGAATATACTCACCGCGAGTATGACGGCGGTTATACTCGCCCACAACGCCATTCTGTTTCTCATGGCATGGGAGACGATGGCGCTTTCGTCGTTCTTTCTGGTTACGTTCGAGGATGAGAAGGAAACCACTCGCCAAGCCGGATGGACTTACCTGGTGGCGAGTCACACAGGTACGGCATTCCTTCTGGTGATGTTCATCCTGCTCGGCAGGCACAATGGGTCGCTCGATTTCGACCATTTGAGCGTTTCATCCGGCTCCGGAATTCTCTTCGCGCTTGCGCTCGTGGGCTTCGGCGTCAAGGCCGGTTTCATCCCGCTGCACGTATGGTTGCCGGAAGCGCATCCTGCGGCGCCGAGTCATATATCGGCGATTATGTCCGCGGTCATGATCAAAACCGGAATCTACGGGTTGCTGAGAGTTCTGACTTTCCTGGGTCCGATGCAGGCATGGTGGGGGCTGGTACTATGCGTCATCGGACTTAGCTCAGGCATTTTGGGCGTGCTGTTCGCGTTGGCGCAGCACGATCTAAAGCGGCTTCTCGCCTATCACAGCGTTGAAAACATAGGCATCATCGCGCTTGGTCTCGGAGTGGGGATCATAGGAGTTAGCACCGGCCAATCCTTTGTCGCGGTTGCCGGATTCGCCGGCGCGTTGCTGCACGTATTGAATCACGCTCTTTTTAAGGGTCTGCTCTTTCTCGACGCCGGCAACATCAGTCACGCGACGCATACGCGCGAGATCGACCAACTCGGCGGCCTTTTGCGTCGCATGCCGGCAACCGCAACAACCTTTCTCATCGGCGCGGCCGCGATCTCGGGCCTTCCTCCGCTAAACGGTTTCGTCAGCGAGTTCCTGATCTATCTGGCGAGCTTCAGGCAAATCGTCTCAACTCAGACCTCCAGCATTGTCCCGATGCTCGCGTCGATTTCGGGACTGGCCTTGATTGGAGGTTTGGCGCTTGCGTGTTTCACCAAAGCCTTTGGTATCGTGTTTCTGGGTCAGCCTCGCAACGAGTGCGCCGAACACGCCAGAGAAGTAGGCTTTGCGATGCTGGGCCCCGCGCTGGTACTCGCGAGCGGATGTGTGCTGATAGGTCTCTTTGGCGCCGTGGTCGTGGAAGCGATGAAACCGCTGATCTGCAATGTAACAGGGTTGATGTCCGCCGACGTAGAGCGGGATCTCGCCGAAGCGGGCAACTCGATAGCGCGGATCGGCGCCTTCACCGCCTGTGTGATCGTCCTTGTTGCTCTGCTGGCTCTTGCGCGTACAAGGTTGTTGTCTCTGCGCAAAGTTTCAACCGCGCCGACATGGGACTGCGGGTATGCAAACCCTTCCGCACGGATGCAGTACACGGCCTCGTCTTTTGCGAACCCGTTGACGGAAAGTTTCGCGATGCTCTTGCAAACCCGGGAGACCTTGACGGGAGTCCAAGGACTATTTCCTGACAAAGCGGAGTTTCACTCGCATACCGACGATCTATTCCGAAACAGGTTGTTTGAGCCTTTATTTCACACGATAGGTCGGGCGATCGCCGTCTTGCGGCCGCTTCAGCAGGGCAGGGTTCAACTTTACGTGCTTTACATAGCCGTGGTTCTTCTGGTGCTTCTGCTCTGGCAAATAGGCTGACTCATGATTGCCGGATCAACGATTCCCCTGATTATCGCGCTGACGCTTGCCCCGCTTATGCAGAGCGTCATATCGCGCACCAAAGCGATAGTTGCCGGCCGCGCGGGTCAGCAGATAGCGCAGCCGTATCGGGATCTGTGGAAACTCTTGCAAAAGGGAGCGGTGTACAGCGATACCTCTACCTGGATTTTCCGGATGGGCCCGGTCGTAACCCTCGCATCGTTGCTGCTTGCGCTGGCGTTCGTTCCGTTTGGCGGTTTCCATTCGCTGGCCGCTTTCTCAGGCGACTTCATCTTTGTCGCATACCTGATGGCGCTAGGACGATTCTTCACGGTGGCTGCGGCCCTCGATACGGGATCGAGTTTCGAGGGTATGGGAGCGAGTCGCGAGGTAACCTTCTCTTCATTTGCTGAGCCCGCGTTATTTCTGTCATTTGCCGCATTGGTGCGGTACACGGGGCGCTTATCGCTCGATCCGGTGTTGGCCGCTATTGGTCCGCGCGCCTGGGCGTCTGCTGCGCCGGTGCTCAGCGCGACCATCGCGGCGCTTATTATCGTCTATCTCTCGGAAAACGCGCGAATTCCATTCGATGATCCGACGACCCACCTTGAATTGACGATGATTCACGAGGTTATGGTCCTCGACCACAGCGGACCTGACCTTGCGATGATTGAATATGGCGCCGCTCTGAGGATGTGGCTCTTCGCCGCGATCATCGTCGGCATTGCCGCGCCATGGCGCTCGGGGAATCGATGGGTCGATACCCTGATCGGTCTGGCGGCGATGCTCACCCTGGCAGTTGCAACCGGCTTGATTGAGTCTTCGATGGCGCGTCTGCGCCTTCTGCGTATTCCACAACTACTTCTGGTCGCGATCGTGCTGTCGGCTCTAGCGCTCGCATTTTAGGTACTCGAAAGGTGGCACAAGTAATCAACTCGACGCTGGTTCTTCTGGTGCTTAGTGGGTTTACCCTCCTTGGCTCCAGTCGGCTTGCCGCCTGTATCCGCGCGGTCGCCTTTCAGGGAATGCTGCTTGGTCTTCTCGCGATCTGTCTTCAGGGCGCAAACGTAACGATGACGGGACTGCTGCTTGCGGTGACCACAGCGGCGGTCAAGAGTGTGCTGCTGCCGTGGTTGCTGCTTCGCGCGATGCGGGAAGCCGAAGCCGTTCGCGAGGTTGAGCCACTGATCAGCTTCAATGTTTCGATCATAGCCGGCGCCGCCGTCCTAATCCTTAGTTTGTGGCTTGGACAACGGTTGCAGCTCCCGAGCCAGCCGCCGTCGTCACTCCTCGTACCCGCGGCGCTTTTCACCTGTCTGACCGGCATGATCGTGATAGTCAGCCGTCGCAAGGCTCTCACGCAGGTGATGGGCTATCTTGCGCTTGAAAATGGAGTCTATACCTTCGGCGCCGCGGTCGCTCTCAGATTGCCGGTGCTGGTGGAGCTGGGAATTTTGCTGGACGTTTTCGTTGGAGTCTTCGTGATGGGGATCGCGATATTTCATATCAGCCGGGAATTCGACCATATCGACACCGACAAGCTCGTTGCGCTGACCGATCATCTGTCATGATCTTGCTGCTGCTAATATTGCCGGCGGGCGCGGGAATCATCGCATTTTTCCTCGCATCGGATCGGCTGCGGCGGTCGCTGCTCGTCTTAACCGCGTCCGCCCACTTCGCCCTAAGTCTGTTGACCTGGTTCTTTCAGCCCGCGCCGTCAATGGCAGGCTGGCTCGCCGAAGATGCCCTGGGCAAATTGGTGGAGACCCTCACCAGCGTGCTGTTCTTCGCAGTTAGCTTTTATGCCGTCGCCTATCTTCGGGAAGAGCAACGGGAGGCGCACAGCGACTTTGAAGAGGGTTTTATATTTTCAAACGCGCGCGAAGCGAGCTTCACCGGATGCCTCCTCCTTTTTCTCGCCGCCATGACGCTGGTCGCCGTCAGCCAGCAACTCGCGCTGCTTTGGGTCGCCGTCGAGGCAACAACTTTGGCGAGCGCGCCGCTCATCTATTTTCATCGTCACCATCGCTCTTTGGAGGCGACGTGGAAGTATCTGCTAATCTGCTCGGTGGGAATCGCCTTGGCGCTGTTGGGAGTATTCTTTTTGGCGGTGGCGGCCACCAATCCGGACGGCTCGACCACTTCGATGGTTGTTCGGGACCTTAGTCAAAACGCGCGCCATCTGAACGTGCCATGGGTCAAAGCTGCGTTCATCCTGCTCCTTGTAGGCTACGGAACCAAGATGGGGCTTGCTCCCTTTCATACCTGGTTGCCCGACGCGCACAGCGAAGCGCCTTCTGTCGCATCGGCGCTGCTTTCAGGAGCTCTGCTGAACTGTGCTTTCCTGGGCATACTCAGAACGCAGGAGATTTGCGTAGCGGGAGGTCTTGCCCCATTCACCGACCAGCTGCTTCTGATTTTCGGTCTGCTCTCGATGGCGGTGGCGGCCGTTTTTATCTTGGGACAAACCGACTACAAACGCATGCTTGCGTATTCAAGTGTCGAGCACATGGGGATTCTCGCCGTAGGTGTGGGTCTCGGGGGCGCCGCGGTCTTCGGCTCCGCGCTGCACATGATAAACCACTCTCTGACGAAGGCGATGCTCTTTTTAGTGGCGGGAAATATTCTTGCCGTATATCGAACAAAGAGTACCGAAGGCGTCGCCGGCGTACTGGCGGTGTTGCCGTTTTCGGGAGCGTTGTGGCTGCTGGGATTTTTCGCAATTACCGGCTCACCGCCCTTTGGAATCTTTCTCAGCGAGTTTGCGATTTTGAAGGGCGCTCTGGACCAGGGTCAAACACTGGTCGCCATCATCTATCTGTCTCTTGTGGCCATCATTCTCGCAGCCATGGCCGGGCCGGCGCTTGCGATGGCGCAAGGTAATCCCAGGGAGCCAATTACGCCGCCGGTGAGAAGCATCGCGCTCAGGACAGCTCCAGCGATGCTCGCGGTCGGTGTTCTACTATTCGGGGTATATATCCCTCCGGCGTTGACGCGCGTACTTCGCGAAGCCGCGCATCTTCTCAACTAACCTGGTTTCATGAACGCGTTACTCCCATTGTTCCACAACGGCGAACCACTGATTCTTGCCGAAGTCCCGAGTTTTTCGGTTGGCGAGTTCAGAGCGAAAATCATTTCCGCAGTGCAGGGCGGCGCGAGGCTGACCGCGCTTTTCGGCGTGCCGGACGACAACGCGCGAATTCAACTCTTCGGCGTACTCGCCACCTCTGCGACCGGGACTCTTTCGGCGCTCAGAACCGAAGTGAACAAAGCCTACCCCGCACTAACTGTGGATTGTCCGCAAGCGCACTGGTTCGAGCGCGAGATTGCAGAGCAATGGAGTGTCGAGCCGCGGGGCCATCCATGGCTTAAGCCGATCCGTTTCCATCCATCCTATAACTCGTCTGAAACCGCTCAAAATGAGCTGCCAGGAGTTACAGACTTCTTCAAGGTTGATGGTGACGAAATCCATGAGGTCGCAGTCGGCCCCGTGCACGCGGGAATCATCGAGCCGGGGCATTTTCGTTTCCAATGCCACGGCGAGCGCGTTCTTCATCTGGAGATATCGCTTGGCTATCAGCACCGTGGCGTGGAAGCGGCTTTGGCAAAGGGGCCGCATAAGCGAACGATCCATATGATCGAGGCGCTCGCGGGAGATAGCTCGATCGGGCATGCTACCGCCTATTGCGAGGCGATCGAAGGCCTAAGCAGGACGAAGGTTCCCGCGCGCGCGCTGGTCCTTCGCGGCGTGGCACTGGAGCTCGAACGCCTTGCAAACCACGCCGGCGACCTCGGAGCTCTTGCCGGCGATGTTGGTTACCTTCCGACAGCCGCCTACTGTGGTCGAATAAGAGGGGACTTTCTGAATCTGACTGCCGCTGTCTGCGGAAACCGATTCGGACGCGGCATGATCAGACCGGGAGGTGTGTCGTTTGACGTCGACGCCAAACTCGTCGACGAGATAGCGCGGCGGCTGGACGGCGCGTTGAACGATCTTGAAAGTGCGACTCGGCTCATGTGGGACGCGCCTTCGGTGCAAGCGCGTTTTGAAGAAACCGGCGCGATTACTTCGCGCGCCTGCGAGGAACTCGGACTGGTCGGCCCGGTGGCTCGTGCATGCGGCGTCGCGCGTGACGTTCGGATCGACTTTCCGAGCGGCATGTTTACATCCGTCCGGATTCCTGTGTCGAAATGGAATACGGGAGACGTCTTCGCCCGAGCGTGGGTTCGATGGCTCGAAATTCAACGTTCGGTCGCATTCGTGCGCGAGCAACTTGCTTCTCTGCCGGAGAGCCGATCGATTGTTCCAGTCGGTCCCCTGAGTCGCTCGCATATGGTGGTTACTTTGACCGAGGGATGGCGAGGCGAAATTGTGCATATCGGGATCACTGACGATTACGGACGATTCGTGACTTACAAGATAGTCGATCCGTCGTTTCGCAACTGGATGGGCCTCGCTCTGGCGATGCGCAATCAACAGATTTCCGATTTCCCGCTGTGCAACAAGAGCTTCAATCTTTCGTACTGCGGTCACGATCTGTGAGGGCTTCCGTTGGCTAGTTTGTTTGCGGCCCGTTTTCGGCAGGGCAAACGTACGATCGCATTTCCCGACTCCGAGCCGAAGCTCTCGGCCCGGTTTCGCGGTCTGCCAATCGTCGATCAGTCACGATGCGAATCCGGCTGTGACGCTTGCATGCAAGCGTGTCCGACCGACGCAATTTCCAGAAACGGCGCGACGCAGATTGACCTGGGACGGTGCCTGTTTTGCCCGGAGTGCACCAA
>Ga0335069_10007006_pt1 | contig 16298 bp, 13 predicted proteins | sample Lox_Sample_11_FD_206714 | JGI IMG/M metagenome (GOLD analysis project Ga0335069, IMG submission 206714) | Soil microbial communities from Loxahatchee National Wildlife Refuge, Florida, United States - Lox_Sample_1.1 | ecosystem: Environmental > Terrestrial > Soil > Wetlands | place: USA...
TGTCCGTCGGGCGGTTGATCGCGTAGTCGCCAGGCCGTGCGACCTTGCCGAGCACGTAGATGCGGTTACCGGCGATGGCCTTGACCGCCACCGACACCGTCGCCTCTGGGACCAGCTTGCGCAGGCGTGCCTCCAGATCGGCGCGCAGCTGCTCGACGCTGCGACCGGCGGCCGCGATGTCGCCCGCGAGCGGGAACGACAGTGCGCCGTCCGGCCGGATCACGACCTCGGCCTGCATGTCGGGCTCCTTCCAGACGCCGACCTGCAGCACGTCGCCCGGCTGCAGAAGATAGGGCGCGACCGGCGGCGCCGGCTCTGCAGCGAGCGCGACCGACACCCAGAGCAGCATCGCGGCGACCAGCACAGGCATAGTTCTTATGTCCACTCTATCCCCCAAGACACGAGCGGCCCCGGGCGCCTTGGCGCCCGGAGCCGTTGTCCTTCGCCGGAACCGGAGCCAGCAAGCTAATGCGTTTGTCTTACACTTTGATTGCAAAGCGCTCGCGGCGGCGCACCGTGCCCGCGAGGGCGAGCCCGGACGCCAGCAGCAGCGCGGTCTGGGGCAAGGGCACGGCGGATGCCGGCGAGGGCGTGAAGCGGATGTCCAGACCGTAGCTCCCGTACCCGAAGGTCAGGCCCGGAAGCGGCGTCGTCGCCCCGCAGCTGAGCGCGAACAGCGTCCCGGCCCCGCTGACCGCGAAGCTCTGCTCGCCGAAACCCGTCATCGAACCGAGGACGGCGCCGGCGGACGTCACCAGCTCGAAGCGGATGTCGGCGAGCGGCAACGGCCACGGGATGTTCGCCAGGTCGACCGTCAGCGTGCCCGGCCCGGTCAGCAGCAGCGAATTGATCTGCGGTCCAGCACTCGGCCCGACGGTGTAGGACGTGTCGAGCATCGACACGGTGTTCGCGCCGGCCGGCAGGGCACGGGTCAGCACGAATAACACGAGCGCAATCAATTGAATCAGGCGAATCTTCACGCGCATGGCGGTCACTCCGTGACGAGTTAGCTGGCGATCAACGCGACGACCCGGCCGTCCGGTTCGTCGTCGGCACCCCTGTCACCATCGCTTTCAGGGGTCGCACGGCGGTCGAGGTCGTCTCGGCCGTAGACGTACTTGTCGTAGAGGTGCTGGCGTAACGACTCGATCGAGGCCAGCGTCGGCGCGGGCTGCGGCGCGTTCCGGTCGTGCGCACGCAACCGCAGCAAGGCGTAGGGCTGCTGGGAACCCGCCAGCGCGAGCAGCGCAATATCGTCGTGGGCCACGCGCCGCTCGCGCTCGACGCCCTCATTGATGACCGCATCGAGCCGAAACGCATCCAGCTCGAAGTGGCGGATCAGCTCGGAGCCCGTCTCGACGAACATCGGCACGAGGCTCGGGCCCCGAATCTCGGGATCGCACAGCGGCGCGACGCGGTTCAGCGTCCACTTGAGCGCAAAGCGGATCACATCCGAGTCCCGCACGCCAAGGCGCTCCGCGAGGCGCTTGACCTTGCGAATGTCGCCAGAACCAAGACGGATGGACACCGCCTGCTTACGGTTCTCGTTCACTTCGTACTCCCCTTCACAAGGCGTCTGCACTGCACCTGTGACGACACCGTAGGCTGGCAGTGTTGCCGATCAGTGGCGTTTCGATGACAGCCCGACGCCTTATGTCGCCCCGCTGATCGCGCAACGTCCGTCAAACGCGCTGTGCAGCAGATAACGGCCGACGTGCTGGGGTGCCCTCTCAAGCGGCTTCGGCGCGCACGCGCGGTTCGCGGCGCGGACAGCGGCGAGTCACGCCCGCGTCACGGCGCGGTGGTAGCTAGAGGGTCGCGTCCGCCATCCCGGGAATTCCATGCGCCGACTCGCGCCCCAGTCCTTTGCCATCGTCGTCGCCGCGCTCGCAGTCGCGCTGGCGCCGGTCGACTCCGCGCCCGCCGCGCCACTGTCGGCGGCGGCGCGCGCGCGCCTCGCCCGTGGCGAGCCACAGGACGTGATCGTCGAGTTCGACGGCCGTGCGGCCGACCGGGCAGCGTCGCTGGAGCGCGCCCGCCGCGGACTCGCCCTCGAGGACGACGCGGTGCTGGCGATACGCACGCAGGCTCACCGTGCCGTCAAGGGCGGCGTCGAGGCCGCGCTGGCAACGGCCGACGCCAGCCTGCTGCGCGACTACGATCACTTTCCGCTGTCATTCTGGCGGGTGCGCACGGCCGAGGCGCTCGACCGCCTCGAGCGCCAGCCGTCGGTAGTGCGCGTGCACGCCGACGGCGTGCTGCACGCGATTGGCGTGAGCGACCTCGGCTTTGTGCGCGCCACGCAGGCGGCGGCGCTGGGTGCGACCGGTGCCGGCACGACGATCGCCGTGATCGACGGCGGACTCGCCGACAACTATCTCTCGAGCCACCAGCCTCAGCCGTACTCCGACTTCGGTCCGTGCACAGCGGTCGGCCAGCCCGCGGGCATCTGCCGCGTCGTCTACAACGCCGACTTCTACGGCAATTCGGCGCAGTCGTCGCACGGCACCAATGTCTCGGCGATCGCGCTCGGCGTCGCCAACGCCGCGAACCTCGCGATGTTCAACGTGTTCAATGGCGCGACCGTGTCCTTCAGCGACGTGCTGACGGCGCTCAATACGATCGCCTCGATCCGGGCCACCTATAACGTCGTCGTCGTCAATCTCAGCCTCGGCGATGGCAACGCCTACGCGAAGCAGAGCCTCTGCGCGGCCAGCTCGCTGGCGCCAGCCATCTCGACGCTGGCGGCGGCGGGCGTGCAGGTCGTGGCGGCGGCCGGAAACAGTGGCGACAAGTCCGGGCTCGGATTTCCGGCCTGCGCGCCCGGGGTCATCTCGGTCGGCGCCGTCTACAGCCAGAGCAACGGCAGCTGGCGCTGGGGCGCCAGCGCGGATCCCGGCGGCACCTGCGATCAGACGAGCGCTCCTGACCTGGTCACGTGTTTCTCGCAGAGCGCGGGCTACCTGACGCTGCTGGCGCCCGGCACCTTCGTCGATGCGCCGGATGCGACGTTCGAGCTGAGCGGCACCTCGCAGGCGGCGCCGCACGTGGCCGGCGCGCTGGCGGCGCTGCGCGCCCGCTACCCGGCCGAGTTGCCGGCCGAGACGCTGCAGCGCCTCGCGCTCGGCGGCGTCAATGACGCCGACGCGCTGGCCGGAAACCGCACGACGCCAAGGATCGACCTGTACGGCGCAACGGCGCTCGGCACGGCGCTGACGATCGCCGCCTCCGGCCCCGCGAGCGGCACGCAGGGCATGGCCGGCGCCTACCTGCTGACGGCCGCGAACGGCGGTCCACTCGCCGCGACCAACGGCATCGTGAGTTTCACGCTCCCGACGGCGGCCCAATTCGTTTCCGCCTCGGCCGGCTGCACGCTCGCCGGCGCCGTCGTGCATTGCAACTTCGCGAGCCTCGCGGCCAACGCCCAGGCCAGCTTCACCGTCAACGTGACGTTCGGCCAGACCGGACCCGTGTCCGCGACCGCGACGGTCAGCGCCGATCAGATCGACAGCGCACCGCTGGCCCAGCAGACCGCGAGCATCGGCGCCGATGCAGCGGCAGTCGGCGACGGCCCGCTGCCGCCCTGGTCGTGGGCGCTGGCCGCGCTGCTGCTGGCCGGCGCCGGCCGCGCGCGGCTCGCCCGGTGATGGCCTTGCCGGCGTCGCCGCTGCGTTTTGCGCTGCGCTTTGCGGTGCTGTTCGCCGTGTTCGCGGTCGCGCTGCAGCTCGGTCGCGGCACGGCCGTGGAACGGCTGGTCGTCGACCAGGCCGTGCTCGCGCCGTCCGGGTACGTGATCAATCGGCTCGATCCGTCCGCCGGCGTGACACGCATCGAAGGCCATAGCCTCGTCTCGCCGGCCTCGCGCCTCAACGTCGTTCGCGGCTGCGAGGGCATCGAGACGCTGCTGCTCCTGGCGGCCGCGGTGCTCGCCTTCCCGGCCCGCTGGCGCGAGCGCCTCTGCGGCCTCGCGCTGGGTGGCGCCGCCGCCTGGCTGGCGAGCATCTTGCGCCTCGTCGCACTGCATTTCGTGCTGCGGTACCGGCCGGATCTCTGGGACGCGCTGCACGGGTTCATCGCCCCGCTGCTGCCGGTCGCCGTCCTGACCCTGTTCTTCCTGTGGTGGTCGGCCCGTGCGGCGCCGCAGCCGGTGGTGCCGCGTGCGGCGTAGTCTCGTCGGTGCGGCACTGGCCGGCGCGGCCGTGCTGGCGGCCGGTCCGTGGCTGGCGGCGCCGTACGCACGGTTGGTCGCGCCGTTCCATGCGGCGCTCGCCGAGTTTGCCGCGGGGCCGGCCGGCGGCTGGCGCGTGGAGCGCGCCGGCCTGCGGCCGGCGCTTCGAGGTCCCGGCGAGGTGCTGGCCGTCACCGCGACGCTCTGGAGTCCCGCGCCCGCGGCACGACCGATTGCAGTGGTCGAGTCGACGCTCGGCGTCGACGCCGCATTGCTCGCCCCGGCGACGTTCGCCGCGCTGCTCGCCGGCTGGCCAGCACGCGGGCGACGCGAGCGGCTGCTGCGCCTCGGCGCCGGGCTCGCGCTGTGGCCACTGCTCGAGGGCCTCACCAACGGCTGCCAGCTACTGGCACCGCTGTACGAGGCGCACGGCCTGGTAGCCGCCGCGCCGCACGCGGCGCCACTGTGGCTGGCGTGGTCGGAGGTGCTCGAGGCCGGCGGCCGGCTCGCGGTGGCGGGCGCGCTGGCGTTACTCGTTCTCGCGGCCGGTCGTCGCCGGACTGTCACGGTTGACCGCTAGGCTCTGAGGTCTGGCTCCTCGTCCGGGTCTTGATGCCATGCGTCCTCGCCGCCGCCGTTACCTGCTGCCGCCGATTGCCCTGTGCGCCCTGCTCGGGGCCAACTCGACCTGCGCGGCCGACGCAGCCCCGGTCGCCGAGGTCGATGGCGTGGCCATCCCGGCGGCCGAGCTCGAGGCCACGATCGAGCCGAAACGCCTCGAGCTCGAGCGTGCCTTCCAGGTGGAGCTCGCGGCGATGCGAATCCGCTACCAGCGCGCACAGGCCGCGCTCGCCGAGACCGCGCTCGACAAGCTCGTCGACGACCGGGTGATCGCGCTGGAGGCCCGCGCGACGCGGCGCACGCCCGAGGCCATCGCCGCCGAGGCGCAGGCGACGCCGCCGACTGAGGCCCAGGCACGGGCGTTCTACGAGCGCGAGCAGGCGTCGATCAACGCCCCGTTCGAGGCGGTCGCGCCCGCAATCTACAACCTGCTGGCGCGGCAGAGCGCGGAAGCCGCGAACCAGGCGCTGCACGCGCGGCTGCGGGCGAAGTACCGCGCGCGCGTCTTGGCCGAACCGCTGCGGGCCGCCGTGGCGGCGCGGGGACCGAGTCTCGGTCCGGCGTCGGCGCCGGTCACGGTCGTCGAATTCGGCGACTTCGAATGCCCGTTCTGCGCCCGAGCGCGCGCGCCGCTCGCCGAGCTCGTCGCCGCCTTCCCCAACGACGTGCGCCTCGTGTTCCGCCAGCTGCCGCTGACGGAGATCCACCCGCACGCCCAGCAGGCGGCGGAGGCGGCGCTGTGCGCCGACGAGCAGGGCCGGTTCTGGGAAGCCTACAACGCGTTCTACGCGGCGCAGGATCGGCTCGATCCGCTCACGCTGCGCGCGGCGGTGGTCGCCGCCGGCGCCGACGGGCGGAGCTACGACGAGTGCCTCGCGTCGGGTCGCGTGCGGCCGCGCATCGAGGCCGACGTCGCCGCGGCGCGCGAGCTTGCGGTCGACGGCACGCCCGGGCTGTTCATCAACGGTCGCTTCCTCAGCGGCGCACAGCCTATCGAGAGGCTAACCGCGCTGGTCGGCGACGAACTCGCGCGCCGCACCAGCCGCTGAGCGGCGCGCCACGCGTCATGGCGGCGCCGGCTGCGGCGCCTCCGGCAGCTTGAGCTCCTGTGCCCGCGCCCGGTAGTCGTCGACCAGGTTCTCGATGCGGTTGCGGGTGATGCGGGTGAACGTCGCCGCGTGCGCGGTGGCGTCGCGCTCGTAGCGCGTCAGCGCCTCGCTGGCGAGGTCGTAGAGGCCGACGTTGGCCTGTGCGCAAGCGTCGAAGGCACGGCTCTTCTCGGCGAGCTGCTGCTGCGCCCGCGCGCGTCCGGTCTCGACCTCGCGCAGCGTCTGCGCGGTCTCACGAAAGCGCGCCACGAGTTCGTCGAGGCGCGCCTGCTTCTGCTGCAGCGCCTCCTCGTTGGCGGCACAGGCGGCATGCGCCTGGCTCGCCAGCGTCGCCGCCTGCGCCTTCTTCCGCAACGCGTCGCGCTCGGCCTGCGCGGCGGCCAGGTCCGCTGCCGCCTTGTCGAGGTCCTTCTTGAGGCGCGCGTTCTCGGCCTGCAGCGCGGTGCGTTCCTGCGCGAGCTGCTGCAGCTGCTGGGCGGCCGCGTTCGGGGCCGCGCCGCTGCGCGCCACCTGCCCGACTGACGGCGACGGCAGCACTGCGACGAACAGCGCGAGGGCAGCGTGGTACAGCGGTCGTGCGGACAGCGGGCGCATGCTAAGCCTCAGAAGTCGGTGATGAGATCGAGCTGCAGCACGTCCACGCCGTACTTGGGCGGGCCCTGCGACACGACGACGCCGGCCGGCCCGTCGATCGCGTTGGCGCTCAGATAGCGCAGCCGCGCCCAGACGTGGACCCCGAGGCCGAGATCGCCGACGAAGTAGTAGCCCTTGGCATCGGTGCCACCCTCGTGGAAGTCCGTATCGGTCCAGGCATCGAGCACGGCGTCGCGCTCGAGGTAGCGATAGCCGAGCGTCGCCCGCCAGCGGCCGAGCGCGCCGAGCCGCCGGTCGCCGAAGCCTGCCTCGAGCTGGTACCCCTTGTTGCGCTTCGGCACGGGGAACCCGGTCAGCGCCTCGACCTCGCTCTGGTGGAAGCCGACGTTGCGCACGATGTCGCCGGCCAGCGAGAACGTATGGCCGCCGACCGGCAGATCGTAGGCCACCGACAGGTCCACGATCTGGAACTTGGACGCGAGCGCGAACAGGTTCGTGGCCGGATCGAGGTCGTTGCGGATGTCGTACATCGTGTTGCCCTGCTGGACCCAGGGCGGCGCCGTGAAGTCCTGGTCAACCTGGCCGAAGGCGTTGCGCACGCCCTGGACGTTCTTGAAGTTGTAGTAGGCGGCGGCCAGCCGCAGTCGCTGGCCGTCCTCGGAGCCGAGCGCGGTGCCGAGCTGCGCGCCGAGCAGCCACTTGTCACGGGTCGACAGCGCCACCTCCTGGATCGGCAGCGCCCCGAGCGTGAGGAAGGCGTGCGACTGGCCGGCGCTGCCGTCGCCGAAGCCGAGCCGCGTCGTCGCGGCCACGCCCTCGAACTGCAGCTCCTGGTAGAAGACCAGGTTGGTCGGCTGCAGCCATGGGCCGGGCATGCGCCCGCCGGTCAGCGTCAGGTGCGAGAAGTTCTGGGCGTCGCGCGCATCCCAGCGGACCCAGATCTGGTCGAAATCCGTCTGGTAGCGGGAGCCGTAGTTGCCGAGCGTCTGGAACTCCGAGCTCGGGTCCTGCAGGTTTCCCGTGCTGAGGCGCACCCCGGCGGTCAGCGAATCGGAGATCGCGCTTTCGACGGCGATGCGGGCCCGGGTGCGCAGGCGGTAGCGGTCCTCCTCCACGTTCGTGAACGCGTTGATGCCGGCCTTGGTCGTGCCGCCGGCCATGTTGATCGCCTGGTAGTTCAGGTACACATCCGGCACGTTGTCGTGCGCGTACAGGTCAGACTCGTAGCGCAGCTTGAGCTCGCCGCCGACCCGCACCCGGCCGAGCCAGTCCGGCAGCGCACCCGGCACGCCCCAGCCCTCCTGCTTGGCGCGCGCCACCACGTCCTCGACCACCTGCGGGCCGACCTCGGCGGCGACCTCCTTGCTGATCTGCGCGCGCACCGGCTGCGGGACGTACGGCACGCGGATCGCGCCGGCGTCGGCCTGCGCACTGGCCGCCGCGTCGGCACTGGCCTTGTCCTGGGCCTGCTTGACGAGCGACTGCGCCTTCTCGCGCGTCATGACGCCCTGCTCGACCAGTGCCTGCAGCAGGTTTACGACGGTATTGCGCAGCTCCTCGAGCGATTGCTGCTCGGTCGCCGCCTGCGCAGCGAGCGGAGCCGCGATGCAGATTGCGGCAAGTAGCGCGTGGATGGACCGGGAAGTCGTCATGAGCAAGGACCTCGGCATGTGCGTGAAGCGGGGTGTCGGCACCGCTCAGCTGCGGGACACGATCCGCAGGCTGACCGGCTGCGGCATCTCGATCGGCGGCGGCTCGCCCATGCGCGGCATCCGCCCGAGCGCGGACTCGATCGCGGCGTCCAGCTCGTGACTGCCGGTCGTGCTTGCCAGCCGTACCTCGCGGATCCGTCCGTCGGACTCGATCCACAGCTTCACCGAGACGGAGAACTTCTTGCTGCGGATGCGGGCGTCGTCCGACAGGCGATCCACGACCTGATCCTTGAGCCGGTTCGTGTACCACGCGAAGATCGCGCCGCCCGACCCGGTGATGTCGCGGCCGCCCTTGTGGCCGACCAGCCCGAACGCGTCGCCGCCCGCCGCGCCCTCGGCGTCGAGGCCGAGCTGCTCGGAGGGTGCCGCCGCATCGCTCGGCGCCGGCTCCGGCTCATCCTGCGGCAAGGGTTCGTCGGCCTTGGTCTCGGGGGGCGGCGGCGGCGGGCGCTCGAGCGGCGGCGGCGGCGGACGGATCACCGTCACCACCTGGACCTTGCGCTCGACCTTGACGTCCTTGTGCGTGACGAAGTAGTGGATCAGCACTACCAGCACGGCGAGCACGAACAGCACGACCGCCCCACCACCGATCAGCGGCAGGCGGCGCAGCAGTTCGTGTCTGCGGTCCATGGCGCGCTCGCTACTTGACAATCCGCTGCGTGACCAGACCCAGCTGCGTGATCTCGAGGCGCCCGATCACGTCGAGCACGTCGACGACGCGCTGGTACTGGATCGCCGCGTCCGCCTTGATGATCACCGGCAGCTGCGGATTGGCGGCCTTGTACTGGCGCAGCAGGCCCTCGAGCTCTGGCAGCGTGACCGGGAAGGTGTCGAGAAAGATCGTGCCGTCGGCGGTGATCGAGATCGCCTTGGTCTGGGGCTTCGCCAGCGCCGGCGCCTGACTCGCCTTCGGCAGGTTCACCGTGATGCCCTGGACCGAAGCCGTCGTCATGATGATGAAGATCACCATCAGCACGTACGCCAGATCCAGCATCGGCGTGATGTTGATGTCGTCGTAGACGTCCTTGTCTTCGCTGCCGACGGAACCGGACATGCGCCACCCCTCAGCTGTACTGCTCGGCGAGCCGCGTGACAAACTCGTCGACGAAGACGCGGTTCTCGACGTTGATCGACTTGATGCGGGTATTGAGCCAGTTGTAGCCGAATAACGACGGGATCGCGACCGACAGCCCCGCGACGGTCGCTGCCAGCGCGGCGGCGGTGCCCGGCGCGATCGCATTGACGTTGACATCGCCGCTGGCGGCAATCGCAGCGAAGGTGATCATGACGCCGATCACGGTGCCGAGCAGCCCGAGGAACGGCCCGCCGGAAATCGCGATCGTCAGCAGCACCATCTGCGATGACAGCCGCTGCTGCTGGCGCGTCAGCGTACCGTCCATCGCCGAGCGGATCGCGGCGATGGACTGCGCCGACAGCACCGTCGCGCGCTGCGCGCCTGCCGCCTGGCCGCCGATGCGCTTGTTGAGCTCGGCGACGCCGTGGTGATAGAGCTGGAACAGTGTCGAGACCTCGAGGCTGTCCTTGCCACCGGCCAGCGCCGCCATCGTCGGCGAGCGTTGCTCGAATTCCTCCTCTTCCTCCGACAGCGGCTTGTCGAGCACGCGCGGATCGCCCGCCAGCTTGCGGAACTCCGTCATGAATCTCTTGTTCGCACCCTCGACACGCGACAGGAATAGCATCTTGGCGGCCATGACCAGCAGCGCGAGTACGAGCATCATCAGGCAGATGACGATGACGACCCAGCCGTCGACCGTGAGGTTCTTGAGGATGGTCCCGAAGTACGAGCCCTGGCCGCCCTCGCGCTGGCCGTCGGCCCCGAACAGCACCAGCGCGCTGTCCGGCCCCTGGCCGCGCACCGCGGCCTTGATCCAGTCGGCGCCGCGCGCCACCCGGGAGAGGCCGACCTCGTCGAGCTCGCCGACGAAGCCGCGGCCGCCGGCGGCAGCGCCGCCGATCACGAGCGCCGGCCGCAGGTCGTCCACGCCCACCGGCGCCGACCCCGCCGGCACGCCGTCCACGAACAGCGAAATCTGGCCCGCCCCGACGACCGCGGCCACGTGATGCCACTGGCCCGGCGCCACGTCGGCGGCCGCCGCGATGAACGCCGCCGGCGCCCGTCCGTTGAGGCGCACGAACGGTCGCACGCCCTGGATTCCGAGCACGAACTCCTTGGCGCCGTCATCGAGCTCGATCAGGACGGCGTCGTTCTGCGGCTGGTCGTACTTGACCCAGACGCTCGCGGTGTAGCCCTTGGCGGCCGTCAGCTCCAGGGCCGGTGCGGCGGGAACGGTGACGCGCTGGGCGCCGGCGAATCGCAGGCCGCCGCCCGAGAACGCGGCGGCGAGCCGCTCGGCGGTCGACTCCGAGGCGTTCACCTTGTTGGCGGTCGCGTCCTGCGGCGGGCCGTCGGCGTCGCTGAGATGCAGCGCGAGGACCTGGTCGTTGTCGTAGGTTCCGGCGACGTCGGCCGCGGTCGCGGCCTTCGGGTTGCCGTAGTAGACGAACAGCCGGTCGGACTTCACGCCGCCGCTGAGCCGCGGCACGCGGACCCAGAGGAACGCCATCTGGTTCTGGGCGTCGTAGCGCTCGAAGTGGAACTTGAGCGGCGTCTTGTCGTCGCCTGCAACCACGCGAAAATCCGAGCCGTCAGGCTTCGCGTCGTTGAAGTAGTTGAAATTCGCGATTGACAACCGCACGAGCACCGGCACATCGGTCGGCGAACCGGCGATGTCGGCGCCTTGCGGGGTCAGGTCAAAGCCGATCTCCTTCCGGTACTGCCAGTCCTGATTCCACCAAGAGCCCGCCGTCGCCACGGCCGGCATCGCCAGCGCCACCAACACGCACAGAAGTCTCATCGCCTCTCCCCGGGGCCGCGCGATACCGACGCCGAATCCGACGCTGGAACCCGCTATTCTTCGAGGTCTCGGTGACTCTTTCGTGACAGGGACCAAAAAGGGCGACCGGCCGCGTCGCGCGCAGCGGTGGCTCGCGCTACCACCACGGACGCCGCACGACGGCCCACCCCGGCACCGGCTGTCCAGCGTCCTGACGCAACACCGCCGGCTCGAGCGGCTCGACGTTGCAGCCGCTTGCGGCGGCAAGGGCCGTGAGGTGCGAACCCGCACGCGCGAAGCGCCTGCACGATCCGAATCGGAAGTGAGCAGCGCCAGCAATCTCGTCGAGCCACTTGACGGTGAACGCGAACAGACCCTGCGGGCGCAGCACCCGGCGTGCGCCGGCCACGACGGCGTCCCGATGGCCGTGCTGGTACTCGCGGCCGCTGCCACGGGAGCACGGCGCGTTGCGGGCGACGCTGCTCACGGGCCGGGCGCTCGACGCAGCGATGGCCGCGGTTGATCGACACGATGACGCCGCAGCCGCGCGGCGCGCGGTGCGATAATGCGGCCCCGCCCGGTGCGCCGGTGAACCGCCCCACGCCATGCCGCCAACGATCGACCCGCGTGTCCTGGCCGCCGAACAGCTGCTGCAGCTCAACCGTCCCGCGGATGCGCGCCAGACGCTTGCGCCGCTGCCGGTGGACTACCGGGTGCTCACGCTGATCGCGATGAGCTGGCTTGCGGAAGGCCTCCCGCAGCAGGCGGTGCCACCGCTGCGCGCGGCACTCGCACTGCGCCCGCGCGACGCCGCCGCCCTCGGCAACCTCGGCGCGGCGCTGCTGGCCGCAGGCGAAGCCGCCGCGGCAGTGACGCTACTCGCCGAAGCAACCGCGCGCCATCCGTCCGTTGCCGGGCTGCACTTCAACCACGGCAACGCGCTGCTGGCGGCCGGCTCAGCCGGCGCGGCCTGCGCCGCCTTCCGCCGCGCGGTAACGCTCGCGCCGGCGCAGGCTGAGGCATGGATCAACCTCGGCGCCGCGGCGCTGCAGCTTGACGATACGGACGCGGCGCGCGCCGCGTTCGCGCAGGCACTGACCCTGGATCCCCGGTCCGCACCGGCGCATTTCAATCTCGGCGTCGCGCTCGAGCGTTCTGGTTCGCCCGCGGGCGCCATCGAGCACTATCGCGCGACCCTCGCGCTCGCGCCCGGCCACGTCGAGGCGGCGCTCAACCTCGCCGAATGCCTGAGCGGCCGTGGCCAGGCGGCCGAGGCCGAACGCCTGCTCGCGGTTGCGGCCCCGGCGCAGCGCGACGCCCGTCTCTGGGTCGCGCTCGGCAATTGCCGCCAGGATGCCGGCCGCCCCGGGCAGGCGCTCGACGCCTACGCGCAGGCCCTCGCACTCGCGCCGGAGCACCGCGAAGCGCGCTTCAACATGGCGCTGTGCAGGCTCGCGGCCGGCGACCTCGCGGCCGGCTGGCACGACTACGAACTGCGCGCGGGCTTCGATGCCGGCGCGCAGCCAGCGCCCGGCGGCGTGCCGCGCTGGGACGGCAGCGCGGCGCGCGGCGAACGGCTCGTGGTCCTCTGCGAGCAGGGCCTCGGCGACGCGATTCAATTCGTGCGTTTCGGCGCGGTGCTTGCGGAGCGGGGCATTCGCGCCCGCCTGGCCTGCGAGCCGCGCCTCGTGCGCCTGCTGTCGGGCGCCGCTCAGTTCCGGTCGGTCGTTCCGTTCGCCGACGCCTGGAACGAGCCCGCGAGCGCGTGGATTTCGTTGCTGAGCCTGCCGGCGCTGCTCGGCACGACGCTCGCGACGGTGCCGGCATCCGTGCCGTATCTCGCGCCTGATCCCGCGCGGGCGAGCCGCTGGCGGCAGCGGCTGGCCGCACTGCGCGACGGGCCGTCACCGGCCTCCCGGCTCGTCGGCATCGCCTGGCAGGGCAACCCCGCAGCCGAGCGCAGCACCGCAAGCCGTGGCCGCTCGCCGCCGCTCGCCGCCTTCGCGTCGCTCGCCGCGCTGCCCGGTGTCGCGCTGCTCGCCCTGCAGCGCGGCCCCGGGCGCGAGCAGCTCGACGCGCCCGGCTGGCGCGACCGGCTGTTGCTCGCCGACGAGCCGCTCGACGAGGGCCCGGACGCGTTCGCCGACACGGCCGCGCTGATTCCCGCGCTCGACCTCGTGATCAGCTGCGACACGTCGATCGCCCACCTCGCCGGCGCGCTCGGCGCGCCGGTGTGGGTCGCCCTCAAGGCGGTGCCCGACTGGCGCTGGTTCCGCGAGCGAGCCGACAGCCCTTGGTACCCGACGATGCGCCTGTTCCGCCAGCCCCGGCCCGGCGACTGGGACAGCGTGTTCGCCGCGATCGCCGCGGAGCTGGCTCGGCCCGTCGCCGGTCGCGACGCCGCTAGCAGCCCTGGCTGACCGTGGGCGCGGGCACCGGCGGCAGCCGCGCCACGTGGAAGTCGGCGGGTGGATCGCCGCGGCGGGCGCGCCCGACCATCTCGAGGTAGGCCGCCTCGAGATGGCGGGCGAATCGCGGCGTGTCAAAGAGCGGCAGGGAGTGGCGGCCGGACTCGAGATGCTGCCGCAGGCGCGCCAGCCGCTGCGGATCTCGCCCGAGCGCGAGCCCGAGCGCCTCGTAGTCCGCGAGCGAGCTCGTGACGAGCTCGCCGAGGCCGGCGGCGCGCAGCACGCTGCCGGCGACGCGCGCCGGGAAGCTGCGCCCGGCGCAGGTCAGCAGCGGCAACCCCGCCCAGAGCGCGTCGCTCGCGGTCGTGTGCGCGTTGCAGGGCAGCGTGTCGAGGAACAGGTCGGCGAGCCGGTGCCGCGCCAGGTGCTCGGCGAGCTCGCAGCGCTCGGCGAACACCAGCCGCGACGCAGGCACGCCGCGCAGCTCGGCCTCGCGGCGCAGGTTCGCGGCCGCGAGCGGGTTGTCCGCGAGCAGCCACAGCACGCTGCCCGGCGTTGCGAGCAGTAGCCGCATCCAGACCGAGTACAGCTGCGGCGTGATCTTGTAATTGTTGTTGAAGCAGGCGAACACGAGCCCCTCGCTCGGCAGCCCTGCCTGCAGCCTCGTCGCGCCGCCCGTCGGCAGCGGGCGGCTGCGGTCGTTGACCTGATAGCTGTCCGGCAGATAGACGATCCGCTCGTCGTAGTAGCCACGCTCCGCCGCCGGAATCAGGAACTCGTCCGCGAGCAGATAGTCGATGAACGCCGCGCCCATGGTGCCCGGATAGCCGAGGTAATTGACCTGCACCGGTGCCGGGCGATGCGCGAGGATGGCCGGACGGTTCTCCGCGGTGTGACCCTTGAGGTCGATGGCCACATCGACCTGCAGCTCCCGCAACTTCTCGGCCACCACAGCGTCGGGCAGCCGGCGTACGTCGAGCAGCCGGTCGAAGCTGCCGTGCACGCGCTGGCGCATCGCCGAGCAGTCGTCGCTCGAGAACGACACGCCGATGACTTCGAAGCGGTCGCGGTCGTGCGCCTCGAACAGGCCGGCCATCAGCACCGTCGTCGCATGGTTCTTGAAGTCGGCGGACAGGTACGCGATCCGGATCCGCTCGTGCCGGTAGCGCTCGCCGCGGTACAGCGGCACCGCCACTGCCGGCGCGGTGGCGGTCGTCTGGCGGCGCGCGCACTGCTGCTGTGCCTCGGGATCGTCGAGCGCGGCGATTACCGCGAACGGCGTGATGTGCGGCACCTCGGGGCGCAGCAGCCGGCGCAGTTCCGCGACGTCGCGGTCGAATTCGCTCCAGTCGGCGACCTGCTGCTTGGCGTGGATCAGGCCGCCGCGCACGAACTCCATCTGCGGGCCGGACTCGACCGCGCGCCGGAAGCTGTCGATCGCCGGCCCGAAACGCCGCAGCCGCAGGCACACGGCGCCGTGGTTCATCAGCGCGTGGCCCATCCGCGGCGCGAGCGCGATTGCACGCTCGAAATCCTCGGCACCGCCGGCCTCGTCGCCGAGTGCCAGGCGCGCGACGCCGCGGACGTTGAAGGTCTCGGCACGAAGCGGCTCGCGCGCGATCAGGCGGTCGCACTCGGCGACGGCCCGGGCGGGGTCCTGCAGCAGCGCGTAGGCGAAAGCCCGCGACCCGAGCGCATCGACCGACTCGGGATCCAGCGCGAGCGCGCGCCCGACCAACTCGAGCGCCTCGGCCGGTCGATTGCCCCCGAGCCGGATGCGCGCCAGGTTGAGGAGCGCCGGAATGCTGTCGGGATTGAGCTCGAGCACCGCCTGGTAGCGGGCGGCGGCCTCGTCCAGCCGGCCGAGCTCCGTGAGCGCGCCGGCCTCGTTGACCGCCGCCTCGAGGTAGCCGGGGGCGAGCTCGCGTGCCGCCGCGAAGCACGCGGCCGCGGCGTCGAAGCGCCGGATCGAGATCAGCAGGTTGCCCTCCTCGAACCGCTCGCGCGCCTGTGCCGCCGCGTCGGTCGGAGGCGGCGCCGCGCGGCCGGCGCGCCAGGCGAAGATCAGTTCGGCTGCGGCGGCCGCCGCCTCGGTGGTACGGCCGAGGACATCGAGCGCCGCCGCCCGGCTGGTCAGCATGTCGAGGGCGCCGGGGTCCAGCCGCAGCGCCTGCTCGGCCGCCGCGAGCGTCTCTGCGCCGTCGCCGAGGCGCAGCGCGATGCGCGCACGGTCCTGCCAGGCGGCGAGGTAGTCCGGCTGCGCCTCGAGCGCGCGCCGGTAGCTCTCCAGCGCCTCCGCGAGCCGGCCCAGGCCGGCGAGCGCGTTGCCGCGACTGTGCAGCGACGGCGCATGACGGTGATTGAGGGCCAGCGCGCGATCGAACGCCTCGAGTGCCTCCGCATGGCGGCTGCAGCGCAGCTCGGCGACGCCGAGATTGAACTGCGCGAGCGCATGTCGCGGCCGGATGAGGACCGCGCGCGCGAGTGTCTCGGCCGCTGCCTGGTAGCGGCCACGCTGCACCGCGAGCGCGCCCAGCATGTGCAGCGCGTCGAACTGCCCGGGGTCATACTCCAGCGCCCTGCGGTAGGCGCGCTCGGCATCGTCCAGCTGGCCCGACTTGTGCGCGGCGAACGCCCGGCGCACGAATTCGGCGCTGCGGCTCGCGGCGCTCACGCCGGCGCGCTCCGCTTGTATTGCGCGCCTGCCGCCGGGTGCAGATCCTGCGGCGGCTGTGCAAGCTCGGCGCGCTCGACCATCGCGAGGTAGGCGGCCTCGAGGTGGCGGGTGAAGGCGGCGGTGTCGAACAGCGGCGCGGTCGCGCGGCCGGCCA
>Ga0335069_10007007_pt1 | contig 16298 bp, 13 predicted proteins | sample Lox_Sample_11_FD_206714 | JGI IMG/M metagenome (GOLD analysis project Ga0335069, IMG submission 206714) | Soil microbial communities from Loxahatchee National Wildlife Refuge, Florida, United States - Lox_Sample_1.1 | ecosystem: Environmental > Terrestrial > Soil > Wetlands | place: USA...
CGTTTGTCCTTCGATTTCCGCCGCGCGCTCGAGCAACGCATAGGTCTCCGAGGGGACACGGACCTCCAGGCAGGACATCGCAGACATGCCCCCATTATGCGGCAATTCCCCGTATGACTAGGTCCAATTTTGCAAGCCCTTCAGGCGGGGACCGCCTAGTTGGTGCGATGCTGGCTGTCGAGGCGAAATGAATGCTTCTATTTAGTCACGATGCTCATCGTGCGCGGGTAGCATCACCTGCTCTATCCATTCGCTCATAGTGGCGAATACCTTATGCCGCGGCCACGGCGGCTGTACGGCGTGGCCACTCCACGTCAGATGCACCTCGACGATTTGGCCACCCTGCGCGTCGAATAGTACGTCGTCCGCAGCTCGCGAATGTCCAAGGGGAACGAGCTCGCGACCGTAAAGGGCGTGGCCGGGCGAGAGCTCGCATGTAAGCTCGCGCAGGAAGGCCTCTCCTTGGCCTGGGGTGAATCCCTCCCAGGGCACCAGGAAATTTGGAGTCGAATGGGCCAACTAGCATTGTAGATTCAGACCTGACACGTAAATTGCAAAAGCTGGCCCTGCATGCTAAAACCGAAGCGGATGGACAAGACGATCCGCAAATTCAATTGTCCCGCGGATCTCGAAAGATCAAACTGGAAGAATACCGCTATTGGCAAAGCCGACCCTTGCACGAGCGGCTGCAAGCTGTCTTTGAGCTCACTCAAGAGCTGTACAAGATGAAGGGCAAGGTACAGGGCGTGCCCAGACTTGAGAAAACTCTTGTCCGTATTGAACGCCCCAAGCCTTCGTCCTAAAGACAAAGATCGGAGTGCCACTGGCCGGCCTTAGTACCCCTCTGGAACCGCAATCTGGCTTTCACTTCAACAGGTTACACTTTGGGTGGGTATATTTGGACGCCTTCTGTTATAATGGGGTTTCAGTGTTGTCAGAGCGTTGGTTGCCTAGCGAGTCTGAGTCGACGGGAGATTCCCTGTGAAACGTGCTGGTTCTGAAGACGCACTGCGTTGTTCGTTTTGTCACAAAAGTCAGGACGTAGTCGGCAAGTTAATCTCCTCCCCCAACGATTACCCCCGCGCTTACATCTGCGACGAGTGCATTGCTGTTTGCAACTCGATCCTGGAAGATGATCGCCACGATCAGCCCTACGGAGCGCCCCACAAACTTCCCAAGCCGCTGGAATTGAAAGAGTACCTGGACCAGTATGTGATTGGCCAGGACGCCACCAAGAAGAAGCTGGCGGTCGCCGTTTACAACCACTACAAGCGCATCCAGATGAACAAGCAGCGCGGCGCCGAAGTGGAGCTTTCCAAGTCCAACATTCTTTTGATTGGCCCGACAGGCACCGGCAAGACTCTGCTGGCGCAGACGTTGGCGCGCATTCTGGACGTTCCGTTCGCCATCGTGGACGCCACCACGCTCACCGAAGCCGGCTACGTCGGCGAAGACGTCGAGAACATCATCCTGCGACTGCTGCAGAACTCCGATTGGGATGTGCAGCGCTGCCAGCAGGGGATCATCTATATCGACGAAATCGACAAGATCGGCCGCAAGGACGAAAACCCGTCCATCACGCGTGACGTTTCGGGTGAAGGCGTACAGCAGGCGCTGCTCAAGATCCTGGAAGGGACGGTGGCCAACGTTCCCCCGCAGGGCGGCCGCAAGCATCCGCACCAGGAATTCACGCCGGTGGACACGACGAACATTCTGTTCATCTGCGGCGGCGCTTTTGTTGGATTGGAGAAAGTGATCTCGCGGCGCGTCGGCACCAAGACCATGGGTTTCGTCGCCCAGGAAGACCGTCCCGAAGGCCAACCGGCGCGGGTGAATGCGAACCGGCGGGATGTCGACATGCTGGAGAACGTCCAGCCCGTCGATCTCATCAAGTTCGGCTTCATTCCTGAATTCATCGGGCGGATGCCTGTGGTTGCCGTGCTCGAGGACCTGAGCAGGGAAGCGCTGGTCCAGATCCTCACCAAGCCGAAGAACGCCATCGTACGGCAGTACCAAAAACTTTTTGAGTTCGAAAATGTTAGACTGAAGTTTAGCGACGACGCCCTGGAGGCCATCGCTTCGCTCGCCATGGAGCGAAAAGTGGGTGCCCGCGGGCTGCGGATGATCCTGGAAGACCTGATGTTGGATCTGATGTACTATCTTCCGTCGTACAAGAAAGTCCGCGAGTTCCTGGTGACCAAAGAGATGGTCATGACACAGAAGATCAACATGGCACTGCTCGAAAAAGCTGGTTAGTCCCCGTTCGCCGCTAGCTCTAAGTTAGGTTCGTTGGTTCGCAAAGTTCGGAACGCCAGGAGCGATTGAACCAAGCAACCTCAAGATCATTCCCATGCTTACTTCCAAAGAAAAATCCGACACACGGCGGCTGCCCATGATGCCCATCCGGGACGTCGTGATCTTCCCGTACATGATGACCCCGTTTGTCGTGGGTCGGGACTCCAGCGTCCGGGCTCTCGAGGAAGCACTGGCGTCCGACAAGAAGATTTTCCTGGCCACCCAGCACGACGCCCAGGTGGACGAGCCGCGGCCGGACGAGATTTACAGCGTCGGCACTGTCGCCAACATCGTGCAGAGCCTGAAGCTGCCCGACGGCAACATCAAGGTTTTAGTGGAAGGCGTGGAGCGCGGCAAAGTCATCACGGTGAGCGAGGATGAAGGCTACTTCCGCGCGACGGTGAAGACGTTCAACTTCAAGATCGAAGCCGGGCCGCAACTGGAAGCGCTGGTGGGCCGCGTCACCAGCCTGTTCGAGCAATACGTCAAGCTGAGCCAGAATCTGAACTACGAGACCATGATCGCGGCGATCCGGGTGGACGAGCCGGGAAAGTTGGCCGACACGGTTGGCGCGAATCTCCAACTCACCATCGAAGAGAAGCAGGAGCTGCTGGAAATCTTCGATCCGGTGGACCGCCTGACGCGCGTGGCCGAGATGCTGGACATCGAAATTGAGAAGCTCAATGTCGATCGGACGATTCAAGGCCGCGTGAAGCGCCAGATGGAAAAGGCGCAGAAAGAGTATTACCTCAACGAGAAGATCAAGGCCATTCAGAAGGAACTGGGCCGCGGCGAAAAGAGCGAGTTCGACGAGCTGAAGCGCAAGATCGACGCCGCCGGCATGACCAAGGACGCGCACGAGAAGGCCATCGCCGAACTGCGGCGGCTAGAGAACATGCCGCCGATGTCGGCCGAGTCCACTGTGTCGCGCAATTACCTGGACTGGCTGCTGGCCGTGCCGTGGAAGAAGAAGTCCAAAGAGATTCGCGACCTGAAGCATGCGCAAACGGTGCTCGAATCCGATCATTACGGCCTGGAGAAGATCAAAGAGCGCATTCTGGAGTTTCTGGCTGTGCGGCGTCTGGTGCAGAACCCCAAGGGTTCCATTCTGTGCTTCGTCGGGCCTCCGGGCGTGGGCAAGACGTCGCTCGGCATGTCCATCGCGAAGGCCACTGGCCGGAAGTTTGTGCGCCTGTCGCTCGGCGGGGTGCGCGACGAAGCTGAGATCCGGGGCCATCGCCGCACTTACATCGGCGCTCTACCTGGCCAGATTCTGCAAATGATGAAGAAGGCGGGCACGCGCAACCCGGTTTTCATGCTGGATGAAGTGGACAAGATGTCGATCGACTTCCGCGGCGATCCGTCGGCGGCGCTGCTGGAAGTACTGGATCCGGAACAGAATTTCATGTTCATGGATCACTACCTGGACGTCGAATACGACCTAAGCCAGGTGTTTTTCATCGCCACTGCCAATGTACTGCACACGATCCCGCCCGCGCTGCAGGATCGCATGGAAGTGATCCGGCTGTCCGGCTACACGGAGCTCGAGAAGCTGGAGATCGCCAAGCGATTCCTGGTGCCCAAGCAGATGAAGCAGACGGGGCTGAAGGACTCCGAGCTCGATATCACCGACGAGGGACTGCAGGCACTGATCCAGTTCTACACGCGCGAAGCCGGCGTCCGGAATCTCGAGCGCGAGATCGGAAATGTCTGCCGTAAAGTGGCGCGCAAGGTGGTCAACGCCCAAGGCGAGCCCAAAGGTTCCGAAGCGAAAAAGACCGCCAAGGATGTGCTGAACGCGGAGACCACCACCGATTTCCTGGGGCCGCAGAAGTTCCGCGATCTGCAGGCGGACAAGAAGAACGAAGTGGGCGCCACGGTGGGCCTGGCCTGGACCGAGGTGGGCGGTTCCATTCTCACTACGGAAGCCGCGGTCATGGAGGGGAAGGGCAAACTGCAAACCACCGGCAAGCTCGGCGACGTAATGCAGGAATCGGCTCACGCAGCCATGAGCTACGTGCGTTCGCGCGCACAGCTGCTCGGCCTGCCCCGCGATTTCTACCGGAACGTAGACATTCACGTGCATGTGCCGGAAGGCGCCATCCCCAAGGACGGCCCGTCGGCAGGTATCACGCTCGCCACCAGCATTTGCAGTGCGCTGACAAATATTCCGGTACGATGCGACATTGCCATGACGGGCGAGATCACGGTTCGCGGAAGAGTACTGCCCATCGGCGGCTTGAAGGAAAAAGTACTAGCCGCGCATCGCCAGGGGATTTACGAATTGGTCCTTCCGAAGGATAATGAGAAAGACCTCCCGGATATACCAGAGACGATCCGCAAGGAGATGAAACTTCACTTTGTGACCTCCATGGACGAGGTGCTCAAGATCGCTCTGGAGCGGGAGATTGTGGCGCTGCCTCTGGCGGTGAGCACGCCGCCGGTGGATCTGGTGCGCGGAACGTCGGAAGAGCGGATTTCAATTTAGGCGCGATCCAGAGCTGCCGGTGGAGCCCCGGCTCCGGCGGACAATACCCTCACTTTTTAGGGATCGGATGGACGCGGAATTTGTAATCAGCGCGGCCCGGCCGGAACAGTTTCCAGCCGAGACGCTCCCGGAAATCGCGTTTCTGGGAAGAAGTAACGTCGGGAAGTCGAGCCTGTTGAATTGCCTGACAGGCCAGAAGAGGTTGGCGTTTACCAGCGCCAAGCCGGGTTGCACGCAGCAGATTAACTTTTACCGGGTCGGCGGACAATTCCACTTCGTCGATCTGCCGGGATATGGGTTCGCCCGAGTCCCGCGGGAAGTGGCTTTCCAGTGGAAGCAGCTCATCGAACAATACCTTTTACAACGAAGGTCGTTGGCGCTTTGCTTCCTGATACTCGACGCGCGTCGGGGCTGGATGGAAAAGGACCTGGAACTCCGCGAGTGGTTGGAGTTCCATAACCGGCGATACCTTGTGATCGCCACCAAAACGGACAAGCTGAAAAGTCAGAATCAACAGCGGCAGGGCGTCGACTCCATTCGGAGCCAGTCTCCACAGTGCGACACCTTGCCGTTCTCGGCCATCCAGTGCCGGGGAGTGAGGGAAATTTGGCAAGCGATTTTGAAAACCAAGACCCAGCAGCAGTAGCTGCTCCCACCGAAGAAAACTCCGAGACCAAAACCGAAGGCAAGGCGGACCCCAAAGCCGCCGAGTCGAAGGCCGGAGAGAAGGCGGAAGCCAAGGCGCAGGACCAGGAGACGAAGGAACAGTCCGTTCCGCCTCAGCAGGGTGGCCGCAAGCGCCATGGCGGAGCCGCCGGTCAAGCGAACCAGAAGAACGGCACGCTCGATCTGGTGGAGCTCAAGGACATGAGCATCCAGAAGCTCAACCAGATCGCCAAAGACCTGGGCGTGACGGGGACGGCGGGCCTTCGCAAGCAGGAACTGATCTTCAAGATCCTGCAGACGCAGGCCGAAAAGAGCGGGTTGATCTTCTCAGAAGGCGTGTTGGAATGCCTGCCGGACGGCTTCGGCTTCTTGCGTGCGCCCGAGTACAACTATCTGCCCGGCCCGGACGACGTCTACGTTTCGCCGTCACAAATCCGGCGTTTCGATCTGCGCACTGGTGACACGATCTCGGGCCAGATCCGGCCGCCGAAGGAAGGCGAACGGTACTTCGCGCTCATCAAAGTGGATGCGATCAACTTTGAGCCGCCTGAGGAAGCGCGCAACAAGATCTTCTTCGACAACCTGACGCCGCTGTATCCCGACGAACGGTTGAAGCTGGAAACCGCGCGGGATAACTTCTCCGGCCGAGTGATGGACTTGCTGACGCCCATCGGCAAGGGACAGCGCGGGCTGATCGTGGCGGCGCCTCGCACCGGCAAGACGATGCTGCTGCAGTCCATCGCCAATTCCATTACGGCGAACCATCCCGAGGTTTCGCTGATCGTGCTGCTGATCGACGAGCGTCCCGAAGAAGTCACCGATATGCAGCGGTCCGTGAAGGGCGAGGTGATCAGTTCGACATTCGATGAGCCTGCTTCCCGCCACGTGCAGGTGGCCGAGATGGTCATCGAAAAGGCAAAGCGCCTGGTGGAGCACAAGCGCGACGTGGTCATTCTGCTCGATTCGATCACGCGTCTGGCGCGCGCCTACAATACCGTCGTGCCGCCATCGGGCAAAGTGCTATCGGGCGGCGTGGATTCCAACGCCCTGCAGCGTCCGAAGCGTTTCTTCGGCGCGGCGCGCAACATTGAGGAGGGTGGGTCGCTGACAATCGTGGCCTCCGCACTGATCGATACCGGCAGCCGCATGGACGACGTGATCTTCGAAGAGTTCAAAGGCACCGGCAACATGGAAATCCATCTGGACCGCAAGCTGATGGACAAGCGCGTCTTCCCGGCCATCGACATCACCAAGAGCGGTACGCGCAAAGAGGAGCTGCTGGTCCCCCGCGAAGAGCTGAATCGCATCTTTGTGCTGCGGCGTGTGCTCAATCCGCTATCGCCGACCGAGAGCATGGAACTGCTGCTCGACAAGCTGGGCAAGACCCGGAGCAATGCCGAGTTCCTCTCCTCCATGAGCGCGTAGTCGCACGCAAGAGTGCGTGCGCCACCTCGAAAATGGGCCGAATTCGCGTCCTCTCCGATACTGTCGCCAATAAAATCGCGGCCGGCGAAGTTGTGGAGCGTCCCGCTTCGGTCGTCAAAGAGCTGCTGGAAAACTCGCTCGACGCGGGCGCGACTGAGCTGCGCATCGATGTCGAAAGCGGCGGGCGGCGGCTGATTCGCGTCGCCGACAATGGCTGCGGTATGCTGCGCGATGATGCGCTGCTGGCTTTCGAGCGCCACGCCACCAGCAAGCTGAGCGACGTGAAGGATTTGCTTTCGATCGCGACGCTGGGGTTCCGGGGCGAGGCACTACCTTCCATTGCTTCCGTTTCGCGATTGCTGCTGGAGACTCGATCCAACGAAGAAACGACGGGCGCGGCTGTGGAGATCGCCGGCGGCAAAATCCTGCGTTGCGATGAACTGCCGCGCCCCGCCGGCACGACCATCACGGTTCGCGATCTGTTCTATAACGTCCCTGCCCGGAAGAAATTCCTGCGCTCCGATCAAACCGAGCTGGCGCACATCGCGTCGCTCGCAACGCACTATAGCCTGGCGCATCCGAAGAAGGCGTTTCAGCTGCGGCATGGAACAACGGAACTGCTGGACGTTACGCCCGTCGAGACGCTGCGCGAGCGCGTGTACCAGGTGTTCGGCAATCAGACTCTGGAAGAGCTGATTGACCTCGACTACGTCGAGCGCGAACTGGATGTCGTGGAGGCGGAAGAGCGCACCAGCCGCGTCTTTGCGCTGCGCGGTTTCGTCTCCGGGCCGCAGGTTCAGAAGCTGAACCGCAACTCCATCTTTCTCTTTGTGAACGGCCGGCTCATTCGCGACCGGCTGCTGATGCACGCGCTATCGTCGGCCTATCACAACCTGATGCCGGCGTCCTGCTACCCGTTCGCATTGTTGTTTCTCGATTGTGACTGCGAAGAGGTGGACGTCAACGTTCATCCTTCCAAGACCGAGGTCCGTTTCCGGCACGGCAGTTTCGTGCACGATTTTGTGCGCGACTCGATTCGCGAGCGCCTGATAGCCGCACGTCCGGCCTCCAGCATTCCGGTTCCTTCACAGCCACAGCCGGCCGCCGATCTGCCCTTCTCCGACTTTACGCAGCGGATCGAGAACCAGCGCTTTGAGCCCGCACCGGACGCATTCGCCGTGCCGGAGCGAGAGGAAGATTTGCCTGTCTTCACACTGAAGACAGCGGTTGCTCCGGAGCCTCGCTTCGACTTCGGCGATCCGGTTCCTCAGCAGGCGCCCGACACCCACGGAGCCTTGCCCTACGTGGACACGCCGCAGAGCCTGAACGCCCTCTCCGACCTCCGCCCGCTCGGCCAGATTCAGGACAGCTTCATCATCGCAGCGGGGCGCGACGGCCTGTGGATCATCGACCAGCACGTGGCGCACGAGCGCATCCTGTTTGAGAAAGTCCTGCGGCAGCAGGCCGAAGGCCGCGTGGAGCGCCAGCAGTTGCTCATGCCGATTCTGTTGGAATTAACTGCGGCGCAACAGGTGGAGTATGTACGCATCGCCGCAGAATTGGAGCGCGCGGGATTCGATTCAGAACCCTTCGGACAGCGCACCATCGCGGTAAAAGGCGCGCCGGCGGGCGTGGGACCGGGCGATGTCGAAAAGCTGGTTTTCGAGATTCTGGAAATCGCCGAAGGCGAACTGCGCAAAGTCTCGATCGAGGATCTGCGCCGTGCTATGGCCGCGAGCATTGCCTGCCGCGCCGCGATCAAGATCAATATGCGGCTGGATCAAACCAAGATGGAATGGCTGTTGCGCGAACTAGCCGCCACCGAGTGCCCGATGAGTTGCCCTCACGGCCGGCCGATTGCACTGCGCTATTCCACGCGCGACATCTTGAAGAGCTTTCACCGGATCTAGCGTTACTCCCACTCGATCGTGCCGGGCGGCTTGTGCGTCAGATCGTAGAAGACGGCGCAGACGCCGCTGACCCCGATCAGTTCGTGGGTGAGGCGATGCAGCAGTTCGCGAGGCATGCGAACCACCTGTGCGGTCATCCCATCGACCGAATGAATGGGACGGAGCACGACCGAATCCGGCGCATCAGCAGTTCCGACGGGTATCAGCACGACAGGGAACTGCCAGACTTCGCGATCGAATCCGCTTTCTTCCGACGCATGGCGAACGATCGCATCGGCGCTGCGCAAGCGCTTCAAACGTTCTTGAGTCAACGTAGCTGAGCTGGATCGCAGCTGGTCAATTTCAACGCGCGAATGCACCAGGCCGACGACGCGATTGATGTCCTGCATCGCATTCACCAGTTCCGTGGCGACATCTTGTTCCGGTACCTTGTCGAGCGCCAGAACGCCGTGGTAGCTGCGCGAATCGCCTTTGACTCCGACGGATCGGATCGGAAGCAGCCAGCCCGGATCGCGGCGCGTCACGTTAGCAACGGTCTCTGAGCAGAGGCAGCGGATCGCCAGACCCGGTCCGGGGAACGGATGGCGATGCAGAAACTCCGACGGGATGCCCAACTCCGCGCCGATCTCACGCACTTCGTCTTTGTAAAACGAAGCCAGCGGCTCTATAATGCGGCCGGTCTCGATGAGCTTCTGAATGCCCGCGACGCGGTTGTGATGTGTCTTGATCACGTCGGCCTTCGCGGTGCCGCCGGATTCGATTGTGTCGGGATAGATGGTTCCCTGCCCCAGGATCCAGTTGCCGTCCAGAAAGTGGCCGGTGCTTAGGATGCGCTCTTGAACCACGACGAACTGCTCGCCGATGATGTGGCGCTTGGTTTCGGGATCGCAAACGCCTGCGAGAGCCTTCAGGAACTCGTCCTCGGCTTTCTCTACGCGAAATGCCTTCGCGCCGAGCTGTTCAAACAGACGGCGGACGTAAGCGGTTTCGCCCTGGCGCATCAGGCCGGTGTCGACGTAGATGCCGAAGACGCGCTCCGGTCCCAGCGCGCGCAGGCAGAGTGTATAGGCGACCGTGGAATCGACGCCGCCGCTCACGAAGAAAAACACGTTGCGGTCGCCCGCCACATTGCGGATCTCCCGCTCGATCGGGCCAATGCGATCTTTGGGGTCCCAGTCCTTGGCGCAGCGGCACACATCGAAGACGAAGTTGGCCAGCAATTGATGACCTTGCGGCGTGTGCACCACTTCAGGATGGAACTGAACGGCCATCAGCGGCCGCTCGCGGTGGGCCATGGCGGCAATCGCGCACGTCTCCGTGCTGCCGAGGACATCAAATCCTTGCGGGACGGACTCCACCTGATCGCGATGGTTCATCCAAACCTGCGCGTCTCCATTCAGGTGGGCGAAGAGTGGGTGCGAGCGCAGCGTGTGCAGGCGCGCGAAGCCATACTCTCCTTTGTCGCCCTTTCGCACCCGGCCACCGAGCACGTACGTCATGAGCTGCTGGCCGTAACAGATGCCAAGCACCGCGCTGTCCGCTTCGAGAATCGCCGGGTCAATTCGCGGGCTGCCCGCTTCATAGACGCTATCGGGACCGCCCGAGATGATGATGCCCCTCCGGCCAGCCAGCTCCGCAGCGGGCGTTTCGCTGGGACGAACGTCGGCATACACGCCGAGGTCGCGGATTTTCCGGGCAATGAGATGGCAGTACTGACCGCCAGCGTCGAGGACGCTAATCTGTGGTGTATTCAAACTGTCAGCGCCGCGCTAGGGACGGCCGTCGCGCTGGATGCGCTCCACAATAAGCTTCTTGGATTTGTCCAGCAGCGCTCGGGCTTCCGGCATGGCTTCAATGGCTTTCGTCACCATCGGATCGGTCTCGACGGCGACCTTCTGAGAATCCTCGTAGCTGAAGCCGGTGGCGTACATTTCGCGCTTCAACTGCTGCGCGATCCAGGTGCGATTCTCGGTCCAGTCCGCTTCCGTGAACTGGACGTTTTGCTTCAGCAGGTATTCGTGAAAATCGTTGACGACGCTGGCGTCCGGCTCCCAACCTTTGGGGAGCTGGGCTTGGCCGCGGCCCCCGAACCACTTCGCCGTGAAGTTGAAGAACGCGTACTTTCGCAGCAGATCTGTCTGGAAGGCGTTGAGCTTGGCCGGCTCGAATTTTTCGTCGGGAGTGATGCCTCCGCCACCATACACGGTTCGGCCGCTATCGGTGCTCTTCACGTCCAGCAGGTTTTTGGTCTCGGTGCGCTTGCCGTAGTAGTAGTCGAGAAACGAGATGTTGGAATAGTCGCGTTGGATCAACCGGCCGCTGGGCGTGTAGTAGTGGGCTGTGGTGAGCGCCAGGCCGGTGTTGTCTTCGAGCGGGAAGACGGTCTGCACCAGCCCTTTGCCGAACGTAGTCTCACCGAGAACCCAGGCGCGATCATGATCCTGTAGGGCTCCGGCGACGATTTCCGCAGCGGACGCCGAGTAGCGGTTTACCAGCACGACGATCGGATAGTTCTGCCCGTTCGCGCTGCCGCGCGCGAGGTACGGCTTCTCGGCCGATGCGCGTCCACGGTGCGAAACCACCACTTCGCCTTTACGCAGGAAGTGCCCGCCCACTGCAACGCCTTCGTTCAACAGGCCGCCGGGATTCTCGCGCAGATCCAAAATGAAGCCTTTGATGTTGGCTTCGCCCAGCCGCTTGAAGTTATCTTCCATTTCCTGGCTGGTGTTTTCGTTGAACTGCGAGATCTTCATATAAGCGATGCCCGGACGCACCCAGAAGGCCTCTTCGACGCTGGAGCGAGAAATCTCGTCGCGGACGATGTCGAAGGTAAGCGGCTTGTCGAGGCCTTCGCGCCCAACAGTCACCTGCACGTGTGTACCGCGCGGTCCTTTCAGCAGGTCAGCAACTTCGGGCGTGGTCAAGTTGTCCGTCTTCTTGTCGTTGACTTCCAGGATGATGTCGCCCGGCCGCAGGCCGGCTTTATACGCCGGGGACCCGCCGAACGGGGCCACGACGATGGTCTTACCGTTCCGCGGCGCCACCTGCATTCCGACGCCGTAGTAGTGGCCGCTCTGATCGTCGCGCAGGGCCTGAAAATCCTTGGGGTCGAAGAAATTCGAGTGCGGGTCCAAGGTGCGCAGCATGCCGGGAATGGCGCCCTTGTAAATGCCTTTGTCGGAAGTGACCTTGTCGGCGTAGTTGTTCTCAATCAGTTCGTAGACTTTGGTGAACTGCTTGATGCTGGACTTGAGGTCTTCTTCCGGGCCGCTGGACGCCGCCGAGACACCGGTCAGCCCGGGTCCAAACACGCCCCCGACCACGGAGCAAAGAGCCACTACAAAGATGGCAAAAAGAACGGACCGAAACCGACGCGGCATCGACACCTCGCACTTTCAGTATATCGGAGTTTGGAAGGGACGCTGGAGACTGGCCCGGGTCAGGCAGTTCGGACGGCGCGGCGGGACCCGACCGCGGCCGCTTCGGCCTTCATGGGCTTGCGGGGAGACTCATCCAGGCGGCGCACCTGGTCGCTCACGCATACCAGGAACATCGGCTGCTTGGCGTTTTTGAGGATATCGATGATCCGGTCGTGCTGGTCTTCCAGGAAAATGGACTTGCCGTCGGTAACCAGGTGCAGGTCCGACTGCGACTGCATGACGTCGCTGAGCCGTTTGCCCATCTCGCGCTGGAGGAAGCGGAGCACGCGCCGGATCTTCTGAAGCGAAAATCCCTTGCGGCGCAACTCAGCAATTACTGTGATTTCAATGACTTCCTCGGGTTGGTAGACGCGCTTGTGGCCCTCATGCCGGGGGGAAACCACTTTGCGCTCATCCCACCATTGCAACTGCCTCAGGCTGACCTGGGCAATGCGGGAAACATCGCTCGAGGCAAACGTACGCAGCCCATCTTCGCTTTCAGAACGACTTTTCTTTGTTTTGAACATGTTCACCCGCTTACGTTTGTGATAGAGCGCCATTAAGATTCTACCTGAGCCATGGCGACTGTCAATAGGCAATGTCGCCGATGCCCGGAACATCCCGGGCTAGGGCTCAGGAAAATTCCCGCCGGCCTACCCGCCGCCGACGAACTGTACGACCTCTAACGCTGCCCCCGTCTCGACCATGATGCGATCCCATTCCTGGCGTGGGACGATGGAGCGATTCAACTCGACGGCGACGCGAGCGGGCTCGACTTCCAGACGCAGCAGCAATTCTCGCAAGCTGCACCCCGCCGGCACAAGCCGGACTTGGCCGTTTAGAACAATTTCAATCTGATCTGTCGTTTCTCTCAGATTCTCCATACACGCTCGGAGCGAACCTGCAACTTGCGGCCCGAGGCCGGATCTCATTATAGTCGAATGTTAGGGCTTCGAGTTCACATTCATGCCGACAACCTATCCCGAGACTTACTTCCCAGTCCTGGTGCAGATCGCGCTCGCCGTTCTGGTGGCGACGGCACTGGTGGTGCTGTCCGCCGTGCTGGGGAAGCGCGTCAAGAGCCGGGTGAAGGACACGCCCTATGAATCCGGAATTGCCCCCACCGGCTCGGCGCGCGAACGATTCAGCGTCAAGTTCTATCTGGTCGCGATCGTGTTCATATTGTTCGACATCGAAGCCGTGTTCCTGTATCCCTGGGCCGTGGTGTACCGTGAACTGAAGCTGTTCGGGTTTGTCGAGATGCTTCTGTTCATCGCGCTGGTACTGTCCGGGTTCTTCTACATCTGGAAGAAGGGCGCGCTGGATTGGTCGCAGGAGCAGCCCCAGGCTCCGGCCGGAACGGCATCCCCGACAACGGTAAACAAGAATGCTGCCTGATTCACTGCAACAGCACGCGGTCGCGGCCGCGCTCGAGTCGCGCCTTCCCGGAGTCATTACCGGAGGGCACGCGGATCGTAACGAACCCACCCTGTTCATCGCTCCGGCTCAGATCGTGGAAGTTTGCCGGATTTTGAAGAACGAATTCAGCTTCGTGCGCCTGAGCGCGATCACCGCGGTGGACTGGCAGCCGGCCGATCCTCGCTTTGAAGTCGTTTATCTCCTGCACTCACTGGAACGCAATGAGCGGTTACGGTTGAAATGCTGGCTGAGCGAATCCGCTTGCGAAATCGATTCGGTGACCGGCATTTGGCGTGGGGCCGACTGGTACGAGCGCGAAGTCTTCGATCTGTTCGGCGTACGTTTCCGAAATCATCCCGGTCTGCACCGCATTCTCATGCCGACCGATTGGGAAGGTCACCCGTTGCGCAAAGACTATCCGGTACACGGGTACAAGTACAGTTACCAGAACGAATAGGAGCCGCCATGCGAGAGATTACGATCCATACCGACTCCATCGCCGCCACGGAAGCCGCCGAAAACACGGCGGTGATGGTCGAACCACCCGTTGGAACGACGCGGAAGATGATCCTCAACATGGGTCCGCAGCACCCATCTACCCATGGCGTGCTGCGCATCGTGCTGGAGCTGGACGGCGAGACGATTCTGAAGGCCGTTCCGGACATCGGATTCCTGCACACCGGGATCGAGAAGGAGTGCGAGGCCAAGACCTGGCACCAGGCGGTGACGCTGACCGATCGCGTCGACTACCTGTCGAACCTGTCGAACAACCTGGTGTACGCGTTGGCGGTGGAGAAGCTGATCGGCGATATCGAAATTCCGCGAAAGGCGCAGTGGCTGCGCGTGATGATGACGGAGTTCTCGCGCCTGAACAGCCATCTGGTGTGGCTGGGAACACACGCGCTGGATATCGGCGCGATGAGCGTGTTCTTCTATTGCTTCCGCGAGCGCGAAGACATCCTGCGGATCCTGGAGATGTTTTCGGGCCAGCGGATGATGACCAGTTACATCCGCATCGGCGGTGTCGCGCTGGAGCCTCCCCGGGGTTGGCAGCAGGTGGTGGGGAAATTCATCAACGCGTTCCCCAGCAAAGTGGACGAATACGAGGAACTGCTGGACAGTAATCCTATCTGGCTGCGCCGCACACAGGGCGTGGGTCAGGCGCCCCTCGAGGATCTGCTGGACCTGGGTGTCACCGGGCCGATGATCCGCGCGGCGGGCGTGAAGTGGGACATCCGCAAAAACGAGCCGTATTCGAGCTACGACGAGTTCGATTTCGAAATGCAGACGCGCACCGAGAACGACGTGTACGCGCGGTATCGGGTGCGGTTGGGCGAGATGCGGCAGAGCGCGCGCATCATCAAACAGGCTCTGGAGGGAATGCCGGAAGGCGCTTACCAGGCCGACGCGCCCAAGATTGTGCTGCCCGAGCGCGAGAAGATGAAGACCCAGATGGAAGCGCTCATCTATCACTTCAAGATCGTGACCGAGGGTTTCCGCGTGCCGGCCGGCGAAGCTTATCAAGCTGTCGAAGCGCCGCGGGGCGAGATCGCCTACTACGTCGTGAGCAACGGCACGTCGAAGCCGTATCGCGTGTACATGCGCACGCCGAGCTTTGGAAATCTGCAGGCGCTTCCGGCGCTGCTGGAAGGACGGCTCCTGGCCGATTCGATCGCCGCGCTGGGCAGCATGGATTTCGTCCTGGGAGACGTGGATCGCTAATGACCTTCTCGCCCGAACTGGAAGCAAGATTCGCGAAGATGCTGGAGAGTTATCCGCCTGGGCGGACGCGCTCGGCTGTGGTTCCGATGCTGCTTTACGCGCAAGACGAAGTGGGACACATTTCCAAGGAGCTGATCGAGGAAGTAGCCCGGCGCTGCAAGGTGCAGCCGTTGCAAGTGGACGAAGTTGTGGGCTACTATTCCATGCTTCATCGCAAACCGCTCGGCCGATGCCACGTGCAGGTGTGCACCAACATCAGTTGCCTGCTGCTGGGCGGCGAGGAGCTATACCAGCATGCGTCGAAGACCTTGGGCATCGGCAATAAAGAGGTCACGCCGGACGGCCAGTTCTCACTCGAAGAGGTAGAGTGCATGGGAGCGTGCAGTTGGGCGCCGGCCGTTCAGTTGAACTACGACTTTTACCACCACGTCACGCCGGAGAAGCTGGACCAGCTGATTGCGGATCTGAGAAAGGCGCAGTGAAATAAGGACGCGATGCTCTATAACGAACCTAGCCCCCTGGAAGTCAAAGTCCTGACCAAACGCTTCGGCCTGAAGAACTCCGAGTCACTCGAAACCTATCTGGCCAACGACGGATTTAAGGCGTTCTTCAAGGCCGTGGAGATGTCGCCCGAGCAGATTATCGAAGAAATCAAGGTTTCCGCGTTGCGAGGCCGCGGAGGTGCCGGATTCCCCACCGGATTGAAGTGGAGCTTCGTGCCGCGCACTTCGCCCAAACCGAAATACGTGGTCGTCAATGCCGACGAGAGCGAGCCGGGCACCTGCAAGGATCGCCTGCTGATGGAAAACGACCCGCACCAGTTGATTGAGGGCATCCTCATCGGTGCGAAGGCAGTCGACGCGCACAAAGGCTACATCTATATTCGCGGCGAGTATCGTTATCTGATCCAGGCCATGGATCGGGCCATCGACGAAGCGTATGCGCGCGGCTACC
>Ga0335069_10007008_pt1 | contig 16297 bp, 14 predicted proteins | sample Lox_Sample_11_FD_206714 | JGI IMG/M metagenome (GOLD analysis project Ga0335069, IMG submission 206714) | Soil microbial communities from Loxahatchee National Wildlife Refuge, Florida, United States - Lox_Sample_1.1 | ecosystem: Environmental > Terrestrial > Soil > Wetlands | place: USA...
TTCGGTTTTCTCGGCGGCGTCTGTCTGCCGATTGCCGCGGTGGCCTGCGAAGTCGCAGTGGAGGTTTTCGTCCTGCTGCGGCGCGGAAGCTGATTCCCGAACTTATATTTTGGACACGCCTCGTGACGACGCTCAGCGTGTGCCCAGTACCTGAGCCTCTGGCGAAGCCGATCATACGAATTCATGCACGAGCAACTCTGGTTTACGGCCTTTCTGAATCATCATTTTGCGGGCGTGACGAATGCCTTGCTGGGCATCTGTCATGTAACTCCGCTCGATCCCGCGGCCCCCATCCCGAACTACGTCGCCATGCAGATCCTGGTCTGCCTGGTCCTGCTGGCGTTCTTTATCCTGGTTCGCGTGCGGTTGTCGGTGGAAGATCCCGGCCCGCTGCAGCAGACGATGGAAGCCATCAACTCCTTCGTCTCCGACCAGAGTCATGAAGTCATCGGGCACGGGTATGAGCGCTATGTCGGGTATCTGACCACGCTGGGGCTGTTCATCCTGCTGGGCTGCCTGATCGGCCTGATCCCCGGCTTCGAGACGGCAACCGCGGCGCCTTCGGTGCCGCTGGGATGCGCCATCGTTACCTGGTTCTATTACCACATGCACGGCATCCGGCTGAACGGATTCGGCTACATCAAGCACTTCATCGGCCCGGTGTGGTGGCTGGCGCCGCTGATGCTGATCATTGAGATTGCGAGCCATCTGGCGCGCGTCCTGTCGCTCACCATTCGTCTTTTTGCGAACATGTTCGCCAGCGACATGGTGACCCTGGTGTTCTTTACCCTGTTTCCGATCGGTATTCCGATCATCTTCATGCTGCTGCACGCCGGCGTTGCCATCATCCAGACTTACATTTTTGTGCTGCTGGCCACGGTGTATATCGGCGAAGCGGTAGCGCATGAACACTGAAGAACAGCACTTAGCATTTAGCACTTAGCATTTAGCTAAATCATGCTAATGCCATCTGTGACGTGACGGTTAGCGCCTAGCATCTGGCACTCGGTCTTGCTTTGGCTAAGTGCTAAATGCTAAGTGCTAAATGCTAAGTGCTAACCGCTGCCAGTGTGAGGGCGTCAGCTCGGTGAACGTCAACCACCTCCTGGCGGCAATTCATAAGGAGAAACACAATGCGGAAAGTGATGATGATTTTCTTTGCGCTGATGGCCCTGATGATGGTGACCATGCCAGCGTACGCGCAGGGCGGAGGGACCGCCGCTGCAGGAGGCGCCAATTGGGTCGCCATTGCATCCGGATTCGGCATCGCCATTGCCGCCGGATTGGCCGGCCTGGGACAAGGCCGCGTAGGCGCCGCAGCGTGTGAGGCGATGGCCCGCAACCCTGCCGCGCGTCCGGCCATTCAGCTGGCGCTGATTCTTGGCCTCGCGTTTATCGAGTCCCTGGTGCTGTTCACGCTGGTTATCATTTTCGCCAAGGTGGTCTAGGTTCTTCGCGATAACTGGATTGCAGCCCCGTCGCAAGACGGGGCCTTTTGTTTTTGACGATGGCGCTGAGTCGATAGCCCAGCTGAGTGAATAGCCCAGCGCGGAAGCGCTGGGTCAGCGCCTCTAAGAATAGCGAGAGCCCCTTCAGGGGCGGCACTCTGTTGTGGTGCGCGACGGCGTGTCGCCCCTAAAGGGGCTCCGGTTTAAAAAGAGATTGCCTAACCCAGCGCTTCCGCGCTGGGCTAATCACTCTTGGCAATGCGCGATCATGCGGGTGCGCGGTTACGCTTGCTGTCGCCTAGTGCCGAAATGCCAAATGCCGAATGCCAAATGCCAAATGCCAAATGCCAAATGCCAAATGCCAAATGCCAAATGCCAAATGCCAAATGCCAAATGCCAAATGCCAAATGCCAAATGCCAAATGCCGGATGCCGGATGCCGGATGCCGGATGCCGGATGCCGGATGCCTTAAGCTAATTGCTAAGTGCTAATTGCTATTGCTAATTGCTAGTTACTGCTCTCCATGCCCGGAATTCTCGATTATTCGTACGTCACCAAAGACTACGGAACCGCTTGGTCGCGGCGGCGGGTGCGCGCGCTTGACGATTTCACGCTGTCACTGGAGCGCGGCGAGATCTTCGGTTTTCTCGGGCCCAACGGAGCAGGGAAGACCACAGCCATTCACCTCGCGCTCGGCTTCATGCGGCCGTCGTCCGGCGCCGGCCAGATGCTGGGCAAACCCTTCGGCGATGCCAAGACCCGCGCGCGCATCGGATTCCTCGCGGAGAATGTGGCGCTGTACCACCGTCCCGCCGCCAAGCTGCTGCGCTTCTATGGCGCGCTGAACGGCATCCGGCCGCAGCGGTTGCGCTTACGCTGTCGCGAGGTGCTCCGCCAGGTTGAGCTGGAGATCGAGGCCGATCGCAACGTGGCGAAGTTCTCGCGCGGCATGCAGCAGCGCATCGGGCTGGCGCAGGCGCTTATCAACGACCCGGAACTGCTGATCCTCGACGAGCCGACCTCCGCGCTTGATCCGGTGGCGCGCGTCGCCATGCGCGAGCTGCTGCTGGAATCCAATCGTGCGGGCAAGACGATTTTTCTCAGTTCGCACCTGCTCTCCGAAATCGAGCTCATCTGCCATCGCGTCGCGATCCTGTCCAAGGGGCGCCTGGTGAAGGTGGGCAAGACCGAGGAGCTGCTCGTATCGCACGATCGCTACGAGATTGTCGCGCGCGGCGTGCCGGCGAGCAGCCTGGAATCGATGCCCCAGGTTCGCGTCGTGTCTTTGAACGCCAGCCTGGGCCGCGGCGTGCAGCTTACGGTCGCCGCGCAATTGCAGCGTGAAGCGCTGGAGAAAATCTGGGCGCTGGGTGGGGAAGTGCTGAGCGTTAACCCAGTGCGCCGCAGCCTGGAAGATGTATTTCTGGAGCTGACCGGCAAGGGAGGCCTCGCATGAGGGCGGCGCTGCTGATCGCCGCGAATTTCCTGCGCCAGCATCGCTGGCCGGTGCTGCTGTTGTTCGCCTGGATCGTGCTTACCGCGGGCGCCACCGGCGACTTCGGCCGCAGCCGCCCGGTGAATGTTGATGTTTATTTCTATTTTCAGCAGCAGGCGATCTTCATCTGCATTTTCAGCGCATTTCTGGCGGCCGACGCGATTCATAGCGAACGCAAATCGCGGCGCATTCTGCTGCTGCTTTCCAAGGCGATCAGCCGTGGCGAATACCTGCTCGCGGTAATGGCCGCTACCTGGGCGACGGCGATTGCCTACGCCATCCTGTCTGCCGTCTGCGGCGTCTGGCTCACCGCTCATGCCATGTTGCCCAGCGCGGGATTGTGGCCGCTCTTTACGCTGGTCATCGCCGGCGCGCTGGTCTCCGCCAGCGTGGCGATGTTCTTCTCAACCTTCCTCAATCCCTATCTTGCGACAGGATGCACGCTGGCGCTGTTCTCGATTCCGGCGGCATGGCATGCGGCGCGACATGCCGGAGCCGTATGGTGGCCGGGGTTTTCGCTGCTGCTGCAATTTCTGACATTCACGCTGCGTCCCGATTGGGCGCCAAGGTGGAGCACGGCCGCGGCAGCGCTGCTGGAATCGGTGATCTTCTGGGGGCTGGCTGCCATCATCTTTGAGCGTCGCGACATCGCCGTACCCGTGGAGTAAGGCTCACGGAGCGTGTTGCGCGCTCGCCGCCTGAGACGAGGCCGCATTCTGCATGGTTCGCGAGAGAAGAGCGATTTCCGACTGCGCGATGGTGACGTGATAGCGAGCGTCATTGGGAACGGAAGGGTCGCGGCTGAGCAGATACAGCAACTGCATCAGCTCCTGCAAGCGATTGAAGGTGGCATCGAGCACGGCTTCGGTATCGTGATAATCAGGCAGGGATGATTGCTTATGATCGATTCGCGCAAACTGCCGGGAGGATTTTTCGTTGGGACTTGGCTGACCAATGGATGCGAAGCGAGTGATCTGAGGCTGGTTCAAAACTGTCCCCTCTCTTCGAAACTGCGTCTGACTGTCTTTCCTGATTAGACGTGCAGCCGTTCCGAAAGACTCCGGGGATTTACAAAACGTAACTGCAGATTGTCACAAAATTCATGATCGCGACAGCCTCTACTTCATCAGCGCCTGGGCGCTGTGCAGGGCGTAATCCAGCACGCGGCCGGGCAGCACGCCAAGGTAGATGGTGGCGACGAGGCTGATTGCCAAACCAACTCCCAGTCCAGCCGGGATGGGGGCAACGGGTACTTCCACCCGCTCGTCACGCATGTACATATAGACGATCACGCGCAGGTAGTAGTACGCCGCGATGGCGCTGTTGATGACGCCGATGATCGTCAGACCGATGAGGTGCGACTGCAGCGCGGCGGAGAAGACGTAGAACTTGGCGAAGAAGCCGCCGGTGACGGGAATGCCGATCAGCGACAGCAGGAAGATGGTGAGGACCGCCGCCAGGATGGGCGAGCGCCTCCCCAGTCCGGCGAAGTCCGACAATGTGACATAACGTTCGCCGGTGGACGCGAGATGGCTGACGATGGCGAAGGCCCCCACGTTCATCGCAGCGTACGACGCCGCGTAGAAGATGACGGCCGAAATTCCGGTGTCGCGAGCGGCGGCAAAAGCGACGAGAATGTATCCCGCGTGGGCGATCGAGGAATACGCCAGCAGGCGCTTGACGTTCTGCTGCACCAGCGCGCCGATGTTGCCCAGCGTCATGGACAGCACGGCCGAGACCCACACCATCCAGAACCAGCCCGGCGCCGAGGTGGCGAACAGTACGCGCAGCAGCACTGCGAATGCCGCGGCCTTCGGTCCGGTGGACATGAAAGCCACGACGGGCGCGGGCGAGCCTTCGTACACATCGGGTGTCCAGACGTGGAAGGGCGCGGACGCCACTTTGAAACCGAGGCCGACGAACATCAGACCGACGGCGAGATACGCCAGCACGGTAGCCTGGCCTCCCTGAAGATATCTGGCGATGCCGTAGACGTTGGTCGTGCCGGTCGCGCCAAAAACCAGAGCCACGCCGTACAGGAAGAATGCCGTGGCGAACGAGCCCAGCAGGAAGTACTTCAGCGACGACTCGGCGCTTTCCGCCGCGCGCCGCCGCATCCCGGCGAGAATGTACGTCGAAATTGACGAGATCTCCAGCGCGATGAAGATGAGTACCAGCTCGACCGCGGCCGACATCAGCATCATGCCGACGGTGCCGAACAGGATGAGGCCGTAGTATTCGCCCGAGTGGATGCGCTGCACTTCGAGATAGTCAAAGGAGGTCAGCACGACGACCAACGCGATCAGCAGGACAACGAAGTGGAAGAAGACGCTGAAGGTGTCAACGCTGATGGTGTCGTAGAACGCGCTGCCGTAGTAACCGGTCTGATAGACGGTAGCGGCCATGCCGACGAGCGTGCCGATAAGCGCGATCACGCCTAGCGGCTTCTTCGGGCTCTGTTCAGGCAGCAGCGGATCGACAATCATCGCGAGGATGCCGAACAGGGTCACAACAATTTCAGGAAGGATCCGGATGTAATCGACGGAGGGGATCATCGTCCGATCACCTCCGCTACGGTCGCAGCATTCGGGTTAGGCGCGTGCTGCCCCGCCCTGGCCAACAGATGGCTAGAACGGGGCACCCATGTTTTGTTGTTTACGTTCTCAACGCCATGGGTGCTCGTCTCCTGAACAACCTGGGTGCCCCGTTCCAGCCGTTGTTTGGCTGGGGCGGGGCCATGCTCCGTCCTGGCTGAAAGATGGCCAGAATCGGGCCCCCTCGCCACGCTGGCCTGCGTCGTCCCGGAAGCCTGGCGCAGCGCCTCGCTCACTGACGGATCGATGGAGTGCAGCCACAGCATCGGCGCGACGCCCATCACCAGCGCCGCAATCGCCAGCGGCCACAGCGAGACCTGCTCGCGTGCATCGAGATCGGGCAGCACTTTGTTGACCGGCTTCGTCACCTCACCGTAGAACACGCGCTGATACATCCACAGCAGATAGCAGGCGCTCCAGATCACGCCCGTGGCAGCCAGAATTCCCCAAGCCTGCTTCGCCTGGAACGCGCCGCTCAGCACCATGAACTCGCCGACAAAGCCGTTCAGCAGCGGCAAGCCGACGGACGACAGCATAATGAACGCGAAGAACGTGGCGTAAATCGGCATCGGTGTTGCGAGGCCGCCGTACTCCTCGATGTCGTAGGTGTGGCGCCGGTCGTAGATCATCCCCAGCAGCATGAACAGCGCTCCGGTGGAGACGCCGTGGTTCAGCATCTGATACACCGCGCCATCGACGCCAAGCTGGGTAAAGCTGAAGATGCCCAGCACAACGAAGCCGAGGTGGCTGACGGACGTATAGGCGATCAGGCGCTTGATATTCGGCTGGATCATCGCCACCAGCGCGCCGTGGATAATGCCGATGATGGCCAGCACGACTATCCACGGGGCGTTGCGCCTCGCCTCGTCGGGAAAGAGCCCGACGTTGAAGCGCAACAGACCGTAGGTGCCCATCTTGAGCAGCACGCCCGCGAGCAGTACAGAACCTGCGGTGGGCGCTTCGACGTGCGCGTCAGGCAGCCAGGTGTGCAGCGGGAACAAGGGCACCTTTACCGCAAAAGCAATAAAGAAGCCGAGGAACAGCCAGATCGCCGCCCGGTCGAAGCCGGCAATCCGGCCGTGCTGGATCGCGGCCTGAATCGTCACGAAATCGAAGCTGCCGGTCTGCGCGTAGAGCCAGATGATGGCCGCCAGCATGAACACCGAGGCGATCATCGTATAGAGGAAGAACTTCACCGCAGCGTAAATCTTGCGCCCGTGGCCGTACATGCCGATGAGCAGCGCCATCGGGATCAGCGTCGCTTCCCAGAAGAAGTAGAACAGGAAAAGATCGAGCGCCATGAAGACGCCGATCATGGCCGTCTCCAGCACCAGCATGAGGACGAAGAATTCCTTCACCCGGTCGTGGATCGACTTCCACGAGATCAGCACGCACAGCGGCATGAGGAAGGTGGTCAGCACCACCAGCCACATCGATATGCCGTCGATGCCCATGTGATAGTGGATGTTCGGGTGCGGGATCCAGGGGATGTCCTGCTCGAACTGGAAGCCGGCCTGGCCGCGCACGTAGTGCCACGGCAGGTGCAGCGACACCAGCAGGGTGATGAGTGAGACGCCTAAGGCGAAGAAGCGCACGTCGCGGTCGCGGCGCGGGAAGAACATCAGCAGGATGGCGCCGGCCAGCGGCAGAAAGACGACGATGGTGAGGATGTTGTTGTCGAGGAAGGTCATCGCAACCCCCTCCACACCATGAAGGCGATGACCGCCATCGCCCCGAAGGCCACCCATCCTGCGTAAGAGCGAATGTTGCCCGACTGCATGCGGCGCATTGCGTCGGAGGTTTCCTGCGCGCCGGCTGCGCTGCCGTCAACCGCGCCGTCGATCAGGCCGCGATCGATGCCGAGCCAGAAGACATTGCGCGAGAGGCCGATCAGCGGCTGAATGATCACCGCGCCGTAGAGTTCGTCGATCTTGTACTTGTTCAGCACCAGCGTGTAGAGGCCGCCAAATCCTCTGGCCATTCGCGCCGGCAGCTCCGGCCGTTTCCAGTAGAGATACCAGGCGAGGAACAGACCGAACGCCGCGACGAGAACCGAACCGACGCTGAACAGCAGCTCAGTGCTGCTGCTCTCCTCCTGGGCGGGGTTCGGCGTGGGCGCCGACGGCATCTCAGAGGCGCCGTTGTTGCCCACGGACTGAATCACCGGGCTCAGGAAGGTGCCAAAACGATCGGAGCCGCCCATCGAATGTGGGACGCCGATCCAGCCTCCGACCAGCGATAAGAAAGCCAGAATGACCAGCGGAATCACCATCACCCACGGGCTTTCGTGCGGGGAGCCGTGGCCGTGACTGCCGCCGGTTGCGTGCGCGTCCTGTGCGTCGTGAATTGCGCCGGTGTGGCCGGCGTGCTGCGCGTCGGTATCGTGACCGTGTCCGCCGGTCTCAGGATTGGGCCCGCGATAGTCGCCGAAGAACGTCAGGAACCACAGCCGGAACATGTAAAACGAAGTCATGCCCGCGGTGATCACGCCGACGAGCCACAGCACGTGAGCGCCGCTGCTCCACGCCGACCACAAGATGCGGTCCTTGGAGAAGAATCCGGCGAACGGCGGCAGGCCGGAGATGGCAAACGTCGCTACCGTCATCGTCCAGAAGGTGTAGGGCAGATATTTTCGCAGCCCACCCATGTTGCGCATGTCCTGCTCGCCGCCCAGGCCGTGAATGATGGAGCCGGCAGCGAGGAACAGCAGGCCTTTAAAGAAGGCGTGCGTCATCAGGTGAAAGATGCCGCCGACGTAGTCGGCCACGCCGCAAGCCAGGAACATGTAGCCGAGCTGCGAGATGGTCGAGTAGGCCAGCACCTTCTTGATGTCGGTCTGCACGATGCCGATGGAGGCGGCGAAGATCGCGGTCAGCGTGCCGATGATGGCCACGGCCATGCGGGCATCTGGCGCGCGGTTGAAGATGGGATTGGAGCGCGCCACCATGTAGACGCCGGCGGTGACCATGGTCGCAGCGTGAATCAGGGCCGAGACCGGAGTGGGACCTTCCATCGCGTCGGGCAGCCAGACGTAGAGCGGAATCTGCGCGGACTTCCCCGCCGCGCCCACCAGCAGCAGAAGTCCGATGGCGGTGAGCAGCCCCGCGCCCGTGCTCTCGACGGGATGTTGGCTGATCAGCGGCCACAGGGTGTGATATTGCAGCGTGCCGAAGTGCTTGATCAGCAGGAAGAGCGCGATCAGGAAGCCGAAGTCGCCGACGCGGTTGGTGATGAATGCCTTCTTGCCGGCGTCGGCGGCGCTCTTCTTCAGGAACCAGAAGCCGATCAGCAGGTACGACGCCAGGCCGACACCCTCCCAGCCGACGAACATCAGCAGGTAATTGTTGGCCAGCACCAGCGTCAGCATGAAGAACATGAAGATGTTCAGGTAAGCAAAATAGCGGTAGTAGCCGCCTTCATGCTCCATGTAGCCGACGGAGTAGACGTGGATGAGGAAGCCAACGCCGGTGACCACCAGCAGCATGATCAGCGAAAGCTGGTCGAGGTAGATGCCGTACTCTGCCGAGAACGGGCCTGCGCTCATCCAGGTGAAATAGTGCTCGATGTGCGGGATCTGGTTAGCGGGCAACTGCAGGAACTGCGCGGCCACCCACAGCGCGTAGGCGAAGGCCGCGCCCGTCGAACCCAGGGCGATAGTGTTCACTAGCGCCTTGGAGAAGCGCTTGCCGAGTAACCCGTTGATCGCGGCGCCCGCCAGCGGGAGCAGCGGAATGATGAAGAGGTGCATAAATTCGAGCTTAACTTTGATCTGGGGTGCCCCGTTCTAGCCATGTGTTGGCCAGGGCGGGGCAGTTGCACGCGTCACTCGAACTGCCCCACCCTGGCCAACAGAGGGCAAGAATGGGGCACCCAGGTTCACTTCTCTACAATTTCAGCAAATTCACGCGATCGACGTTCAACGTCTCGCGCGTGCGGAACACGGCGATGATGATGGCCAATCCGACCGCAGCTTCCGCCGCAGCCACCACCATCACGAAGAAAACGAATATCTGCCCATCCAGTGATTTGAGCTGCGCCGCGAAGGCAACGAACGACAGGTTCACGCCGTTCAGCATCAGCTCGATGGAAAGAAAAATCGTAATGATGTTGCGCTTGATCAGAAATCCGGCGACGCCGCAGGCGAACAGGATCGCGCTCAGCACCAGGTAGTAAGACAGAGGGACCATTTATTCCTCCCTCCGCGCCAGCACCACGGCGCCCATGATGGCGATCAGGATCAGCACCGACGTGACCTCGAACGGCAGCAGGTAATTGCGAAAGAGCAGATGTCCGAGGGCCTGCGGATTGCCGAACACGTTCGCCCCGTTCATGACTGTTGGGCCGCCGACACCGATCCGATCGAGGCCGGCAATGTGCGAAACCACCCCAGCCGCGATGCCCAGCCCGACGATCAGCGCCGGCACGCCCAGGATGATGGCGACGCGGCTGCTGTGCGCCAGACGCTCTTCCTCGCCCGCATTGAGCAGCATGATCACGAAGACGAACAGCACCATGACCGCGCCGGCATAGACGATTACCTGCACCGCGGCGACGAACTCGGCGCCCAGCAGCAGGTAGAGCATGGCGAGCGAGCCCATCACCACAATCAGCGACAGCGCGCTGTTGATGGGGTGCTTCTGCACCAGCAGGTTGATGGCGCCCGCCACGCACAGAATCGCGAAGATGAAGAACAGAATTAGACCAAGCATGTTGAAAAGCATCAACTAGTAACTAGCCACTAGTAACTAGTAACTAGTAACTAGCAACTAGCTAGTGACATCTAGCAGCTAAAACCTTTCGTACACGGCTCAAGCACACAATAGGCTTGGCTAATTGCTAGCTACTAGTTACTAGTTACTTACTTCACCGCCACAATAAAACTCGTCACCACAATGTTCGCAATGGCCAGCGGCAGCAGGAACTTCCAGCCGAAGGCCATGAGTTGGTCGTAACGGAAGCGCGGCAACGTGCCGCGCACCCAGATATAGACAAAAATGAAGGCAAACACCCGCAAGGCGAACCAAAAGACCGGCAACAGCGACTGCAGGATCGGCGGTCCGAACACGGGTCCTGACCATCCCCCTAGAAACATGATGGAAGCCAGGCACGCCACCGTGAACATGTTGGCGTACTCGGCCATAAAAAACATGGCAAACTTCATCGAGCTGTACTCGGTGTGGTAACCGCCGACCAACTCCGTCTCCGCTTCCGCAAGGTCGAAGGGAATGCGATTGGTTTCGGCATAGGCCGCCATGATGTAAATGAAGAAAGCGATGAACTGGCCCTGGAAGAGGTTCCACTTGGGAATGAATCCCAGCCAGGCGCCCGACTGCGCGTTGACGATGTCACGCAAGCTGAAGCTGCCGGAGAGAATCAGCACTCCCACCAGCGAAAGGCCAAGCGCCACTTCGTAGCTGACCATTTGGGCCGAGGCACGCAGACTCGCCAGCATCGAATACTTGCTGTTCGATGCCCATCCGGCCAGTGCGCCGCCGTAAACTCCGACCGACGTGATTCCCAGAATGATCAGCAAGCCGATGTTCACATCGGTGATCTGCAGCGGCGTGTGGATGGAGCCAACCGAGATCCAGGGACCGATAGGAATGACCGCCATGGAAGTCAGCGCTGTAACCAGGGCTATCACCGGCGCCAATAAATACAGGCCCTTGTTGGCGAAGGGAGGCGTGACGTCTTCCTTAAAGATGAACTTCAGGCCGTCGGCCAATGGTTGCCAGATGCCGAACGGCCCCACGCGCGTCGGCCCCCAGCGGTTCTGCAGGTGTGCCACCACCTTGCGTTCAAGCAACGTCGTGTAGGCAACCGCGGTCAGCAGGATGAAGATCGCCAGCAGGATCTTGACGATCGAGACGATGATGAAGGTGCCGATGCCCATTTAGCAACTAGCAATTAGCAACTAGCAATTAGTGAAAACCGCAACCGATCGTGGCCCGGACAGCTGAGGGCCGACAACTGAAAGCTGAGAACTGTTTCTTACTCGCCGACGCGCACCATCGGATCATACCCGGCGGCGCTCTCCTCATCCGACGGAGCGTTATACCGCTCGTACACCGTATTCAGTGCTGTCGAATACTGTCCCAGTGTTCCCGAGGTAAACAGCGTGTCATTCGACGGCATCACCAGCGCGGGATCGCCCGTGACGGTCACGCCGGCAATCTGCACCAGCTGTGAATGCACATCCTGTCCCGCGAGCAGCTCCAGGCGCGAAATGTCGTAGCCCGGCACCAGCCGCTGAATTTCGTCGAGCATCGCGGTCGGATCGTACGGGCTCATCTTCGGCTCGAGCCCGCGATCGGCGAGCCACACCGCGTGCCGATCGGCTTCGCCCGATTGCGCACCGCGGCTCTGGCCCATGTCGGCGCGCGTGCCGCCGCCGCCAAAGGGCACCAGCTTGTGAACGTCATAGCCCATGCGCAGTGCGATGCGCACGATGCACTCGAAATCGGTGCGCACGCCGGCGAATTCGCCGGCCTTCTTCAGCAGCTGCACGTCCCCCGCAGTGTTGGTGCAGGTGCCCTGCTTCTCGTAGGCATTGGCCACAGGCAGTACGACATCGGCGATCGCCGCCGTCTCGGTCAGGAACATGTCCTGCACGATGAGGAATGGTTTCGACAGCGCGAATGGATCGATGTTGTAGCGCGCGACCGGGTTCGAGCCGACAATGTACATCGCCTTCAGCTTGCCGCCTTTGGCAGCATCGACCATCTGCAGCAGGTTCAGGCCTGGTGTCTTGGGGATCTCGTCCAGCCACTCCTCATGAAAACGCGTCGCGCTGGCTACAGGCGCGTAGCCCGGCAGCATGTCGGGATAAAGTCCCATGTCGGCTGCGCCGCGTGAATTAGCGTAGTCGCCCAGGCACATGAACTTCGCGCCCTGCGCCAGACCGAACTCGACCAGCGCCTTTACGTCGCCGTCGCGCAGCTCCGAGCCGAAGATGATGACGAGGCCCTGCTCGCTCTTGATGGTGTCGCGCAGCTTGGTCAGCGCCTCGCGCGTGAGCTTGTCCGAGACGATCCCGTCAGTCGCCGCGTCTTTGCCGGCGAGGAATTGTGCGAAGCTGCCTTCCGAGCCGGGCGCGATCTGCGCGAATGCCGCCGCCTGGCGCCTCAGCTTGATAGGCGCCGAGTTGGCCAGGTAAAGCTTGGCGCGGTGCAGCCGGACGTTGGTGCGAAGCTGCCAGGCCAGCAGCGGATGCTGTTCGGTCGGGTCGTTGCCGATCAGCAGGATCGACGGCGCGAAGAACACGTCGCGCATCGAAGCCGTGTTGTTCGGCTTGCCGGCCAGCGCCGAGGCGAAGGCAGGGAAGTCGGCCGTGCGGTGGTGGTCGATGTTGTTGGTGCCCAGCACCAGGCGCGCGAACTTTTGCAGCAGGTAATTCTCTTCGTTGCTGGTGCGGTTGGAGCCGATCACGCCGATCGCATTCGGCTCACCAGCGCTGAGGATATCCTTGAGCTTCGTTGCGATCAGATCGAATGCCTGCTCCCATGTTGCGGGCGCGAATTTGCCGTCGCGCTTGACGAGCGGCTGCTGCAGGCGCTCGGGATGATTGGCGAAGTCGAAGGCATAGCGTCCCTTGACGCAGAGGAAGTCGCCGTTGATGCCGCTCTTGTCGCGGTTGTCGCCGCGCACAATCTCCATGCCGCTGTCGGCGCGGCGCACGCCCAGCGTGGTCTTGCAACCGTCGCCGCAATGGGTGCAGATGGTGCCGACGTGGTTCATCTCCCACGGCCGCGTCTTGTAGCGATATGCGCCGGAGGTGAGCGCGCCGACCGGGCAGATGTCGATGCACATGCCGCACTCTTCGCACTCCAGATGATCTTCTTTATTGGGCGCGATGATGGAGCCGGAGCCGCGGTTCTGGATGCCCAGCGCCCATACGTCCATGCCTTCGCCGCAGACGCGAATGCAGCGGTAGCACAGGATGCAGCGCGGCCGGTCGAAGTACACCACCGGCGACCACTGCTGCTCCTCGCGATGGTTTTTCAGGTCCATGAACTTCGATTCGGCAGCGCCGTACTTGAAGGTCATGTCCTGCAACTCGCATTCGCCGCCGGCATCGCAGACTGGGCAATCGAGCGGATGGTTCGCCAGCAGCAACTCGAGCATCGACTTGCGCGCCTGCTTTATCTTGTCGCTGTCGGTGGTGACCACCATGCCCTCGGCGACCGGCGTGGTGCACGCCGTTTGCAGCTTGGGCATCTTTTCGATTTCCACCAGGCACATGCGGCAGGCGCCCTGCAGCGACAGGCCGGGGTAGTAGCAGAAAAACGGGACTTCAATGCCGCGCTCCCGGCAGGCTTCGATGAGCAGCGTCCCGGCGGGAACCGTGAGTTTCTTGCCGTCGACAGTGAGGTTGATATCAGCCACAGTAAGTCCGAATTGCTTGTTGGCTATTAGCTCTTAGCAAATAAATCTGCAAAAGGTGTCATCCTGAGCGGAGCGACCGCGCAACGGGCCTGCCAAGCGCTTTTCTGCTTGGCGGGACAGTTGCTCGGGCGCGGAGTCGAAGGACCCCTATAATACCCAGCTCCGTTTGTGTCGTCCCTAAAGGGACTCCAATCTCTAAATGCCCGCGCGTACCCAGCGCTTCCGCGCTGGGCTACTTACTTTCGCCCTTCGGGCTTCCAGCGTCCTTCTTGGCACGATAACTGGGCATCGTTCCCGGACGCTGATTCCTGTGCCCTCGTACCTGTGCCCTGTGCCCTACTTCACACCAGTGCGGCTTCCGCGACCTTTTCGTACGGACACGGTTTGCCGTCCAAGTGTGCCTCGAACTCATCCCGGAACTTCTGCACGTAGGAGATGATGGGCATCGCCGCCGCATCGCCCAGCGGGCAGAATGTCCGGCCCAGCATGTTCTCGGCCAGATACTTCAAATTGTCGATGTCCTTCATCACGCCGCCGCCGTTATGCATGCGGGTCAACGTCTTCTTCATCCAGTCGGTGCCTTCGCGGCAGGGAATGCACCAGCCGCAGCTCTCGTGCTGATAGAACTTGGTCACGCGCAGCGCGAAACGGACGATGCACATCTGGTCGTCGATGACGATCACGCCGCCGGAACCAAGCATCGAGCCCGCCTTCAGCACCTGGTCGAAGTCCATGCCAACGTCGATCTCATCCGGCGTCATGATCTGCACCGACGAGCCGCCAGGCACGACGCCTTTCAGCTTCTTGCCCTTCACCATGCCGCCGCCGACGTCGTAGATCATCTTCTTCAGGTTGTAACCCATCGGCAGCTCGTACACGCCTGGCCGCTCCAGCTCGCCACTCAGGCAGAACAGACGCGTGCCCCCGTTACGCGGTGTACCCAGGCCGGCGAACCATTCGCCGCCGCCGAGGATGATGTGCGGCACGCTGGCCAGCGACTCAGCATTGTTGATGACCGTTGGTCCGCCCCACAGCCCCACCACAGCAGGGAAGGGCGGCCGAATGCGCGGCACTCCCCGCTTGCCTTCCAGCGATTCCATCAGCGCCGACTCTTCACCCACCTCGTAGGCGCCCGCGCCGGAGTGCACGTATATGTCGAGGTCAACGCCGGAGCCGAAGATGTTCTTGCCGATGAAGCCGCGTGCGTAGGCATCGGCCACCGCTTTTTCCATGATCTCGATCAGGTAGCGATACTCGCCGCGCAGATAGATGAAGCCGGTTTTAGAGCCGACGGCAAGCGCCGCAATCATCACGCCTTCGATGACAGAGTGCGGATCGTGCTCGAAGATCAGGCGGTCCTTGCAGGTGCCGGGCTCGCTCTCGTCGCCGTTGCACAGCACGTACTTCGGCTTGGCCGACTGCTTGGGCACGAACGACCACTTCATCCCGGTGGGGAATCCCGCGCCGCCACGGCCGCGCAGGTTCGACTTCTTCACCTCATCGATGATGGCGTCGGGCTGCATGGCGAGCGCCTTCTGTAGCGCCTTGTAGCCGTCGAGCTCGAGATAGCGGTCGAGCGACGTCGCGCCCAGGCCGAAGCGCTTGGAGACAACCTTGACTTCATCGGGATGGGAAACGAGATAAGCCATCAGTGATATTTGCTACGCCAGGTTTCGCTTTGGCTCTTAGCGGTTAGCTCTTAGCTTTTAGTAACCGTGACTCGAAGTCCGGTCTGCTAAAAGCTAAAGGCTAAGAGCTAAGGGCCCGCTACTACTGCTGCTCCTTCTTCTTAATCCCCTCAATCAACTCGTCAATCTTTTCCGGCGTGAGGTTCTCGACGAATTCGTAATTCAGCATCATCGCCGGGGCCCAGGAGCAGGCGCCGATGCATTCGACCTCCTCCAGATGAAACAGTCCGTCGGGCGTCGATTCCTTGTGGCCGATGCCCAGCTTCTTTTTGCAGTGCTCGAAGATGTCGTCGGCGCCGCGCAGCAGGCAGCTCACGTTGGTGCAAATCTGGAAGTTGTGTTTGCCGATGGCGTGCGTGCGCAGCATCGAGTAGTAGCTGACGACATTGCGCACTTCCAGGTCCGACAACTCGACGCGCTGCGCAATCTCGTGAATGGCTTCGTCGGTGAGCGCGCCGACCTCGTCCTGAATGTACAGCAGCATGGGGACGAGGGCCGAGCGCTTGGTCGGATAGTGCGTGACCATGGTGGCGAAGCGTTGTTCGAGTTGGTCGGAGAATTTCATGAACAAGCAATTAGCAATTAGCAGTTAGCAACATCTCGACACGGGAGTATGGGCTTATAGGCTTTCAATGAGACGGTTCCGGCAGACGCTTTTCCAAAGCGCTGAGCCGTTGCTTCACCTCA
>Ga0335069_10007009_pt1 | contig 16296 bp, 22 predicted proteins | sample Lox_Sample_11_FD_206714 | JGI IMG/M metagenome (GOLD analysis project Ga0335069, IMG submission 206714) | Soil microbial communities from Loxahatchee National Wildlife Refuge, Florida, United States - Lox_Sample_1.1 | ecosystem: Environmental > Terrestrial > Soil > Wetlands | place: USA...
TCCGTGCCATATACCGTCACGCTGCCACCCGCCGTCACACCTGACGAAATAATTGTCTGCGTTGGTGTCGTACCGTAAGAAATCAAAGTCTGGCCGTTGACCAAAACAGTGGGAATGCTTGTTCCGTTGTCGGCCACCGTTACCTTGATGAATGAATTGGTATAGTCGAAAGCAGCGCCATCGGTAAGCCGTGGCAACCGTACCGTCCCATGCCCCGTGAAATACAGCTTTGAGTTGCCGAACAGAAAACCAACCGTGTTGTTCGCCCCCGTGCCTGACGTAATTTTGATCTCATTGACCGACAGATTGACGAAGGTACCCGAGGCACCTAAACCAGTGCCCAGATAGCCATCCACCGTGTCGTTACCCGCTACAAAGTCATTGCCGGTGATCAGTGTGCCACTGAGAGGCGTAAAGGTGATGGTCGGGGCATTTAAGATCGCGCCGGGCGGTCCTTGAATACCTGCGCCGGTCGCACCGCCCAGTGCTACCGGGTTCCAGATCGTCACATCGTCGGTGCCGGGGTCATTGACTCCCTGCGAAGCTGTATTAGGCACACGACAGATAAATGAGGACACAATGCTGCCGTACAAGGCAAAGTTCACCACATCGTTGGCATTGTATGTCTGGCCGTTAGTCCATGCGCCCTGCCAAACCATGCCGGGGCTGCCGGCACCGCCGCTCCCCGGAGGCCCGGCGGGACCGGGAGGCCCGGTCATACCCGGAGGCCCGGAGGGGCCTTGGATGATGGTACCCACCAACAGAGTGCCCTGCGCGCCCAATGGACGCAACGTCAGCATGACACTGGCGGATATTTCCAAGGAAATGGGACCGGTATTCTTGAGGGTGACAATGAACTCGCCGACCTGATAAAACGTAGCTCCCCCGGTAAATTCAGTCGCCGTGGTGACAATGCTGGTTCCCGTGTTATTGCCGAAACCTTCAGCATAGTATACATTCAGCGCAATGTTGCTGGATACCGGCGTGGCGCTGATCGTAGCGTTCAACACCCTTGACTCAAAACCGGCGGGAATCCGGTAGTTGAGGACGATGATTTCTTCGTTGGCCGGCACCACCGTCCGGTTGACGGGCAACGGGATGAACTGCTCCTGATTGTTAACCACCCCGATAACCTCGTTAAGCTTCTCCGCCACATCATTATCCCGCTGTGCCAGATAACGCGTGGGATTGGAGATGCCGGGAACGTCAACGGCATCGCCCGGCGAAAAATGCCGCACGTCACCCTTGCCAAAATCAATACCCGCCGCACTGGGAAGGTTTACAGGTTTAATCGCCATGCTTTAACTATCCTTTCGAGATCAAACTTCGGGGAAATCCAAAAACCACTTCAATTGGTGGGTCTGGACAAACCGGTCGTAGAGATTGAATTTAAAAGTGTAGCGCTCCCCGACGAAATAGGTTTTGTGAATGCCGGTTTTTATGGTGCGGCCCTTGCCCACTTCAAAATGCTTGTGGATGTCCCGTCCGGGCTTCCAAACCGGCACAATCGCCCCGATTTTGCCGATCCGAATCTTGCTGCCGGTGACGATGCCGTCCTCAAACGTGCGGCACATTGTATCGTATACACGGCACGCCTGCGCGTACGATAAACCGCTTTCCGACATGAAGCGGGTGACGAAAGCTCTCCGGTCAATGGTGGGATTCTCTGCCAAGCTCATGGCTGAAATGTTAAGTTGGTGGTAAAACCGGTTTGATCCAACTTGGACATGAACATGGCCTGCACCACCACGGATTTATTCTGGTTACGGGTCACGTTGATACTGAGTAGCTGTACGCGTGGTTCCCATTTGGTAATGGCATCCACGACTTCCTGCTGTACTAAGCTTTCAATGCCTTGAACATTCTGCTGAAAAATAATCTGACGCAGGTTGGTACCGTAATCCGGCAGCATCACCCGCTCCCCCTTGGCTGTCAGCAGCAGCATTTTCAGCGAGGATTCCAGAATGCTGATGTCCGTGGACGTGTTGAAATTCCAGTTGGTTACATTGGGAAATCCCGCATCCTTGGGCAAAATCGGACCAATTAAGATATTCGCCGGAGGCGCTTGCTTGCTGGTTGGCACCACGTGGACAAAATAATTGACCTCAACCTGATCCGGCACCGGTGCCCGATAATTTTGGCCGACGAAATTGACGAAATAGTCGCCGGGGAAAAGATTTTTAAAAGCGTCGATACTCAACGTCCCTGTACCGAAGTATACGCTGGGGATTGACCCATCATGCCAATTCAGGGTGCCGTTAACATACGCGTGCGGTAATGCCGGATCATTTTCTTCAATTACGATCTGTACCTTGAACGGTGCTCCTACGTTGGAAGCCGCTCGCAGCGTAGCATCGGCGGGTGGAGTGACCACCAAATCGTTGCCGTTAAAATCAGTGATGGTCAGCATGACTAGCGTCCCGGTTTGACCCAGCGGCGGTAATAGGGTTCTGCCTGCCCGTTACCGCCGTTGTTGGCTGGAACCGTTGTTCCGTTTTCCTCGTCCTTAAACGTCTTACCCATAGCTTCGTGCAGCCGGCGCGTCAGCACCGGACCAACCGGTCCCATGTTTTGGTCTTCATTTCGCCGAAGTTCAAAGGGATGCTTGCCGAAGCTGGAAATCACCACGTCCAGCGGTTTGAATTGAGGCGGCTGCAAAATTTCCGACAATTTAAGCCGGCGCTGGCCATTGACCACGGACGGAACACGCCGGTATACAACCTCCCGAAGCTGCCGCAATTTTTGCGCCCCTGCCGGATTGGCCAGTTTTTCGTCGATTTCCCGCAGCAATTTATACTCAAAGGGTGCCGGCTGTTTGCTTTCCTGCGGCTGTTGCTGCTCGATCTCACCGGGGAGCGCCGTGATAAAAGCATTGACCACGTCATCGGGCAGGTGCATGTACCGCTTAAAAATCGTTTCGATCCACGCTTCCTTGGGCAACCGGTACTTGTCCATGACATCGGCGAGAATATCCAATACCTCGGCCTGCGACTGGAGCATCTCCAGCTTCATTTGCTCTTCAAGGCTGCCGATGGGCGGCATCATGGCCTTGATGTCAAGCTGCTCGATGTTTTTGCCCTTGAGGACGGCATGGAAGTATCCCAGCCACTGATAGGTGTTGATGATGGGACGCCGGATGGACTTGATCTTGCGCAGAAACCGGATGTCCTGCGCCAGCAGGGCCTTGCCGGATGGAGCTTCGCCTCCTTCTTTGTTCGCCCCGCCACCGCCAAACCATGCGCGGGGCATCCCGATGATTGAGTAAAACAGGTCGGTCAGCAATTCGATGTCGTATACATCAGGAACATCGGGCGTGCCGGCTATCTTTTCGATTGCATTGGTGAAACCCTTGGGCTGAGCCAAATAGATGATCGTATCCAGCGCCAGCGCATTGTAATAGCTCGTAAAATCCGCTGCGCTATTGTACTGATTGGGATCGCCCACCTGTCCGAAAGCCAGCTTGCTGCGCAATGCCTGCCGCCAACGCTGGACGGTCTTCATCTGCTCGATGGGCGGCTGTTCCTGAACGTCGATGTTGATCGCGTAGCGGTCGGGCTGAACTTGTGCGCGGTGAACAACCATCTGGTCGAGGGCCAGACGAAGTTTCTTGTAAATTCCGTCGGCTTCGGCGAAGATGGGTTCGCCATGCTCGCTGATGCGCATACGGAACATCCGACGAAAATGCAGAAAATCCCATGGATACCACAATTCTTCAACGGACTGCCCGTTGTTCATCGAAATTCGTTCCACCGGGGTTTTGTTGTCCGGCATGACGAACACGTCCTCTTTGTTGGGTTTGTGCCCGGCCCAGCGGAAACCGATAACCTTGCGGTTACGTTCCAGCCAGTACCGGCGGATGTCCGTGGGGTGAATGAATGACAAGCCCAAAATCCCCTCCACTGGTGCGTATTCGATTTTCTCAAAATGATTGCCCAGCGCGGCAAGGTGCCAGACCTGCGATTGCAGCAGGTGCTCCACTTCCAGCCGCACCAGCAGGTCGTTCAATTCCTCCTCAAACTCCTGATCATTGCACTGGTACCAGATTGTGCCGGGCGAATTGGCATCAGTCTGGGTGGCTTCATCCACAATTTCAACCAGCGCAGCAGCCACCAAATCCCACGTGGACATCTCATCCCACAACGTCAACATGGCGTCGAACGTCGTGGGCCGTTTCATCACCGTGTTGTACTTCGTCCAAATGTCAGGATCGGCCACGCGGCCCGCTTCCTGAAATTCCTGCCAGAGTTGTTGGTCAGCGTAGGGGGTGTTGGCGCGGGGAACCAGAGCGCCAGTGCGTACGCCGCTGGTGCCGATCAACCCGGCATACTTCATCAGTGCATTTATTGGTGTTTGAGCCATATCGCTGATTTAACTACCCCATCACAACCGTATTAAAAGAACCACTTTACCGTTCACAGTTTACAAAAATTCAGTTCTTGGAAGACATGGCCAAACAACCAACAGCAAAAGCAAAAGAGAAGGCGACCAAGCCGACTGTCATTTCGTTTCGCATCACCAACGAACAGGAGAAAATTTTGACCGAAATTCAAAAACAATCCCCTGCCGTCGGCGTTCATTCTACCCGGCAACTTTGTCGAAAAATTGTGATCGATTACGTTGCGGGGCGGCTCACGTATAAAAACCCGGCGGACAAGGAACGCGATTTAGACCGTTATCCAAACGCGTGAAATAGCGCCGGTAACTGGGTCGAGTTTGAACTTTACTTCGGACAAAAAGGTCGCGGTTGACTCGTGATCGAACAGCCGGCACGGAACTTTACACTGTATACAGTCCGCGTTGATGGCTTCGACCACCACCAGCGCGGAATCAAGCATTTCTTCCTGCGCCTGACAGAAACCCCGGATAGCCTCTGCAAACCGGCCTGTCCGGCATTCAGTGGTCATCCACGCCAGCACATCACCCTTGGGTGGCACGCTGTCAGCCACATAGGTTCCCGCAACTTTTTTAGCAATCTCCGAAGGCATCAATATGCGTAGTCGTAAGCCGTACCGGGCAGGTCTTTGGGCGTAACCTCAATTTCCAGCCCCGTTCGAGCCTGTCCGTTTTTAATGTATTTCAACAGCTTGTGGTCTTTGAAATAATCTGTAGACAAAAGTTTCTCCAATTCGGGCAAAATTTCTTTGGGCAGCTTGATAAAATCCAGTTGGATTTTGATGCTCTTATCCGGTTTACCGGTGGGTACCACCGCCGCGTCGGCGAGGTAAGCCATCAACGATGGTACCGAAAAAATCTGAAGCATCATGCGCGTGGCCAGCACCGTAACTTTTTTGTCAATTTGATCTTTTGGAGGCTGCTCCGGCTGTTCCGATCCCCCCGTGCGGCTTCCCGCCGGAGAACCGTGGGACATCGTGTCCTGATGCCCAGCATTCAATGCCGTAGACAGGTCTTCAATTAAAAATCGTGCTGCTTGTGCTTCTGTCACAAACCTAACTACGGCGTCAGTTCAAATAAACACGTTCAATTGCTCCCGCCGTTTGCGGGCTGAAGCAGTTTTGAAGGGCCACCGCAACAAACGACCGAAGCCAGCGACGATTCACCTGTGGTGCAATCGGCAGCCATCTGGAAGTCTCCACGTCGACTTCCAGCAGGGTCTGGCCGTTGACCGCCAATGTGTAAATGCGCATTAGGTGCATAAGTATTTGTAAACTTCAGAAATCCAAGTTTTGAATTCTTGAACTGTCATTTTCTGTTTAGCCATGCCACACTTAGCGCACGCAGTGGCTACATTACCAACGATATAACCCTTTTTATTATCAATGCGGTCAATGCCGTTATAAATAAGAATTCCGTTTCTACGCGGAGCGCGTATCACAGAAGACGGGGGCCGCCCACAGTATACACAATTTTTATTGATCAAAATCTCAAATTGATCAAGCGTAAGATCAAATACATGCTGACGCCTTTTTGCACCGGCTCTGTAGTTCAGCCACAAACTACGAACAGATGATTTTCCCGGAGACAGCCTTCGTTTTTGGGCTTCTGACCTCAAACAACCACAGCTTTTGGCGGCTCTCCACTGTAAAACCTTTTCTTTTCCACATGCACACCTACATAAAACACGGCAATTACCGCTGACAGTCTTGCCAACGATTTTCAATGCGGTTAGCCGCCCATAAATTTGTCCTACAATTGCCATTTTAAGTAACTGACTATCTTGTAGAACCAAACTGCAATTTTGGTCAAAACGCATCTGATACAGTTGAAAATCAACCGAATTTGTGGGGAGTTCGTTCTTAAAAAGCATGAAGTTGCTTTGCTACGCCGACCTACATGCCACTGACGGTGATGAACTGAGTTTCACCCAGCCTACCACGACGCTCCAGCATTACCGGGTTGAAAAGTTCTTCCGTGATTTACGGGCGATTTACGACAAATACAAATGCGACGGTGTTATCGACCTCGGTGACATGACCGGTGACCGCTCCTCTATTCCAGTGCCCACCATCGAGGTACTGGGCAGCGGCCTTGATCTGATTCCAGATTCCACGTGGAACATCAAGCTGATCGGCAACCATGAGCAATACCTTCGGAATGCTTCAGTGAATGTCCGGCGTCTGTTTGACCACAAATTCACGGTTATCAGTGAAAACAAGATTTTCGACTTCGACGGCTGGAGGGCCTTCTTTTGCTCCTATCCAGCCAGCCACGACGCTTTGGCGCGCTGGATCACCAAGTATGCCTACCAGTACCGAAACGACGGTAAAATCCTTTTTGGGCATTTTCAGGTAGCCGGCTGCGCCTTGGCCACCGGTGTCGCCTTGCAAGGAATCCCAGCCGATACTTTGAAACCTTTTGAGCTTTGCCTGTTGGGCCACGTCCACCTGCCCCAGTCACTTACCGCTCGAATTCACTATATCGGGTCACCCTTCCAGCAAAACTGGGGCGAAGCTGATCAGCAAAAGCGCGTCGCGGTGCTGGATACCGCTGATCCGATCAAACTTACATGGGTGGCCCTGCCCGGATACCCCGAATACCGGCAGGTCAGCCTTGAACAATTCAAAAGCGCGGTAAAAGCTGATGAAGAACACCGCTACAAAATCGTGCTGACTTCCCATGAACAAGCCGAGGAGTATTACCGCCATCCATTTTTCAGCCGTCATCCTGCTGTCTACAATTATAGCGAAGTGGAAACCGCCGTGGAAACCGTGGAAAAGGATTGGTCGCTGGAAGGCGTATGTCAGCGTTGGATGGAGACGCTGCCGCCGACAAAAATTGGAATTGAAATTGAAAAGCAAGAATTGCTCGACATTGGCCTATCCATCGCCACCGGCAAATTTTAAAAATCGCATCGGATACGGTTGAATTTCAACTGTATCAGAAAACGATGGCGTAATGATTGTGGTTACGAATGAACAAACGCTGGTCATGTGACCGGCAAAAACAACGACAACAATATGAACCAACTATCATCCATTGGCTTCGGCACCGACGCCACAGTGTTTGCCGGTTACGCGCAATCCGCGAACGACAAGTTGGGGAACATTGACTTCGTCTTCGAGAATACAGGCCCCAATCAGGCTTATATCAAGTTGATGCAGTACGATGGCTCCACTTCGCCGTCTGGCTACGCTTTGGTCGGGGCAGCCTTTACCGTGGTTCCGGGCGGTGTCATTACCAAGTCCTACGTCCTGCTTTCCAAGCGCGTGGCGTTCTTCGGCTCTGGTAGCACCACCGTCAACGTCTCTGCTGTCATCCGCAACAAGGCCGATCTCCGCAACGCGCAGATCGACATCGTGGCGGTTGGTCGCCGGGGCTGGGGCTACGACGAAGGCTTCAACAAGCTCGAACTCAAGAAGAAGTGGGGTACGCCCGCTGGGCCGTCCACGACTTCCAGCAACATTCAGGCTGGTTCGGGCAACATCGACTTCACTCAGGAAGGCGTCTAAAAACGTTTTCCAGTGATCACCAAAGGCCGTCCGCGAGGACGGCCTTTGTTCTTTCATACGTGAGTGACGTTAAACAGATCGGCTGGATTGTCGCCGCCGATGGCGCGGTCACGAAGTATGAACCACGCAAAGCTGCTCAACCCATTACCCGGTCGGAACGGAATGCCCAGTATCGCATCGGCCTGAGCAAAGTGTTGGAACTTTTGACCAAGGCCGGCTTTTACTGCAACTCCATCGAACAATCCAACACCGCCATCAGTGTACAGCGCGGGCCGCTGATGTTCGATGTCTCTCTGAAGGCCCCCGGTCAGATTGCTTACGTTACTTCCCACGTCGGGTATGATCCAAAAAAGCGCAATGCCACCATCCTCAGTGCCGCCGACGTGATGGGTTGCGACTACGTCATCCAAGTCATCGGCTCCCGTGAATCCGGAGCCAGCACCAATCCGGTATACATCCCGTTACCACATGCACTGCCTGATCCAGTACAATACGTTTTTGTGAATGTCATCCGGGTGATGCAGACAATGGTCGGGCACAGCCATGAATTGAGCGGCATCGATCTAACTCAAGTGACCGACCAAAGCCACGATTCCATCGATATAAGATTACCGGGAAATTGATTGGGCTGAATCTCCTGCCACTGCCATTGGTATTTTAGCTGCCGTACCCAGCGCTCACGACGCCCACAGCACGGGCACTCCCGCCGGATTTCCCGGTACCCCGGCGGTCTGGTTTTGCCCCACTGAAACTGTCCAAGACAAGGAGTCGTCGTGTTAGGCTTGAAGTGCATCGCCGTCGTTCACTCCATGAACGAAATCTTTGAAGATGTAACCAAACTCTTCCTGCTTGATCATTCCGTCCGGCTGATGCACCGGGATGAAAATCGGGTTGACCCGGCCATGATTGCAAATAATTTCCTGATTCACTTCAAAAGGCAGATCAACGGTGCTGCCTTTTTGAATGGCCGTGTAGTGGATCATTTCTGCCTGCTGGATGGTATCCGGCAACACAATCTTACCTTTGGGCTGGCGGACTTCGGGCTTGACCAAAACATAATCGCCGAGGATTTCAAAAGCAGCCAGATCGATCTCTGTGCTGTTAATGCGGGCAATCAATTCGGTCTGAAGCAGATGCAACATGTCGTCCTCCAGATGCCGATAAATCTGTGCCCAGCGCATTACGTCGTTGATCTGGAACATGACCAGATCGCCCACCCGTACCAGCGACGGAATCACTTCAATTTGTTTTTTATGAGGATTGAAAACCCGACCATCACCGATGAATTTAACGCGGCCAGTGCGGTGCAGGTCGTGCTTGCCGATGACATCAGGAATGACGATGCCACCGGAGCTTGTTTCTTTCAGTTTTTCGTATTTTAACAGAACACGGTTACCAAACAGTCGTATGCTCATGGCCCCTAAGAACGCGCTTTTAAAGTATTTCGTCCGCGCATGTTAAAATAAGAAGCTCCAAACACTCCGACATTTCGCCCACCAAATTCCTCCCGGTCCTTCCAGATTGCGCTGCTAAAATCATAACGCTTGCGGCAGTCAATGGCGGTGATGGCCGCTTCCACGTTGTCGTTGGGATCGAGTTTCTGATTGCCGTCCAACATCGGCATTTCGGCGACGGTCAGAGCGATCCGGTTGCTGATGGCGCTGACCATCCGCCACGTGGCCTGAATGGCGTCGTGGTCGAACAGCAGGCACACTTCCTTGAGACCGGTGCACCGGATCAATTTGACAATCTGCACCTTGCTGATGTGATGCTTAAAAACACAGACCGGCACCATGTCGGTGCGGCCCAACTCGCGAAATTTGCGGCGCAGGGAAAGCACATTTAAGATGGATTCCACCACCACCGCCACCTTCGCCCGTGAATCGCGCAATTCGTCGAGGTTGTATACCCAAAAAGCCGCCCCGTATTTTACGGCATCGTTGGTGGGAAAAAGTTTGGTGGACTCACCGGGCACATCGATGTAAGTGCGGCCTTGATAGTATACATCGATGTTGTATTCCCGGACGGGAAAAATAGCGAAGGATTCCCAACGCGGCTCGATGCGGGTGAAACCCACTCCCGCTTCCACAAAAGCGTCGTAATCCAGATTCTTTCGTACGGCCATTTCGGTGATCAGCCTTGTGTATACGCTTTTGGGTTCTTTGGCGATGGGCGTAAAACCCGCCGGCAGTTTCACCTTGCTGATGGCCGGAACAATCGACCGGGGCGTCGACGGAGCCAGCAGATCACGCAGGGGAATGCTGGAGAGTTCCGCTTCATTGGCAAAGGTGTAGCCCAGCGCCTTGGCCCAGCCCAAAAAACTGCCTTTGTTATGCTGGCCCTTGTTACAGCGGAAACAAAACGTCTGGCCGGTATTGAGGTTGACAGAACGGTGTCCGCTTTTGTCCCCGCATTCCGGGCACAGAAACACCAGTTCGTCCCGGCTGCATTTGTGCGGAACAACTTGAAAAGTATGCTCGATTTCCTGTTTTAAAAGAATACCAATCATGGGTCAGCGGGAATTGACTCGGGCGTAGGTGGGGGTGGTGGGGGTGGTTCTTGGGTTGTAGACGGAGGTACATTCGACGCCGGGTCAGGCGGATAGCTTGCCCAACCCCTTTGCACTGCGATGGCCACCAGTTTCCGTATTTCAGCTTCGTCCAGTTTCATGCGTAGTTAGAACAGATGAATTTAAACGACCAGATCGATACGGCAACCAAGTATACGGCAGCTTCCCAAGGCGTGCCGGTCAAAGACCAGTCCGAACAGGTCAGCGTGGGTTTGGAGTGGGCCAAAAGACTTGAATCCCGGCCTGCACCTGAACCCGTAAAGACCCTCATTCCGATCATTCCACTCGCCAATTAAGTTACCGGCAGCCAGTCGATGCTTTCCGCATAAAAACTGGCTTCCACCGTGACCAACGTATTCGTCGTGTAATTCAGGTCGGAAATCTTCAGCCCGGCAATCCACAACTGTTGTAGACGGAGGGTCTGCCACGCTTCAAGATCGCTGAACAAAGATGTGGTTGAAGCTCCTTGATTGTTGCCCCGTAAAAAATACAAAGGACAATCAAACCGGTACTGGGATTGAAAATTTTCGTCCAACAGCACCGGGTCTTCACCACGGGCATTTAAACCATAGCCAGAACTGCGAAAACCTCGACCGGCGCGAGCCAGTTCGAGCCAGTTATTTAGAAACTGCAAAATTCCTGAAACGTTTGCACTGCTGGTATCCATGAGAAAAGTCATGCGCACCATCTCCAGTGGTTCGTCCCACGAAGGCATTTGATACGGGACAGAATCACGGCGGAACGGCTCAGCCTTCATCTTGTTCTCCGGCAAGGATATAGACTGTACCATCTGGGGAGGAATGTAGTTGACGATGCTGTCGAAAAAGTCAGAGACGCCGTTCAAAGCGTTGGTAAAATCGATATACCACAGGTCACTGCGCTGCGGTTCCAGCACTCCCGTCACGCTTGAGGTAGCACCCCACAAATTGCGCTTGAAACTGTCGTTGATCAATCTCGACATACAGCTTAACTACCGAAGTTCTGTACTTATGGTATGCAAAAGCTGCTCGGCACATACGCCGGGATCGTCGAGGCCAACAATGACAGCGAAAAACTTGGTCGTATCAAAGTTCGAGTACCTCACGTTTATGGTGTCGCCACAGGTTCATCCGGCTATATCGGCACCAATGATCTGCCGTGGGCACTTCCGGCGGGTATGCCGGCGGGCGGTTCTCCGGCGTCGGGCGGATTTTCACAGTTACCTGAAAAAGGAGACAAGGTTTGGGTCAGATTTCTTGACGGTGAACCGGAAAAACCAATTTGGGAATGGGGAATGCAAAGCCGGTCTGACCTTGCGGGCCTAACCCTTCACCGTTACGAAGAAACAGACGGCAAAGTCGGCAATCCCAACCGCACATTCTGGACACGCTACAGCCATGGCATCGAAATCAACGCCAGCGCCCTTATTGCGGCCACCAGCGCCGATTACCGGCTGGTGTTGACCGATGCCAGCGGCGCGGGCGCAACCGACGGCAGCATCCTGTTGTCTACAAAGTCAGGTAACTCTTTCAAGCTGAATGACACCGATGATTCAGCAACGCTCAACACCAATTCAGACTGCAATTTATTGGTCGGCTCAGGCTTAACCGGGCAATCAGACAGTTTTAGCTGGACAACCTCCTCGCAGAGCTTTTCCATTAACTCCGGCTCTTCCTTTGATTTAACCGCCGGCAGCGACATCAGCCTGACGACGGCGGGAAACCTCAGTGTTGATGCCGTCGGCAGCGTAACAATTTCGGCTTCAGGCGGCGACATGCTTTTAACCAGCGACAGCTTCACGCTGAATTGTGCTTCCATGTTTTTAGGTGCAGCAGCCATTGAACCCTTCGTACTGGGCCTGCAATTGACCCTCTTCCTGCAATCCCTGTTGACCTATCTGGACACCCACACCCACAGCAACGGCAATCTTGGTTCACCTACCGGGCCGCCGACCACTCCGTCAGCGACCACTTTGGAACCGCAAATTCCCCTACTGATTTCGACTACAATCTTCGGCAGCGTATAGCTTTTTCCGTTCTTGTGGAATATGCCTATTCGCACAAACATGAAAACCCTGACGCCCCGGCGGCAGGCGTTCAAACGTGAAATTATACTGCTTTCGCACGGCTTTTCCAACCGCACTGCGTGGCCGGGCGGAAAATTGACGGTTTATCCATGGGATAGCGAAGTTGACGAGTATCTCATCGAGATGGCTCGAAAAACATCGCGCCAGCAACTGGTCTTCGGATTATTGGGCAAGCTCTGCGATCTCAATGGCGGCAAAATTGATGAGTTTGTCGCTGATGAAGTCCAGACCGTATTGCTGGTTGCCCGCGCCTTATCGACAGAGGGAACCGTCCATTATACGTCCCAATGCCCGTTTTGTGCTGCCAAAAAAATCGAACAGATCAAAGTGCCGGATGAACTTGAAAAAGCCGGGGAAAAACCGGACGATTACCCCGGTTACGACGATATTACTTTGCCGATGTGCAAAGACGTGGTGCGCGTTCGACCGTTACTGGTAAAGGATGAAAGGGTTATTGAAGACCGCTCAACCGAACAAAAGCAGCAGGTTTCGGACACCCGGCTACGTCTGCTTTTACCTATTGTTTCCATCAACGATACCAAGCCTGACACCCTCGAAGAACTGATCGCCTATTCCAAGGCGCTTCATCCACGGGATGCGAAATTCATTGAGGAGGAGGAAAGAAGGCTGTCCCCGCACCTTAACACCAATCTGCCGCACGTATGCGATGATTGCGGCAAACAGTTCACGCACCTGCTGAGCTTCGACCAAGACTTTTTTCGTTGAGGCCGCGCTAAACTCGCGTGAGGCCCGGTATCGAATTTTATTCGACCTCGCATGGGACGGAAAAGGTCTCATTTTGGAACTGAGTCGGATACCGGATGACATCCTCAAGCTGTTCGCAGCGTGGCGCAACGAGAGAGTGGAAGAAGAAAACCGGCGGATAAAAGCACAGTAAACAAACTTTAATACGCACGTGGCTACCGACATGATAGTTGATGGTAATTCGCTTTTTGCCCGTTCGTGGTTTGCCGCCCAACGAGTCGAGCCTGATCCACCGGAAGCCTTGCGCATCGCGGTGACCACTGTTTTACTGCTGCTCAATCCCAACACCAATCGGATCGGATTTAATTTTGATCGGACTTTATTCTGCTGGGACGGCGCGCATAAGCCGGACAAGGGCCGCACCGAAAAACCACCCAGCTACCACCCCACCAAGGAACTGCTGAAGGAAATTCTCACTTTTTTACTGGGAACCACCCACGCTGAGCATCCCCACTACGAAGGTGATGACGTGGTGGCAACGGCGGTATACGCCAGCAAAGCCAACCACATTTACGTCGTGTCCGGAGATAAAGATTTGCAACAACTGGTCATCGGCGAGCGTATACACTATTACTGCCTCAACAACAAGGCGGTGCTATCCACCGCCTTCATCAATCAGCGCTGGCACATCAAACGACCCAGTCAAGTTGCCGTGGCGCTGGCAATCATCGGCGATCCAGTGGACAACATCAAAGGCATCCGGGGCTGGGGGCCTAAAAAAGTTCAACGCTTGTTTGAGGATATTTCTCCCGATATGGACTTGGAGCACGTCGTTCAAAACATCGACGCCAAGATTCCCGAGGAGCACAAAGCGGCGTTTTACGATTCACTGGAACGAACCCTGCTGAACTACAGCGTGCCCGGCGTACCTGAACCTGCCCCGTTGGCGCTGGCGGCACCCAAAGAAATTGCGGAAATGGAACTGGGACTTGACAGTGTATACCGTCAAGTCTACCACACTTACAACGTGGAACCTTTTTAGAGGCTCAGGATGGGAATCGGGCCGCCGGACGACCGGTTAAAGTAACGGGTAACGGCAAACTCCAAGAAAGCACCGCCGGAAGCGTTGCCGACCAATTGCACCTGCGGAAAATTGGACTGCACTTGAAGCGTGACCACCTGATTGGGCTGCAACGTATTATTCAACGCCGTACCTACGGCACCCAGATCATTCCACGATGTGCCATTGTATTCCTGAAAATCGTAATTCATGGTGTTGACACCAGAATTTTTCAGAATAACCAGCGCGTTGATAGGGCCGGTTTGCAGCATCGAGAACAGTGTCGAAAGCGTTTCTCCGACAACCTGTGAATCTGTGACGTTGATAATCATATAGCCTAACTACGCGCCGTGCATGGTGATCAGTTCTCTGGCCAGCTTTTCAATCTGCTGCACCATGCGGTCGCGGCGGGTCATGGGCAGCATTTGTTCGAGCGCCGTCAGTATTTCGCGGCCAATAACAACTTCACGCCGCTCTTCAGCAGCATGAGCCGGATTGGCACCCGTTACTTTTTGAACCGCACTGGCCGGCGGTTCTTGGGCTGGCGGAGGCGGCGGCGCGCCAAAACCAACGGTGCCGGCATAGCCGCTGGCTTCACCCACTACTTTTTTAATGGTTGGATTCATTAGAAGCGTAAACGCCACGTTAGGGTGGACGCAAAATCAGAGGTTTTATTGATGCTGACCGAACGAACTTTTCTGGCGATCAGCGCGTTGTTTCCGGAGAACAAGCCCTGCTCCGAGATGATGTAACCGTTGGCGTCATTGACACCGAGGGTAAAACCAACGCGAACAACGAAGGGGCTGAGAAAATCGATGGTATCAACCGCCTTGGTCGTCTGGCTGTTGCTCAAGGTAATGGGTGCTTCCAGTGCTACATCCGTAACCTTGACCGCCGTGGTACCGGTACCAACACCGAAATTCTGGCACACGTAATTCTGGATCGGACTGCGAAAGCCGAAGGCGTAAGCCACAAGCTGGCGGCCTTGATCAACGAACAGGTTCTTACCCAGCGGCACTTCATGGCGCTCCAGACCCCAGCCGCCGGGCTGGCGACCTGTGGGACGGGCAATCCAGCCGTAATCAATGGCCTTCCACGTTGGAATCTCGGTCCCATCGGCCAACATGATCTTTGAAATTGTGATTAAACCTTCAGGTCTCATGTTTTATACTCCCAGCAGTCTGAAAGCTTCATGCTCGGTACGTTGGCGCTCCTGCGGAGACATTGTTCGCGGGCCGCGCCAATGGCGGCGACGCCGCTCATTCAAAATCCGCACAACGCGTTTAGCCTCTGACTCCAGAGCCGGCGGCGTAAATTCATTTTGGCAGTTGGGACACTTGGCTACACTCGCGTTATCAACCATCTGCACTACCGGGTCATTACTGCCACACTGCGGGCAGATGATCGCCACCCCAACATCGGTTTCCGGCATCGGCGGCTCATCTATGGGAATCTGCGCCACCGGGGTACAGATTGTCAGTACCGCCTGCTTATAGGGGTTCATTTTAAACCGCTACCTGCATTGCAGTTATGTCCGTCGGGTAGTACCGGTCGATTTGCAAGTTAAACAGCAAGTTCACGGCCCCACTCTGGGTCATATCCGCGTCGGCAAAGCGCAAGCCCTTGATGATGCAGCCTTCAAGGGCGTAAACCAGCCCCTCATTCATCGTGTTCTGGCTCGACTGTGCGCCACTGTTCATGTCGGCAATCAGTTGGGCCATGTTGGGCACCTGCCAGCGCATAATGCCCTTGCCTTTGACCTGAGTCGTCAAACCGACGCCACCGGTCAACGGATTGGACACCAGCCAGAACCACTTTTCCAGAATTTCCGCCGTACGCTGGGCAAAAGCATAGCGTACGGGAATTTCGATGGCCGGAGTGGGCGTATCACCACCAATCAGGTAATTGGTCTGCTGCATGTATTTGACCTGAATCATTTCCCGGCTGCGTTCCGGGAAAGGAAACTTTTCCAGAGCAAATTCGACGTTTT